>Ga0206854_1124_pt1 | contig 21207 bp, 16 predicted proteins | sample Alteio_BWOrgCont_50_FD_152870 | JGI IMG/M metagenome (GOLD analysis project Ga0206854, IMG submission 152870) | Enriched cells from forest soil in Barre Woods Harvard Forest LTER site, Petersham, Massachusetts, United States -... | ecosystem: Environmental > Terrestrial > Soil > Temperate forest >...
GTGAGCTGGGTCTACAGCGCAAGGAGATCGTCGGGTTAGATTTCGATGACGTCGATCTGATCGCCGGCGCAGTACCAATCCGGGGCAAGCCTCGAAGGCAGCAAGAAAAGCTTTCCTGCACACCTGCGCCAGGACAAGCGCTGGGCAGATGGTTGGAGGTTCACCCAAGGCCGCGGGCCTTGGCCACCGCTGCTAGCCATTTTAGCCTTTTCGTCCCTATGGCCGATGGCTTCAGATTTTCATGGTTTCAAAAACCTTTCAACCTCAGCCATAGTCGCCGCCAATTCATGCAGCCGCTGCCCTCCAAGCCCGACGGGACCCCTATGAGCTGGGCCGACCGCGTAACCGCCGTGCGGCGGCTCCCTCCCCTCTTCCGCATGGCCTGGGAGACCAATCCCTGGCTCTGCGTCTGCACCCTCACCCTGCGGGTCGCGGTCGCGCTCGTGCCGATCGCGAGCCTGGTGGTGGCCAAGTCCATCATCAACGACGTTGTGGCCGCTATCCGGCACCAACCACCGGCCAACAATGTGTGGATGATGCTCGGGGCGGGCTTCAGCATAGCCGTCACGGCGGACGTGCTCTCCCGCCTGATCTCGCTGATCGACAGTCTCCTCGGTGATCGCTTCACCCATCGCTTGGACGTTATGATCATGCAGCATGCGTCGTCACTGGACCTTGCGTCGTTCGAGGATCCCCTGTTCTACGACAAGATGGAACGCGCCCGCCAGCAGGCGCGCGCGCGCCTGGGCGTGCTCTTTTCGCTGGCCAGCATAGCGCGGCAGACGATTACCCTAATCACGATGATGGCCGCAGTCGCGGCTTTTTCGCCATGGCTGCTCTTGCTGCTCGCCGCCTCCACCGTGCCGGTCTTCATGGGGGAGACCAAGTTCGCATTTCTCAATTACTCGCTGCTGTTTCGGCAGACTCCGGCCAGGCGTGAGCTCGAGTACCTCCGCTATCTCGGCGCCAGCCTGCAAAGCGCAAAGGAGGTGAAGATCTTCGGCCTGGGCGATCACTTGCGGCAGCGATTCAAAAGCGTCTTCGAATCATTCTACGAGGACAACCGCCGCCTCGCGATCCGCCGCGCCATTCATGGCACGCTCGTCGGCATCCTCCCCAGCATCGCGTATTATACCGCCTACGCTTACGTCGTCCTCCGGGCGCTGGGCGGCTTCCTCAGCGTGGGTGGCCTGAGCTTGATGGTGAGCGCCTTCTCGCGGTCGCGCGACATCATGGAAAATCTCGTCGGCCAATTCGTCGACGCCTCCGAACAGGCGCTCTACCTACGCGACTTCTTCGAATTTCTCAACGCCAAGCCGACCCTGGCCCAAGGAACGCGGCCGGCTCCCCGCCCGGCCAAGCTCGGATTCGAATTTCGGAACGTCTCGTTCTCCTACCCCGGATCAAACAAGCGGGTGATCGACCGGCTGAGCTTCTCACTGGCGCCTGGCGAGAAGATCGCACTCGTCGGCGAAAACGGGGCTGGCAAGACCACCATCACCAAGCTCCTGGCCCGCCTTTACGACCCGACGGAGGGCCAGATCCTCCTAGACGGGGTCGACTTGCGGGAGTACGACGCCGACGACCTGCGCAACGAGATCGGCGTGATCTTCCAGGACTACATGCGCTACGACCTGCCGGTGAACCTGAACATCGGCTTCGGCAAGGTCGCCCAATTGGATGACCAGGCGAGGATCCGCCTCTCCGCCGAAAAGAGCCTAGTGGCCGGGGTCATCGACCGCCTGCCCAAGCGCTATGAGCAAATGCTCGGGCGCCGCTTCGAAGGTGGCACCGACCTTTCGATCGGCCAATGGCAGAAAGTCGCGCTGGCCCGCGCCTACATGCGGGACGCACAGATCCTCATCCTCGACGAGCCCACTGCCAGCCTCGACGCCCGCGCCGAGTTCGAGGCCTACGGCCGCTTCGTCGATTTGAGCAAAGGCAAGATGGCCGTCCTCATCTCCCACCGCTTCTCCACCGTAAGGATGGCGGACAAGATCCTGGTCCTGAACGAAGGCCGTCTGATCGAGAGCGGTAGCCACGCAGATCTCGTCCGCCACGGCGGAAAATACGCGGAGCTCTTCGAACTTCAGGCCGCGGGATATCGCTAATCGGCTAGCCCAAACCAAGCAGCGTCAGCCACATCAACGTCTACTAATCATCCAGATCGAATTTGAGAGTGGCTCGGAAATCCAGACCCGATCAGGGTGCACCCCGTAACGGGCGGCGATGACGTGCACTGGCTCTAAGCCCTTGAGGGCGTCCAGCGCGACCTTGGCTTTGAACTCAGCATTGTCGTGGCGTTTCTTTAACCTGCCGGGATCGGCATTTTATCTAACGGGACCGATCCCCGATGTCTAACTTCTGGGATCCCTCACAAGTCACGAACATATCGAATTACTTACTTGCCGGCGGCTGCGAGTAGAACTGGTTCGCCCTCGCGGCGATTCGAGCCAGTTGCGCTTCAGCGTTCAAGGCCTGAAGCTGGGGACCGGAAAGGATCGTGGCCGCTCCAGCGGCAACGTTGTCCCAATTGATGGCCGAGGGATCGATTCTGCCACCGCTTTGGTAAGCGGGGTTGGCGTTCGCCATGATCTGCAGCAATTGTCCGGATTGGGCGCTCGTTAGGGGCGGGGTGCCAAGGGGAACCAAACTCGAAATATCACTAACGAGAGCTTCGCCTGGTTGGGTTCGGAAGACTTGGTTGACCTGTTCGACGACGGCTGCGCCAAGCGAGGCAGCCAGGGCGGCATTATACTGGTCGATGCTCTGTTTTTGCAGCGTGCCGTTAGCGGGATCGGCCGAAGTGAGTCCCTGACTCATGGCGGCGCCTCGAATATCCATGCGTTCCCCTTCGCGAGCAGTCGTCAATTCTTCAAACTTGTTGATCTGCTCCTGAGAAAACCCAAGGGCCTGGTACATCGCACCATAGCGCATCACCAAGTTGGCCTTGAACCATTTGAGGTACAGATCGCGTAATTTTGGGTCGGCGGCAACAAACACCGACGGGTCCATCGAGGGGCTGAGCCGGCTCCTCGCCGCAGCCGCCACCGCCAGGCTATGGAGTTTCGCCCGAAGCGTGACCGCATCGCCGCGGCTAGCCTTTAGGCGAAATTCCGACTCGTGAACATCGGAAGTGAGTCGGGCAACCTTTTTCGTGAGAACCGCCAGCGCCGCATCGGCGGCGCGAACCGCGCGCAACTCGTACCAAACGAATCCCAGCGCCAGAAGCAGAAAGACCGCAGTCGCGACGATGTTATTAGTCTGACGGCGCATCGGACTATTTATCGGCGCTCACATTGGCCAGATTCTGCCGGGCTTGGCCCACCCCGAGATAGTATTGATATTTGGCAAGGATGATTTGCGCGGCAGCCCATTGCGCCGGGGACAGGAGAGTCTGCGCCTGAGCCTCGACGTTTGCCCAGTTTACTGCATTGAGTTGCAGGGGTTTCCCGCCAGTGTAATTCGAGTCATTGTTGGCGACGATCTGCGCGAGCTGCTGCTCCTGATCGGTGGAGAGCGGCGCCCCGGCATAGCCGGACATCGACTGCACGTTAACCGCGAAACCATTGGCGTCCATCATGCGGTTATAATCCTGATATTGCTGGAATCCCTGCTGGCCAAAGATGGCCTGTAGCTGATCGTCGGGAAGTTGTCCCGCGACCGTATTGAAACGGGGTCCGGGCGCCAGCGCTTCATTCTGATCGAACAAGCCGATGGTTTTACTTTCATATTCCGAGATTTGTTCGGGCGTCAGTCCTGCCTGCTTATAGAAAAGCCCCATGTCCCTTTCGATTTGAAGTCTGTGTACATCGGCCAGCATTTGCCGAACCTCCGGATACATTTCCGCGAATCGCTGCCAGTCGGCGCTCGACTCGCCGGCAAACGGCCCAGGCGGGGCCTTGGCCTCGGCCGCAACCCTGGCCGTCTCTGCCGCACTCGCCTGGGCCACATCCTTACTCAATTCTCCCACCGTGCCGTCGGCCGCCTTCAAATCCCGCGTCAGAAGCTGAAGACGAGCTCGGTCGAAGTCATACCGCTTGTCGGTCTCTTCCAGCAACTGCCGCGTGCGCCGAACTTCCCTCAGCTCGAAGATCCCGATTCCTATCAAAGAAAGGCCGAGTAAGAGGACGATACTTACTATAAAGGAAGCGACCCTCTTCTGACTGATTGGCCTTAGGTCTGACATGTCTTGGTTTGCAACATGAACCCCGTGAAGCATCGCACAAAGGCCTTCATATCTCAACTCTCCCTTTTCATTTTTCCATTTTTAATTGCATGCCCATATAGACCCTTAAAAAGCCGCAGGTAGCTTTCAGCTTCTTTCTGGGGCGCATGATGTTCAGCGATTCGCCGCTTGGCCATGCTAGCAAGAGAACAGCGCCTTGCAGTATTCTCAATTGCCGCAACAAGAGCAGCTGCGAGTGCATTTGAGTCACCACGCCGGAATACCCACCCACATGCCTCAGACTTGACGATATCAGAAAAAATATCGGACGCTATCGGGCACAGGCCGAGAGCCATACCCTCTAGCAAGCCGTTGGCAAGTCCATCATCGACACTGGGCATAATAATCATGTCTCCTTCAGCAGCAATTTGGAGCGCACTTCTTCGGTCAACCTGACCTGTTACATGAAGCCGGGAACTACTAATCAACCTATCCCATATTTCACCACAATCATTCCGGTCACATTCCTTTAAAGTGGGACCCACAATCAATACACGAAGTTCGGAATCCAAGCCAAGACTCTCCACCGCCCGTAGAAGCGGCCGAATACCTTTTTTCTCTCTGGGATTGCCGATAAAAACAGCGACTGGACAGCCTTCACGCCAATCGGTGGCTCCGCGCAAATAATTGCGCGACTTTCGTGGCTCAAAACCAACCGGTAGCTCAAGTCCATTCATTATGACTGAAGTACGATCAGCCATGTTTGGAAACGCTAAAAGGAGACGTGCTCTCAAATGCTCGTTCACGCACACAATCCTAGTGCTTAAATCCAATATTATACGAAGAGTAGGCAGCCATTTTGTAGAGAATACGTTTCTTCCGACGTCATCCCCTCGGACGCCAACAACATGAGGCACTCCAAGTGCGTTCGCCAAATATGCTCCCAATAACCCTGCATTTGCAGCATAAAACGAAAGCACGACCGTCGGCCGAAAGCCCTTCGCGGCGATCTCCATCTGATCATAGACTCGCCGTCTCGCCTCGGCTATTTCCTTATCATCGATGTCGTGGTGGCGATAAAACGGCCCGAAGCGTCTGATCTCTACAGCACCATCTTTCTCCAAAACGACACAATCGTCTCCAGAGAGAGCGGTCTTATAGTCGAACGTCAAAACAAGAATCTCACAGCCAAGCAAGCAAAGATTTCTTGCCACTCGATGCGTCGAGGTTGCAACTCCACCATCCAGCGGCGGATAACCAATTGAGACTAACAGCACTCTTGCAACTTCAGTAGCTGGCATAAATGTACAAAATACTGTATAAGTTGCGCTTGATAAGGCCCCGATTCACCATCGTCTTATAGATGTGCTCGGCTGAACACGAACATAGCAATTGGAGCCAGTATGAGATACCAGCACTACAACTAATTTCATATACATACTGATTCATCGGTCTCCTCACTGTAAGAGCCCCTCAGTCAGTAACTCTTTCAACCATGAGATTGGTGTCGAGCAATATGCGTAAAACTCTCATTGGTATCCCCAAGATATCTATGTCTTATCTCCCTTGCCTCCGCGACAAGATCCGCTTTATCAACCATTTGGGCTACTTTGACTAGCCAATCATAGCAGGCACCCGCGGATACCTCACGAACAAAATGGATTGCCGCAAAAGATTGAAGCACAACCTGCAGAGATACATTTGATAGCAGCATACCGCTTGAAAGTAACAACTCCATTTCCGATTTAGCCATCGCTCTGCGCGTAATATATGCTAATTTCTCCGGCTTACATAGCCCCTTTGCTTTAAACAATTTCTCCATCTGAATCGTAGGATCAAAATCCCATATCACGTGCAAGCGCGACTGATTACCGTAAGCTATACATGCATGGGTCCTGGAACCATCGAGATAAACAATGTCTCCAAGATTGATATGGTAAACCCTATCTTCCTCCGAATTTAGACAGTTGCTATTGGTTTGGATTGCTAGGTGTATCCGGTTAAACCGCTTGGGTTGATGAGAGGCTCCAGGTTTCACTTCCAAGTCCCAATAGTCGCGATGGGGCAATATTCCACCATTTAATGCGTCAAATATACGCATAGATTTCAAATATCTGCACTCAAATACATCGCGCGTGACTTCCCAGAGATAGGGCACTAGCTTCATTTGTTCTGTTGCCAGTGCCGATCCGTCATATATTTTAGAAATCCCGTCACGAGCATCACCTGAATGGTTGGCTAGCATTATTGAAGACCATCTTTCGCCATACTGAAAGTACCCATATGAGGCGCTTCTCTCCATCGACTCCACGCCTTTTAAATCCGAAGCCAATCGGTCCCGATCGAGACTAATATGAGCGAGCCGACAACTACTGCTATAACGGTTATCATCTTTAGATGTCATCGGGATAAGAACTAATATTTTACCGGCTATTAAATATTATCTAGACATATCGCATTGTCACAAACCGATTGGATAGTCATTTCTGGCAGCCTTATGGACTGTGTCCTCGATACCGAACTGACTTTTGTCCATCTCAAACTTCCGAATTAAAAATAACTGTAACAAGCTAAAGACGCCGTCATTAGACTAATATCAAATGAAAGCCACTAAGAGTATTTCAGGTCATTTCACAAGGGTCATCTTGAAGAACCAATATACGTTCTCCGCCCAGCCTTCGCTTCGTTACTAATCGAACCTTCCCATTTAGGCTTAGGGCGTTCGTGTCGGCTATGCATCTTTGGCGGATTCTGCTAGGGTGAATATCAAGAAAGCAACATCGCTCTTAGTCGGACCCTAGCTCATATCAATATCTTCAGAGTCGTTATGATACTTATATATTACCTTGGGAAATCAGGGCAAGCATTGAATGTCATGAGTTATTACTGGTTTGCCCCGAGCTCAACAGATGAACTACCTATAGTTGTCATGGACATTCAATTCGCTCTAAATCCGTGCTCGCTATTCTAATCTATCTATAGATAATTCAATTCTTTCGCCGACCCGATGACTTACGCGTCGCCCCTAACACATATTGAAAGTACTTGAGATAGCCAGTATTATAATTCTTTAAATAGGGTCTTACAACTTGATGAACGATCTCGACCCGATGCATTGGAATCGACGGAAAACAATGATGTTCTACGTGGAAATTATTTCCGTTTGTAAACCAGGTCAGAAATCTATTTGATCTTATCGTGCGAGTGTTCTCATATGGCACCATACTATCGGACTTGCAATTAAAGTGCTCAGGATGCTCTATGAGAAAGTGCAGAGGTGATGCGACAAAAATTAGCGCCACCAGCCAGCACAAAATTGGTTTGTAGCTATGGAATAGGATGCTAGCTAACATCAACAGGATTATTGTTCCCAAGCAGAGAATATTGGATATTCTCAGTCCGTGTTGCTCCTTGTCATCGAACCCCGAAAATCTCCTCCCAGTTAGTGCGCAGAGTCCGTTCTTTATAACTCCCCGAAAATGTGGAATTAAAAAAATGCGATTAAGCATTTCATTGATTCCTTTTCTCTTCTTTCGGTAATCGAAAAATTCGCGGTCTTCAGTTGTCCCAAGTTTTCGATGATGCCATAAATGGGTGATCCTATATTCCGAATAGGAAACAAGCATCGGTAAGCCTAATATTGTTCCGATTATATCATTTGCCGGTCTCCATTTGAAACCAGAATGATGCAAGGCTTGATGCTGAAGTTCCACTCCGTGCGCAAAGGCGAGACCCAAAAGAACGATCCCTGCGAGTTCACCAACCGCAATATGAGAACATACAAGCCTTACAGCGCATGCAAGCAATAGTGCCCACAAGGAAATCCTCCAACCAAATGCAAAATTGGATGCCAAAAACAATTTGGGTTCCAAAGAGATGCACTCCTGCCTCATTCCGCTATTCATACAAAAGTTTTGACCGCATCAGATCGGTCATTTCGGTCGGAATTGGATCAAGGCGGCGTCTGATAATCCATCTGCGATAGCACGGCGACAGTTTAATATAACAATCATAAGACAATTGGGTGCTGCGACTTCCTATACTGCTAAATTTTAGAGCATCTGAGAATGCCTATAGCATTTGGGGTACGAAAATGCAGGGTGGTCCCAGCGATAGCGAATCCATATCGTCGCGAAATGAACTTCTTTATGCCTGCGCGTTCATCGCTGTAGTAAGGAGTGATGTATCAAGGAAGGCGTAGGGGTTGAGCGAATCCTGATGGACGCACTCAAGCTGTATTTCGGTACCCAGCCGATACTCACTTGCTAACTCCAGAATCTCCATTGCAACAAGATGATCGATCAATCCCCATCCGGTAGAATCAAAGACGGTTAACTTTTTTCGGAGGCAATGAAATTCTTTGGACTTCTTAATCAATTGTAAGACATCTGGTCCAATCTCCTCTGCCGTCAATTGCTGGCACTCACCTTCCCGAATAGCTTGCGCTCTAAAGTCCGGGAAGACTGTGGCACGGCGCAACAACTCGACGGGTATTTCAAATTTACCCGCGTAATCCGAGCCGACGGCGTTGATATGTAGATGGTCGGGAACTTTCAGTGTGCTAAATACCGCCCCCGACCCCGGTTCATTTGAAGTGCAGGTACAAAGAATATCAGAATTCTGTATAAGCAATTCGACAGAGTCGTGAGCCACCGTTTCGACTTCGATGCCGAGAAATTCTAGCCTCTTTCCAAAGCTCGCGCTCGCCAGCGGATCAGTGTCAAAGCCAATAATCTTCCTGAGTTTAAATACCCTGGAAATGGCATGTGCTTGAGTAACAGATTGCGCCCCACAACCTATAATGCCGAGGGTGCTGCTCGACGGCGATCCTAGTATTCGAGTCGCGATCGCGGACATCACACCGGTGCGAAGCGCGGTCGTGAACGTTGCATCCATTATGCCGACAAGATGCCCAGACTCCGTATCAAACACAGAAGCCGATGAAAGAATAGTAGGCAATTGTCGTAAACGCGGATTTGAGGGATGATAACATACCATTTTCAAAAAAGCACCTCGCCCGTGTATCATCGAAGGCATCCATTCGACCAATCCCAGATCAGGTCTTCGATATGCGAAGCCCATTCGTTCTGGCACAGTAATTTGGCTGACGTCCAGTGAGCAGATTTTTTCGGTTATATCATCTATAAAAAAATCGACGAACGAATTCAATCCGACCCGTTCCACCAATTGCTGCAGTTCGTGTATCTGTATAAGACGCGTCTTCATATTTCTCACCGAAATTCTTTCCGATTCTTAAGCACCTTCGTAATGGTCTCGGACGTTTATCGCGAATTTAGTACATCTCGAAATTGGTGCGATAGCCAGGAGCGAATATCCATTCAGGTCTATTCTAAACTCATTTCTTTTCGTCTGAATTCATCTCCCTGATCAATGAAAATGGGCGCATGTCTCTCCAATGTTCTTCGACATACAAGAGGCACTTCGCCTTTTCGTCCGGGCCGAATATTCTTTCCCAGCCGGTCGGAGTATCCGCAAATTCCGGCCAAAGAGAATGCTGACGTTCCTCATTTATGAGCACAAAAAACTTAATATCACCGGCATCAAATGGATTCGGCATGATAGATTCCTTGACGGCAGTAGATAGAAGTGAACGTCAAACACAAACTTTATCCGCATGATAGATTTCCGCTCGGATGCTTAATTGATATGCCGTCATAAGTTATTAATGCTGATTATATTCTGTCAAATATTCGGATCACGGTGGGCTGAAGCGCTTCGCCAGTCCGTCTGATCATTTTCTCCACTTTTGGTCGCCGTTACAGTGATTTTCAATCTGCACCGCCTTTGCATCTACTAATAGGAGCGCCCCTACGGATCCGCGGGCCGAGTGGATTGAAAATCTCAATGGAAATTATTTTCGTGAGCTTCCCGAGGCTCTACTAGGTTACCGAAGCTCGTGTTATTGACCAGCTTTTGGCATTGGCCAATTTTGGATACCCATCTGGACAAACATACCGCGACCGACCCTCGTTAACCAGAATAGATCACACGAAATCCTTGAATTTCGCCAAAAACAGGAGCCAGAGTCACAGCACGGCCGGCTTCTAGGTGACCTCCAAGCTCCTCACACCAAGCCTCAAAATCCCAGCAAGGCATCGGCCAAAGAACATCAACACTATTCAAACCCAACTTCAAAATATCGGCAGAAAACTCGATTTCTTTTCTTATCCAAGTCTTCGCTACAGAAAACCGTTCTACAACAACATCATTCACTACGACAGCAGCAGCCTCTGAATCTCCCATGCGCGAACGTAGAACGAGCTCGAAGCGAACTTTCCTCGATCCGGCAAACACCAAGGTAAAAGACGATCTCTCACAGTATGATCTATAGTAAGCAAGCCTTTCACCTTCCAAGCGCTCCATATTAGAATGCATACTATAGCTACCTTTTAATAGGTTCACTTCCCCGTTCTGCATCGCGTGCTCTTTCGTCAATAGTTTCCATCCAGAGGCCTCCATATCTAGAAATCCACGGCGCCGCAGCTCATCTGCCATTCCTTCAAGCAACGTTCTATTCAGTATTTTTTCCTCCTGGAGCTGTGCGGGATGAAACAAAAAATGAATTACAGTCGGATTCTCACAATCGCAAATTTTGTCGAACTCATTACACAATGCCGTTGGAGCTCGCCTAACACTCACAAGAAAGAAAGCCCGAATCAACTCCACCAAACTGGGGTGCAAATCGAGCGCTTTGCCGATATGGTAGCGAATCAACTCCGGTGATTGGCCCCAGTTACCATTGTGGACTGCGGCAAGAAAATGTGCCTCAGCCTCGGCCTTCCGATCGAGTTGCACGCCATGCCCTTCAACTGCGGGTACAACTCGCTTCGGACCGTAGAGTAGCCCAAATACACGATTCGAGACAGCTTCCATAGCCACGCTCATGGCCTCGGCCGTAAAGTGGCAGTAATCTAGGAACATTCGCCGATCTGGCAATCCTCCGTTCAAATATCCCTTAAAAAGCTCAGGAATATCAACGACCTCCAGCCAGCTACTACGCTTTCTAGTTCGCATCGCGCGCTGAACTACAGCAAAGCACCGCGGCGAATCGAACCCACCAAAACGACTAATCGCACAGTCCCTCGCTGCTTCCAAATTTGCACGGGCAAGAACTAAGTCTCCAACCCGCAGCCTGCACTCGCCGATGAGCTTATAACCCACCGACGCAGTCCCCTTATCAATCTTGAGCAGCTCGAAACCAATCTTCTCAGCACGGGCAAAATCTCCGTTCGCCACAGCGACGATCGCCTCTGCTCGCAACGCAATCCAATCCACCAAACTCTCCCTTGATACAAGTGGCGGAAAGCGAAATTCCGTCTCCCAATCTAAAAGATTAAATTCCGGAATAGCAATCACTAAGCCAAACTTATACTTAATAGATAGCTCCTCTAACTCATCGAGAAATACATCCACTGTGCGTCTCAATACATCCTCCAGATACTTTGCCGCCGATTCCCACTTCCCATCTCGAACGCAACGAGCGGCTTCAACAAAATCGCTTGGCCCTAAACTCAATAGTGGAGACCAATTATTACCCGCCATCAATACAACTACGTCCGGCTTCAAATCTAGCGCTGCGAGAGCAAGGCCCTTTAATTGCTCCATTAATATATTCGACCTCGCCAAATCAATCACTTCCACTTCCTCATCTGTGACATCCCGGCGTAGCATCGTCTGCAAATACTTAGCCGGGCTCAAATACGGATCGTAGTAAAAGCCACGCCCGACCGATTCTCCGAGCAAGACGATCCGCCGGCCCGTCCGTTTCGGCTTTATCTCCCTTACATTTGCCCAATCCCCAAAATTCTCAAAAGGCCCCGCCTGCCGAACGTAAGTGCCTTCGCCCGCTTCCTCTTTAGCCACCCATATCCCTATTTTTTTCTTTTTACCGCAAACTTCTGTGGCGTTCTGTCGAGACACCTTTGAACCATCTTCCAGCCTTTCCCAAAGAAATGTTCTAAGCTGCATCATAATCTTGTAGCCATTAGCGGAATCGCTCGCCTCCGCTATCCGTTGACTGGCTTCAATCACTTGCCCAGTAATTTTTTTCATTCTGCTATCTATTCGCCAAGCTTTCCGTCCAACCACAGGATGCCGAGCATGCTATCGCAGTAGTATAAGCTTTTTATAATTTATTAAAAGAAAGTATAAGTTTTGTATCCTGCATCTGGGGCGGAAATAATATTTCTATTGTAGAGCAATGCCACCGCAGATCCGGTCAGATCAGCCTGCTCTAACAGAAAATCCCCAAGGACAAGTACATCAATATCGGTCTTCATAAATGTAACCAAAGCATCGCTCGGCGCACAAACGATCGGCTCTCCTCGGACGTTGAAAGATGTATTTAGGAGAATAGGACATCCGGTTTTACGATAAAAGCCCTTAAGTAATTTTGCAAAACGCGGATTCGTTGCTTCGTCCACAGTCTGCACTCTTGCCGATCCATCAACATGTGTAATTGCCGGCAAGCTCAGCGGCGATATAACACTCGCGATTTCCGTCATAAACCGAGCAGGGTGATCTAAGGCAAAATGCAAACCCGCATATGCCTCTAGTACCGACGGAGCAAAAGGCCGGAATGATTCTCTGTTCTTCACTAATGCGTTGACCTTGTCCTTCATATTCGCACGCCTTGGATCAGCCAAAATCGAGCGGGCTCCGAGCGCGCGCGGGCCAAATTCCATACGCCCGTTAAACCAACCAACGATTTTACCTTCATCCAAGACAGCTGCGACATGTTCAATCAAAGCATCTTCACGATTTTCGTAATCTGTTTTTGGAATACCAGTCGCTTCGATGAACGCCCTAATTTCCCGAGGAGAATACTCAGGTCCCAAGTATAAATGCTCAAGACCAACAACCCTAGCAGAAGCACCCCCAAGCTTCCTATGCGCCAACGCAGCCGCCCCTAGACAGCCTCCCCCGTCCCCGGCCACCGGTTGAACAAATACCTCATCGAATGGGCCGTCTCTTCGTATCCGACTTGTAGCTACGCAATTGAGGGCTACGCCTCCCGCCATACAAAGCTTTTTGAGCCCCGTTCTCTTCGCTAGATAAAATGCTTTAGAAAGCAAAATCTCTTCGAGAACCAGTTGTACACTTCTAGCCAAATTGATATGAAATTCTGATACTGGGCTTTCCGCCTCTCTCCCTGGCTGACCAAATAGCTCGACTAGCTTCTCCGTGTACATTCGCTTTGTTGAGAGAAAATCGAAATATTTCAAATCGAGTTCAAACCTACCGTCAGCAAGATTGCTGATGAGCCGGTAAACATTATCACGGTATAATGGCTTTCCATAGGGAGCTAGCCCCATAACCTTGTATTCTCCTTCGTTAACTTCGAAGCCCAGGTAATCGGTAATTGCACTGTAAAGTAGACCTAAAGAATTCGGAAAATCTACGGAGTCGAACAGTTGAATATTGTCATTCGCAGCAGAACCGTAGCTGGTTGTTTGCCATTCCCCCACGCTGTCCGTTGTAAGAATTGCAGCCTCATTAAATCCGGAGTAGTAATAGGCGCTGGCTGCGTGCGACTCGTGATGAGAAAAATACAGGGTCTTTCCTTCATAACCTAGCACATCCCTCATTTCCCGTTCTGGACGTCGTGGGTCGACACGCATCAGCGCATTCGCATCTATTAGAGAAGATTGCGCTAACATGCATAGTTGCCTACTAAATTTCGCTTTAGGCTGTTCATAATAAGCGATCGCTTCAATCTCAGCTAGGCTTAAACGAGCCTCTTCCAAACAGTATTTCAGCGCTCTAATTGGTATTGTCGCATCATGCTTGCGTCTCGTAAAACGCTCCTCCTCGGCCGCTGCAATCAGAACCCCGTCTTTCAAAAGGCAGCATGCTGCGTCATGAAAATGTGCAGAAATTCCGACGATGTAGGCCATGTTTATTTGCAATATTTGCGTTGGCGAACAATCACTTAAGTCATTAGTATAGGAGTGGCTCCGAAGAATGCTCTTACGAGAACAAATTCAAGATACTTCTCCTAGCCAGAACGATTCAGTTGAACAACGGTTATCGAAGCAATGCGAGAGTTTAAGCTTGGAGGGATTCGACTGCATGCAGTTGGGTGGGGCGTTGAGGTTTTCGAGGAAGTGACACGACCAATCACGGGCTTGCTGACCGCTGACCGCGAGTTTGAGAGTAGCTTTTACTTAGGGTCGACTGAAACCCGCCGCTCGTGTGAACAAGCGCCAAGGCAAGGTGATCAACTCGCATTTTCCCAGCTGCCTGAGGCGAAGTTGGAGTAGAAAGCAAAGGTTATAAGCTGTGATGGCGAGGTGATAGGCGGCTTCGGTCGCCCAGAAGGACTGTGAGAATAAGCGAAAGAGTCACTTGACCAAAAGCTTGTATAGTCGTTTGAGGGGCGGCCTGGTTGCGCGATTCAAAGCGTTGCCACGACTGAGCAGATACGGCGCAAGTACGCATCCCTTAGTGAGATGATGGACGAGAGGATGCGTCGACTCTGGGCAGCGACCGAGGCGGAGGCATCGGGCTGGGGCGCGATGACGTCCCGCGCCAGCTCGGGAAAAGCCCCAGCTTTATGGCGGTCGTGGCACTAGCCCTGGCTGTTGCCATTGGCGCGTGTACCGTTGTCATCTACCATGACCAAGCTTTTCCCAGCAATTCCGAGAGATGGATCAGGAAAACGGATGTAGCTTGGATTATAGGTTCTGTGGAAAGCACAGCCCGCAGGCAGCAGCGCAAGGCAAATAAGCACTGATGGCACGATTCGCCGGGTTACGAGCTTTCGGCTTTAGATATCGGCATCTCAATATTCCTGGAATCAATCCAGCGGAGCGCTGGGAACAGACTCATTTTGCGCCTGGCTTGGCTTCACTTCCGGAGCAGTCATCGTCGTCGTCGTTACGTGCTTCTCCCGAACTTTCGGGACCACTTTGCGCTTGGCCGGTGCACGAAGGGCCTTGGCTTGAACTTTCTTCGGCTTCCTGAATTTTTTGAGTGCTTTTTTGATGTTGTAGACGCTAGGCAGAGAAATTCCCGCTGCCTTAGCGATCTGCGATCCAGATTTCCCCTGAGTGAAAAGCTTCTTAACTGTAGCCCGAATGGCAGCAGTGATCTTCGCCCGCTTGCGCTTCTCGCGGCCGACTTTTCGTCCAACTTTCTTCTTCGCCGTTCCCTTGTGGGCATCCCTTATCGCCTTGAAGAATTTCGGCACGGATTCGAAGCCATATGCGCGGTGAAGTTCCGATAGCTCCTTCGCTAAATTTTTTGCTATTCTGGATTCCAGAGCGGCAGCTTTTCTCTCTTCACGTTTAAGAGCTTTGATAAGACGGGTGACCATCCCAGGAAACATGCATAGTTTGGTACCCGCCAGCAATCCTGAATTGAAATGCGGATATCAACCTAACTTTGGACCTTATCTGCAAATCCCGAAGATTGATTCTTCTTATCCTGCATTAGCAACGAGTAGGCATTTTTATAGAAACCAAGAACATAATACTCCACCCCGGCGCACCCTCTGATTGCTTGAGCGACAGTCCTGTAGGAATTAGAAAAGGCGTAGACCGGTCAGCGTTTTGCCGCAAAACTTAAGCCGTCCGCCACCCAGCGTTCTTCGGTAGCGCTAATGTTACAAACGATCTGAGATATCTCCGGATCTCTAGAATATCTGTTGAGACCCACCGCTGAGACTTCTTGGGACTCGAACCGGCGATTCATTATGGGGTGTACGACTCTTGCGAGCAATGAGGGCTGGGGCAGCGTCGGGATCGACCACGATACAGCGCAGTTCGCTGTCGCCACTATCCGCCGCTGGTGTCGTGAAATGGGCGTCCTCCGTCTTCCCAAAGCCGCCAAACTCATGATACCGCCGATGGGGGTGGGAACAGCCGAAACCGCACTTAGAAGGTTGCGCGAACTTGGACGAAAACCTAAGAGTACAATTGCAGGATTGGCACTTTCCTCCTGGCACGATCAAGTGGAACAAAATCGAATATCGCCTGTTTTGCTTCATAACCAAGAATTGGCGCAGCCGTCGACTGGTCAGCTACAAGACGCTCGTCAATCCTATCGCCAGTACCACGAGCGAAACGGGTCTAAAAGTGCGGCCCGCGCCCGATACCTTCTATAAGACGGGCATTGTCGTCGCCAACGAAGAACTTACCGAGATCAATCTGATTCCGGCGGACTTCCATGGGGAATAAAACTACGTCATTCGCACGCGAAATTAGCTTGATCAAGTTATTATTTCGCGATTCCTAAGCTAACCCCGTCAGACCGACCGGAAACTTGCCCGTACCGTCCAGGAGCAGAATCTGTTGCGCGATCGCCAAAACGAACGTAGCCGCGCTTCGGACCAAACTTATGAAGAGAGGCACCGGCGCCAAAACTAAGCCCGACTTGATCCGGCTTAATTTCAGTCCTACCATTCGATCCGAAACCTTCTCCGTCACGCCAAACAAAGCCCAAGCCTCTGTCGAATTACGCGCTGTTTTCGATTCGAATCGGCCATTTGCGCCCGATACCCGCTCACAATGAAAGTGCCTGTCAGATCACGGATTCGTGAAACAGCCGGCTAAGCGACGCGCCCGCATGCATCGAGCTGCCTTACTATACCAGTAACCGATGCAACCTGTAAGATTCATGTCCACAATTTCATCTCACCTTTTAAGATAAGTGATCATCAATACCCACGCATGACCCCCCAAGTAGGACCGCCAGGCTCCGCTGATCGGATTCGCCTTGAATTGAGGCGGTGTGACTTCACGTCGCACAATATAAGGAAACGCTTGGGCCTCACTTATCCCATGTGGAGTAAACGCTCTCTATGCAGGAATCTGATAATCGATGAATATAAGAAATCTCCAATAGCTGATGGTGTCGACATCCTGATCCGTCTTTTGGTTTTGAATATGCCAATACATATTACGCTCATAAAGCAGGTTATCTCCAATGTGGCGATCAACGATCTCGTGCTGCTAAGTATAATAACCTATCAATTGTCCGATAAACTATCATCAGAGTTCTCAATGTTCGAATGTGACGGACTCTACATTCTAACAGATAAACTAGTTGTCGACAATTTGAATGACTCCTATGTGATGCCTATTATTGAAGAATGCTATGAGCTCCTCAGCAGTATACCTAAGCAATGGTCTCAGAGTACATTAGATCTATGCACAGGATCGGGCATTTACGCGATCGCTTCCGCCCGTCACTCTGGACTCGTAACCGGCATAGATAACAACCCAAGAGCTATACACTTTAGTAAGTTTAATTCTTGGTTAAATGGCATCAATAGCATAACCTTTAGATTGCAGGATTTCCTCTTAACTCCGTTAACCGACACCTTTGATCTGATACTGGCTAACCCACCATACATACCCTGTGGCGACAATCCGCCGGGATCAAACTTTTATAACGGGGGCCCTAATGGCGACTCGATCTCATCGGTGATTGTCAGAAATCTTCCGATGTGGCTTAAACGAGGAGGCATATGCAAAATTATCCATATGATGATATGCTTTAATAATGAAGACTATACGACGAAGCTTCGTACTTGGCTGGGTAACTATGCAAACGATTTCAGTATTTCCATCCAATCAGATATTATAGATAGTATAATTACAACGCCAACAAAGCCAAGCTCAACGAGATTTGGGATTGTCACGTTCACACGGATTTCCGGTGGGAGTGGCTCGTGACCAGGTTACTTGATTTATTAGGCTCGATATCGCCTTAATCTTGATTGGTATGCAGAATATATTGAGAATAAGAGACGGATTTGGGCCTTAGTCAAGGGAGATCCGGTTCTAGAGTAACTTACGTAAGAGCGATTTTATGATACAACGAATGGATAGGTGAATATTTGAGCGGTTTGGCAGGGTGGGACTGTTAGGAGGAGCTCGGTGTAACTCAGGTTCTGTCCTCCGAAAACCACTGCCGTGGCGTCGGGACTACGCGCCACCTGCGCCTCGAAGAGCTCCGGCAGGCTCTGCTCACCCACCGGCTGCGCTGTCCGGTTCCACTCCTCCAGCACCCGGTGGCGCTCCGCCGCCTCCAGCAGCTCCAGTTTCGTCAATGACAGATATTTCCGAGCGGTGACGACAGTTAGAAACCGTCGCTCGTTTTAGGGGCCGGAGATGAATGCAGGGGTGATGACTTGGCCGGCTCCGAGGACAGGAGTGAGCAAGCTTGCCGCAGGGGCCGGCCCGAATATGGTGGGCGCCGGGCTCTAGCGTCTAGCTTAAATAATTGGGCCGACGTTTTGACGTTCAATAACGTGTCTTCGGCAAAGGACCATGATCACGAAGAGCGAATCCTCGGCGACAATGCAGATCGGGTAAAGTACCGTAACGACGGTAAAGTGGCTCATAGCGGCGAGCCCGAATATCCATTTTAGGGCACCGACAACATAAACTGAAAGTGTTTCTTGGCCCGGACGAACGTAGCTCTTTCGAAAAGTCGGTATAAACGCGACTGTGCCCGCGACGGAAATCAAGATTACCGACCAGAGAGGGGTGGATGTATAGAACCAAAGCGCGATCGAGCAAAGCGCTGAAACCAAACACAGCCAGTCGCTCACGGTCAGACTGCGCTCCCCTTGCTTGAACGATAAGAGAAAAACGCCAAAACACGTTACGGCCGTAGCACCCATTACCCAAGCTCCAGGCCCTGTCGAATCGGCGATCAGCGCCGCAAAGCCTATAGCCGTCAAAAGAGACCAGATTAGCCACGAAAATATGTGCGGTCGCGTAGATCCATTTAGAATATCCCTCACATACGGCACGTAGCTAGCGAGCGTCATGACCGACCCTGTGATAGCCAGCGCAGACTGAAATGCGGGTGAGACAGTCATTTTGCCCTAACATTGATTGTACCGCTGCCAACGGTACAATCCATTATTATACAGAGCGTCTGGCTTCGCCGCTTGGCAGCGTTGGCGCGGATGCTCTCGCCTGGTGAACGAGGCGATCGATAGCAGGCATCGTGGTCACAAGGGTTTTTAAGACCTGCTCCCACTGAGAAAGAACCGGGTTGGAGGCGATGACGCCGGTTTTCTTCTCGTAGCGCTCGGCGACTGTTGGACGTAACCGATGTAGTCGATGATGAGGGCGTCAAAGCGCTGAAGCCTGGTGATAGCTTGAGGGAGCTTCAGATCGCGCTTTGCGACCAGATGCTGAGTGACCAGTCGGAAGGCCGGAATGAAAAGGACTTGGAGTTGGTGGCGGTAAATCCATTTACGGGCCGGGGCGGTTACGAAATGACTTTTGCCGCGGCCGGCGAACCCGAAGCAGAACAGATTATCGCCGCGGCGAACAAAGGCGGCCTCTAGGAGGCTCGCCAACTGGCGACGCACTTTATCGGGAAGGTTCTGCTGGTTGAATGAGTCGAGGCTCTTGTCGGCGGGATATGTCGGCTTGCTCGAGACTGACCAGCGGCAGATCCGTAGGGGTTAGGCCGGCCGCCGAATAGGCCGCCGTATGCAATACCATAGCTTCCAGCACCCGGAACCAACCTTGTGCCAGCGCTTCGATCTCAGAATCGGCAAAAAGAAGTCCCGCCCAGCTCCAGGATGCTAGTAATTGCGGTCCATCGGCTGTCTCCTGGGTTACTGCGTTGAGTTCTATCGCATGGGCCAGAGCCATTTGCGGATCCGCGCCGCCACGCAGCAGTCTTGCTTCGGAGGCAGTGCCCCAGTCTTGGGGCTCGTTAGTACCCATACGGCCTAAGTAGTTGAAGCAGATCTGCGGCTGTGGATAAGCGGATAGGACCCGCCCGCTCTCAGCATCGAGATAGCGCAGAATCCCGTATCCCAGCCCATTGTCGGGTAGGCGGCGCAACTGCTCTTTGATTTGCTTCATGGCCCGGCCCAAACTGGGCCCTCCAGCGAGAGCATCGATCAAGTCGATCGGGCCTGGATCCAACCGTACCGGGAACAGGCAGGTGAACCATCCTAGCGTCCTCGACAAGTCCACCCCCGGGAAGACTTCCTCTCGACCGTGGCCTTCCAGCTCTAACAGTACCGAGCTCTGCTCACCGCGGCCTTGACTGCGGCGCCAAACACCAAGTGCCAAGGTAAAGGCACTCAACAACACGTCGTTAATCCGCCCATGGTAGAGCGCAGGCACGGTCGTGAGCACAGCGGCCGTCAACTTTACAGACAGGGCCAAGCTCATGCTCCGACCAGTGGCAATTCGGTCCTGCCTTGGATCGAATCGTCTTACCCCCAGGGGCGGATCTTCCGTTTCCAGAATCTCACGCCACAATCCAAGCTCTTGCTGGCGCCCAGCCCTAACGGCATCTGCCGCCAGCTGCTGCGCCCAACTGCGGAATGATGTGCCGTAAGGATCCAATTGCGGCCGCTGGCCTCGCCGAATCGCTTCCCATGCTGCTTGCAAATCGTGCAAAAGAATCCGCCAAGACACTCCATCCACCACCAAATGATGCAGCTTGAGCAATAACCTCCCAGGCTCTCGTCCTCCACGCTCAAACCAGACCGCCTGCAGCATCGACCCGGCGAAGGGATTAAGCCGCACTTCCGCTTCGGCATCCTCCCGTACCAAAATCGTTTCAAACTCCTCCTGCGAATAACCTACCGCGCCAACCCGGCGCAAGCAATTCGACACTTGGACCGACCCAAGCCCCGCAACCTCCAAACGCGAACTGGCCCGATCCGACTCTAACTCCAGCCGCAGGCGCAGAATATCATGGTGATCTATCAATGCCTGCAGCGCGGCCTGAAGATCCATCTCCTTCACCTCCGCCGGTACCTGCAGCAACATTGCCTGGTTGAACCGTCCGATCGGACCCTCCCGCTCCAGCAACCATCTCACAATTGGTGTCGCAGGCACAGCTCCCCTCGCCATGTCGGCCTGAAGCGGTACCGATCCCTGCACGGCCACCCTCGCCAGCGCCTCCACCGTAAACCGCCGAAAAACATCACGAGGGGTAATGGTTAAACCAGCCTTGCGAGCTCGACCCACTAACTGGATCGAGCTGATGCTATCGCCCCCAAGCTCAAAGAAGCTATCTTCCACTCC
>Ga0206854_1125_pt1 | contig 21193 bp, 28 predicted proteins | sample Alteio_BWOrgCont_50_FD_152870 | JGI IMG/M metagenome (GOLD analysis project Ga0206854, IMG submission 152870) | Enriched cells from forest soil in Barre Woods Harvard Forest LTER site, Petersham, Massachusetts, United States -... | ecosystem: Environmental > Terrestrial > Soil > Temperate forest >...
AGTTGGTTAACTACTTCCGGTGCATCGTAGCCCAGGTCGGCCAACTGCGTTTTTAATTCATAGAAATTGATCGCTTGATTCATGTCTATATGGTCTAAATAATCCGTTTCCCTCGGATCTATGTTCAGTTCGTCGTCCATAATTATTTATTGATCTTTAGCAGGACGGGATAGGCATCCTTTAATTTGACTTTGATCTTTTTGACCTTTTTGCTAAATAATCCTTTAGCGGCATTGACCCCGCCCGCAGCAACTTGTGCGCCTAACGAGGCATCCATACTTAGGAACTGCATACTTTGAACGGCATCGCTGGCGCCATTGCTTGCCGCACCGCCCAGTTCTGCTTCTGGTGCCGGGATGCCGGGCATACCATCTAAACTGAATACCGTCAGGCTGACCGGGATGATTTGTTTATCTAATCGAATGTTTTGGATGGTGAGCAGCAGGCGCTGGTTGGTGACCGAACAAACGCCAAAGATTTGCTGGCCTTTGGGTATCCATTGGTCTTTGAGCTGTATCGAGTCGGTCAGTTTGAGTTTGACCGCGCCGCCATCATTTATCAAAAATTAATACAGCTATGAGTTATATTGTAATTGAAACATTCGGTGGCGCGGAATACGCCATCATTGTTACCAACGAGGGTGGCGAAAATAAAGTGTTCGACGGACAGACTGACGCCGAAGCCGAAGACGCCGATTGTCAGGACGGAATAATTGTCGAATTATAACATTGGGGCGGGCATATGCCCGCGCCGTTTTCGCCCCGCATTTTGCTTGTTGATTTGTTCAATAAGCGCAAAATGCGGGGCGCTTCTTTTTAATGATGTTTGAAATATTGGATTTCCTTTTCGTGTTTTTTAGCAGCCTCAAGTGAACTGAATGTGCCCAAATTTTTGCGTTTCTTCGTTTCGGGGTCAACCTTTCTCGAATAAATACGGTATTCACCCGATTTTAATTTCCTTATCATAGCCGTGGTATTTATTAAAACTAACCAAATACCAAAACGATTGTTTCCAGTTTAATCAAAGACCTGGGCAGCCCGTGCCGCCCGCCCGAAGCCATTTAATTACGATACAACAACAAAAGTCTGTTCATATGCGCCTAACTAGCCTTTCTCAACTTGCCGGTGGGCGTAAACAGTTTACCTTCCAACTCTTTCATATTGTTACTGATCTTGCGCTTGGTGATCTTAGCATAAATCTGCGTACTGCGAATATCTTTATGGCCCAGCATTTTTCCGACCGTTTCCAGCGGTACGTCATTTTCCAAGGTTACTGTCGTGGCAAAGGTATGGCGGGCTGTATGTGTGGTTAGGTGTTTTTTGATACCGCAAATATCAGCCAGTTCCTTTAAATAAACATTATACCGATAATTACTATTCACCGGCAATAATTTATTATGTTCAACACAGTAGCTGTGATTTTTATATTTTTTGATGATCTCCAGCGCGATCGGCATGAGTGGCACACATTCTTCCGAACCGGTTTTTTGACGGTCTTTAGTAACCCAGGCCTTGCCATCCAACCCCTTAAACACGTTTTTCGGTTCTAAATGATAACAGGTTTCGTAAGCATAGCCGGTAAAACAACAGAACACATAGACATCACGAATTTCTGCGAGTCTTTCAATCTCAATTTTCTTGCGATACATCTTTACCAATTCGTGCATATCCAGGCATTGACGTTCGGGATCTTCATACTTGCACTTAAAACCTTTAATTGGGTTGAATTTGACCCAACCCTCATTTATCGCCCGGTCGACCACCTGTTTTAAGGTCTTGACATATTTCATGGACGCATTTTCGCCAATATCCTGCATCAATAAATGATGGTAAAAGTTAGTGGCGATGCCCATGTGCAACTCGTCCAAACCGATGTCGCTCAATTTATACTTAGTTCGTAAAAACGCCATACAATAACGCTCCAGGCGCTCATATCTCGCCAGCGTACCCGGGCTTGCTTTTTTTTTCGTTACCTTATCGGCGAACTCCTCATTGTGAATTTTAAACGCACCACCGAGCGTTTGCTCTACCACAACCGGTTTTGGTTTGTACGCTTCTTTTATCTTGGTAGCGGTGACCCGGTCGCAGGTCGCTTCCAAAACATTAAAGCATTTTTCCAATTCCGCTTTAGTTCTCGTTATATAACTGTTAATGGCCTGATGGTCCGGGCAACTCGTTCCGGCTGTCGCCGCTTTCTCGTCCCAGGCATCGGGATGAATTTTCTTGCCGGACGAAAAGCCATCCCTGCCACCATTGACCGTTATACGCACATAAATCGGTACCCGCCCTTCTTTGTCTGCTTTTTCACGCTTCAGCCAAAATAAAATTGACAACTCTTCATTAACTTTCATACTCCAAATTTTTAAGTGAAAATTGGTTCTTTGAACTGAAAATCAAACTGATACAACCGAAATCAAAGTGTACTAAATACTATTCGGTACCCTATTTTCGGAAAAAGGAATAGAGTACCGAATAGGGTACCGAATGGATTGAATTACCTTGCCTTAAATTATACTGGAATTTTAAAAAGAGTGCTGCCGGAATTTTGACGGTTTGTTTGCGAAACACCGTTTTTACTATAAAAAAGCTGTAAAAACAAGAAAAGCCCCTTTTTCAAGAGGCTTTTCTGACTTTAACCGACTGAGAAACTCTGGTATTTTTGTTTCTCCCGTGATCCCGCTGGGACTCGAACCCAGGACCCCAACATTAAAAGTGTTATGCTCTACCAGCTGAGCTACGAAATCATCTAAATGATCTCCGATTAAAGTGGTGCAAATATAGGACTATTGACCTATGTATACAAGGCTTTTTTTAATTAATTTACAACTGCTTTTAACCTGTTGAAATACAGGTGTTAAAAGATCAGGACGCCTATTTTCCCACCATCGCCGGCTAATAAAACAAGCTTGCCGTTTCTAGCTTTGCGACAAACGTTATAACTTATGTTGTCAATTTTTGCCCACGTTTTGCCACCATCGGTAGTAATGTTACTGCCGGATGTGCCGGTAGAGAGGTAAGTGTTTTTGTTAATTAGCTCAACACAAGACTGATAGCCGGCAGGGCCTTTTTGTATAAGCTCGTAAGCGATTTTATTTTTGTTAGCAGAAATAGAGGACGCCACGGAATCTGGTACTTTATCTTTTGAATAATTACCTCCAACCGTTATAGCATTATCAGAGGATATAGAAAATGTTCCTTTGCTTGATATACCGTGGGCAATAGGTAAATTAACTACATTCCAAACCGGATTTTTGATGTTAGCTGTTAATAAGTGTGTTATAGGGCCGCCGGTAACAATACTAATCTCCCCCTTGCTTATTCGTAAACAAGTACCACTTGCGGCAAATGCAGCTTCACCTGTCGTGGCATCAGGTTGATTTTTAAACGAGTGCCATGTTTCGGCGCCATCATTAGTTTCTAATAGCAAGAATTTATTTTTGATCGGATCGCCCAATAAAATGCCATGTTTTGGTGTATCAAAATCCATAGCATCCAAAAAATAAGTTGTATCTGTATTTCTATATTTTTCCTGCCAGCTTGCACCGCCGTCAGTTGTTTTTAATATTAATGCAGGCGTACCTGAACTCATAATAACTGCTTCTTTTGCCGAAAATGCTTCGATATCCCTAAAATCAGCTTGTTCAAACCCTTTTACCTGCTGCCATGCCCAAGTTTTGCCGCCATTAGTTGTTATAGCTATATTTCCACGGCTACCACTTATCCAGGCAACACTGTCATCAACAACCGATAACCCGCGGATACTGGTACGTTTACCTTGTTGCACAGATTCTATTTGTTGTGCATGTGATAAAAATGTTGTGCATAAAAAAAAGACCGATAGTAAGATTGTGTTTCTTAACATAAAATTTAAATAGTTTACCCAAGATAGTGTTTATACATATTTATGCAAAGTAGAATGATTTTATATTTATTTGAGCGAAACAATTATATTTGCCTCCCCATGCCCGGATGGCGAAATTGGTAAACGTTGCGGTCTCAGAAGCCGTTGAGAATTGTCTCTTGAGAGTTCGAGTCTCTCTTCGGGCACTACTAAAAGTCAAAAGTCTTAAGTCAAAAGTTCAAGGTCTGTTTTAAACAAACCGGGAATGGTTGACTTAAGACTTTATATTATTTCCCTGCCCGGGTGGCGAAATTGGTAGACGCACCATCTTGAGGGGGTGGCATTCGTAAGGATGTACGAGTTCGAATCTCGTTCCGGGCACTTAGGTTTAAGCAGCTTTATAGTTATGCTGATAATACCATTCGAGTAGATATACTCCATCACTCCATGACAATTTGCCATCAGCAGCTACCTGGGCTATCAAAATAGACAAATTGTGTAAGAATGCACTTTGAATATCTCCATTCAACCCTTGCAAAACCTTAACAGCACACTCTGTAATTTGTGCTGGATCAGTTAGGCTGCCGCAACTATCCGCCAATTTCAATTCGGTTAAAATGGCAGGTAATTTAGCGCGTAATAAATCCTTTATTTCGTCATCAGCATCGCCTGGTATTAGCGTGGTTAAAATATCTGCAGCTGGCGAATCGACAAAATTCTTTATGTTTTCTGTTACTATAACACCAATGTGAATGGCAGCCTGAAGTTCTGCCGGAATATTGGAGAATAGTTCTTTGATCTCGTTCCAAATTTTTGATAAAAATGTTTGTAGACTCATAAATTGATTATTTGTTTTTAATTGGTTTTTTGTTCTTGATCTCATCTACCTGACGCTGAAGTACGGCTACATTACTCTCCAATACTTTTAATCGTATCTCGTTTATTCGCGACTGAGTTTCTTCCTGTGTTTTTAGATAATAAATATCATTTTTAAGCTGGAAATACGTCGTCATAACAGATACTACAATACTTGCAGTACTTACAATGGTTACAATCAGGTTTTTTACGGTAATGCCTTTAAGCTCTTTATGTTCGATGGCCGTCATTTCGGTAGTTGTTATTTAAGCATTTTCAGGAGAAAGAAATAACTTACGTTCTTGTGCCCGGCGCTTTACAAGAGTGTCTAAAACGATCTTCTCACCAGTCTTAGGATCAGTGATCTTATTCCATACCAGGAATTGGTCGGCCGCATCATTATAATCTTTTAAGTTTAGTTTATGTAATAAGGTTGATTCCTCAAATGCACCGGCACCTTCATTGTAGCTAAATGAAACCAACGCATCAAACTGATTTTGGGTAAGAGGCACTTTGACGAAACCATTTACTGCACTTTCATATTGACTCAAAGTATTGCTGAATAGTGCTGCTGCCTGTCCCTCATTGGCCAGTCTATCGCCGGGCTTTATGGTTTTACCATCATGGTAGCGCGTTGAGCCATAACCTATAGTCCCGTTACCCTTAGTTGTTTTATTCGTTCAGAAAATTCTTCGGCTTTATACTCGTTGTATTTTTGGCCAGTTACCCGGCAGTAAAAATAATGCGCCAACACGTTGCAACACGCTTTTAATGATGGATTAAAATGTTCTATCCAGTTTTCTTCGCCATGAATTTTTATATGTTCATTAATTTCATCAGCAATAATTTCGCTTGCGGCCATGAATGCGCCGGCAGGTTCAACTGATAGGTTATTGTTTACTTTTACTACTACGTCATCTTTATCAGTTTGAAAAGTGATAGCGACTGGAATAGTATCACTATTGTATAAAAGTTTTATTTGGTGAGATAAGGAAAGTACCGCATCGGCAAATACGCCAAAATCATTAATGTTTTTAACGTTTTGTAATTCCTCAATAGGGATGCCCGATAGGATGCTTATGGCATCTAAATTGTTTAGGGCATCGCTTTCCTGGAGTTGTATCATTTGGCCAATGGTAACCTCATTTAAGGTCGATGGAATTTTGACTGATAATTTGCCGGAAGTGGTTTTGAATACTTTTTCGATCATACGCGAATCAAATTTTTTATTGGGTTATAGCTGTTTGTTTCAATGTGCGGAAGCAATGACCGCGTTGCGGACGTATTGCTTATTTTTAGTTTGTTTAACGCGATATAGCGCAAAGGGTCTATGAGGTGGTTCCAGGTATCGATAGGCTCGTTTAACGTCTTGCCTGTTCTGTCGACCCGCCATTTATATCGTTCCAGTTCTTTACGCAGGTTTACGCTTCGGCGGGTTATGTTTATTTTATACCGTTTAAGAATGTCAATTGAATTCTTGATGCTATCAGGGCCTTTTTTTGCACCTTTAACATTCCAGCCTAATCGTTTTAATTCTTCGATGGATTTTGGCTCGGCGCTATCAGCAATGATCTCGGTATTTTTGTTAACGTCTAACTCATTAAGTTTGTCTGATATATCCGGATTAGTTAAGCCGGTTTCATATATCAGTTCATTAACCCATAGCTCGCCATCCTGCATATAAACTTCTATACAACCGGTTTCATCGTTTGAAAAGCCGAAATCTAGGCCGATTGCTTTTAGTTTGGCCAGTTTTGGGATGTCTTCACACAAATGCCAATTTTTTAATATCAGCCCGGTTATTTTGCCGGTTAAACCGCGAGCGTACACTTTCCAGAATTCTTCATCACTTTCCCTGTAACTTTCTATTTTGTCGTGCATGTATTGCGATAGAAAAGGATTGTGGCGATGGTCGGATATGATCAACTGCACATCAGATTTACCTATTAGCTGATCATGTACCCAAAACTCAGCGTTAGGATTATAGTCAATAAATATCCGTGTTTTAGTACGTAAAGAAAGTTCTGTAAAAACATCCCATTTAATGCCATTGGCTTCGTTTATAAAAAGATAGTCGCGTTTGCCGGACTTTGCGTCCTGTGCATCTGTATAGCTCTTGAACTCTATGATACTTGCATTGTGAAACTCGAAGATCCTATCGGACTTATTGTAATTTTTAATTGCCGCCTGTAATTGGGCCGCTTGGCCGTGTATGGTTAAGGCGTCGCGCAGTACGCCGGCTTTTAGGTTTGGTATATCCTGCCCAACCACTGTTATCACCTGTTTCTCTTTTTCACAAGCGAGGCAAAAAAGAACCTGCTGTATAGCGTAGGTTTTACCCGAGCTTGTTCCACCCTGATTAATAACTATATGAGCAGTGGATGTGTAATTTTGTTTGAACAGGATAGTGGCTTCGGTTTGGTCATTGGTCATTGGTCAATAGTCATTGGTGAATTAGGCAGTCTTTTCCTATTATTTTAAAAAAGCGTGGAATAGCTTTAATTGCGTAGCGATTACTCACCCCGACAACGCTACGCTGGTCGACCCTCTCTTCACCTACGGCGGAAAGAGGGTGTTGAAACTTTTTAACTTAAAGAATTACTTCTTTTTCTGCCGAAGCAGGGGTGGGGCCTGATTCTATAATGTTTATAGTTAGGATTGTGGATTTTTTGAGAGCTGTTTTATCTTCTGTTTTGTCATTCCACCCCATTCCTTTTAAGGCAAATATTGCTCCACTCGTGTATGACTTATGGAGCTTTTTTTCGTACTCGGCAGCTATTATCAGTCGCGCGCGTTTTACATGATGTGCAAACTGGCCATCACGCTCATAATGTTCTAACTCCTCTATGCTGTTAAACCCCAGGTGTAAGGCAAAGCCGGTCAATGTTGGCGGATCGGGTTTAACTTCGGTTTTTTTTGCTTCGGGGTTTAATTTTACGGGAGTTTTCTTTTTCCTCCCTTTGTTGTGTCGTACTACATTGGCTTCAATACCGATGCTTGAAAAGTAACTGTTAATAAGATCAACGATAACAGCTACTGAGGAGAAATATTTTAGGTTAGGCATAATTATGTTTTAAATGCCATTTGGCATAAATATATTCAAATATACAATAAATAATTCGTGTTTGCAAAATTTTTGTTCAATTTGCAGGCGGATATTTTTATAATGGCTAACGGGCATTCATACGATTATCTGCTATAATACCCTTATGAAGATATTTGCGGTTACCGCGTTAATAATTGGCATGCTATTTTTTTGTACGTCGTTTTTGCACGCGCAGGAAAAAAAATCATTTAGAAGTACCCGGTCACATGCCGACACCATATCTACCATGCATGTTGACAGTGCTATTGACTCAGAAAAAGATCTTAAAGAGGTATACCGCCAGCTTTTTCACATTAAACAAACAGGAACGGAGACAGACTCTGTTACTGATGTACCCATATTCTCGTTTATACCGGCAGTAGGGTATACATTACAATCAAGGCTGGCCTTAATATTATCAGGGAATATCGCTTTTCGCTTAGACCCAGACTCGCGTATATCTACTATAACGGCAAGTACGGCCTATACGCAGAACAGGCAATTTACTTTACCTATTGAATCCAACATCTGGACAAAAGATAATAAATACAATTTTGTAGGCGATTATCGTTTGTACAAATACCCCCAAAGTACGTTTGGTTTAGGCAGTAATTCATCCATAGCTAATGAAGACCCGATGGATTATAGTTTTTTGCGTTTGAATGAAATTGTGATGCGCCATATCTCGGGTGATTTTTATGCAGGCGCCGGTTATAGTTTTGATTACCATTGGAACATTAGCCATACAGGGTCAATAAATGGTGCCCCATCTGATTATACCTCGTATGGCGCTGCCGCTTCTACTGTGTCGTCTGGTATTTCGGTAAATGCGCTTTATGACAGCAGGGATAATTCTATTAATCCATCCGACGGTGTTTATGCATCGGCACAGTATAGAGACAATGCTACATTTTTGGGTAGCAATTCTAACTGGCGATCCCTTATTATAGATGCTCGCGCTTTTTATAAATTCCCCGGCAGATCGAAAAACGTATTGGCCTTTTGGTCGTACGATTGGCTGGTGTTAAACGGCAGGCCGCCGTATCTTGATCTGCCTGCCAATTCGTGGGACCCATACACCGGTACCGGCAGGGGATACATACAAGGGCGTTTCCGTGGCGCGCAGATGGTATATGCCGAAGGCGAATATCGTTATCAAATAAGCCGCAACGGATTGGTTGGAGGTGTTGTGTTTTTAAACGGAGAATCGTTCTCGGCCCAACCGGGAACCGCATTGCAACGTGTGCAGGCAGGTTTTGGCCCTGGCGTACGTGTAAAGCTTAGCAAAATATCAAAGACCAATGTTGCGGTTGATTATGGCTTTGGCAACCAGGGTTCGCGCGGTGTATTTGTTAATGTTGGCGAAGTGTTTTAATTCATCTTTCTCGTTTTCAATCTTAACTTAAAGTTACGCTTGCCCGTATGTGTATTTAAAGTTAAATTTTGTTAAAAATTTAGCAAGACAACCAAAGGGTGTATAATTTCGTATTTATATTGTAAATTTACTTAATGGGCAACTTGCGTTACTTCTTTATTATCCTGTTTGCTTTGGCTGTATTTTCATCATGCCAAAAGGATGAGTCTGTAAAAGAAGTTACACAATCTCTATCAAAAGCCGATAGTATAAGAGCGTTATCTGCCAATTCAACACCGGGTAATACATTAGCAGTTAAAGGAACGTTAAAAATTACCATTGAAGATTCCACCTATACGTTTGATGCTGCAAAAGATTCCATTGCTTTTGTTAATGTATATTTAGATGATAAGCAATACTTTGGCTTAACTGCTATTAACAAGGCTCATACCATGAGCTTTGGCGTTAGTGGACCGGGAAAAGCAACAGCTAACCTAACAAGTACTGTTGCCGGCAGCCAGTTTTTGCTTAATATAGACAATACTACAACTGTTCAATACACTTTAGGCCAAGCACCCGGCCTGGAAAATCCCAGCCATTTTAACATTGCCCAATATTTGCAGGATAGTGTGCTTGTGAAAGGAACTTTTACTACTTACCTTACAAAAGATGCCAAACCAAATTCGACTTTTTATAAAGCCGAAGGCAGTTTTGAGCTGAAAAATAAGTAGTATCCACCCTTGTTTCACTGCATAGTAATTTAGAAGTAAAATAATACCCCTAAACTGTCTCCGGAGCTTTTGAGCGGCCGATATGCGCTGGCTTTTTTGTATCTTTGCATAAATTAAAAACATTTGATGAAAGTATTTATTGCAGGGCTTCCTATTGAAGTAGATGAAGCCGAGTTAAGCGCTGTGTTTGGTGATTTCGGGCCCGTAAAATCGCTCAGGATCATTAAAGACCGCGAGACAAAAGAGAGTAGGGGTTTTGGTTTTGTTGAAATGGTAAATGAAGACGAAGCTAAAGAGGCAATAAAGTGTATGAATGGCGCAAGCTATTATGGACGCAGAATAACCGTTAACGTAGCCGAAGAAAAAGGCACGGGTTTTAACGGTGGTGGCGGCCAGGGCGGTTTTAGACGCAATTAAACACCAGCATAAATTTATTCTTATAATTTGGAAGCCGGCATAGCCCGGCTTTTTTTGTGACTAAATTTTCAGAATAACCTTCGTTGCATATAGATCATTATCACACCGCAGATCATAATTATGATGTAAATGCTAATTGGCATAACAGTGATTTAAATAAACCAGTCTGTATTGCTTACCACCTCTGTTTCTACCAATTGGGTAAGCAGGGTTTTTACGACGGCCTCGCGTGCCCATTGCTGCTCAATGGCCGAAGCATCTTCTTTGTACCACCTTATGGGTTCGTTAACCTCTATCCGCGCTTTATATAAAAATTGCTTGGTAGGATGCATTTTTGTGCCTTCATAACTATTCATGTTTTCGTTGCGTATCACCTTTGCAAATTGTTTGGCTGTAATATCGAGTTGCAGGCACTCATCTAAGGAATTTTTAAAATCCTGCTTGTCTTCCAGCCAAAGCGTTAAAATACCATCATTTAGTTCATGATCGGCAACTGTGATGCGGCTATAATCATAATCTACCGATATGATCATCCACCATAGTTCGTCTTTTAGTTTTTGTGAAATGTTTATCATTTTTTTATAGTTTATTGGTTCATTAGTTCACCAGTTCATTTGTGACTTAGTAGCTTAATAATTGAAAGCAGGCACCCAACCGGGCAGGTATTTTTGTATGGAAGCAATTTCATGTTTGTACTTTTCGCAAACAGCCTGGTAGGCATGATAGCGTTCTGTAAGTGTATTATTGAGCGCTTTATTGGTGCTTGCTTGTGAAGTTGTATTTAGGGCGGAATAGGCAAGGTGCATAGGTAATAGGTTTTATAATTTTTGTGATAAGGTTTAGGTGGTTGCAAGTATCTTAAAGAGAGTTATGTATCGTTGTTATACAGTAAAATGCAATACAAAGCAATTTTTTCTGTATATTCTTTATTTGTGATTTGGTTTGTATACATATTTATATTAGTTTCGTTGCTAATAGGAATACAAATATAAAGAAATATCTGTATTGCACTAAAGAAATTAGTAATAAAAGTTATCAACATTATGGAAGCTGAAGAAAAGCCTAATAAGATAAAGCGGGTACGCCCCGAAACGCTGGAGTTTATTATATTATATAATCAACTCAAAGGTAGGGCCTTTAATGGCAATGCGCAATTAGCTGCCGATCTTGGGTTTAATTCGGCAAGCTCTATTACAGAAATTATTAAAAGCAGGCAAAATATCGATCCGGAAAAATTGAAACTGTTTAAAGAAAAATATGGGGCTTACATTGATAATAAAGTTTACAAAGAATATTCTGAGGATACTACGGTTTCAAGAGTTGCCGAGGGGATACCGATGTATGAAATAATTGCCACCGCATCGGGTGTTGAGGTTTATAATGACATCAATGATACCCATTCGGTAGGTAGAATGAATTTTCCAGGTATTGAAGATTGTGACTTTGCATTGCCTGTATGGGGACACTCGATGTATCCGTATTTGGAGAACGGGTGTTGGGTAGCCTTGAAGGTGATAAATGACAAGAAAATATTACCAGGCGAGGTCTACTATATTGAGTGGGGCGATTACCGTATGTATAAAAGGCTTTTAGCGGGTGCTAATGCCGATGAAGTTATTGCGCACTCGGATAATACATCTGAAATGGTAGGTAATCAACTTAAGTATGCGCCCTTCGTAATTAAGATAGCCGATATAAAAAAGCTATGCCTGGTTAAGGATATTCATAAGAAACATAATCATTAATTAGAGATTATGTTAAGCAGGAATGCTTTTTTGCAATAGTGGCTGGTTATCTATTTTTCGTAAAATGCATTATGTATTAAAATAATATATATTTTTAACGTGTAGTTACACTTATTTACTCATACAACTTATGGACGATATTTACCTTTATATTATTGGTGGTGTTATAATTGCTGTATTCATCATTATTCTTAATCATAAAAAGCAAAAAAACAAGGTTACCGATTTTTTAAAGGATGCCAAAAACGCCGAACCCGTATTTATGCAGGCAGCAGTCGAGAAGAAATTAAAAACTTTAAAAATTGCCCTGTATGGTAATACCACCGGCATACAATTACAAGCGGCTGCGTTAGACGGTGACGGCACAGCAGCCATAGAAGCTAAGAAACAATCTCTTATCGATCAGTTAAACCAATTAGAGAAAAGTTATGCCGATAAAGCTATATCGCTGAAGGTTTATGATGAGCAATTGCATCAGCTGGTTATGCAAATTTCGGTATAAAGATTTCCCGGCATTGCTCATTTTACTTTTGCAAAGAGTTTACTTATTATTGTAGCCTATGTCTGACGATGCATTAGTAAAACGGATAAAGGTTATTGTTAAGGAATATGGTGGCCAATTGGCACTTGCCGGCGCTATTGGTGTTGACCAGGGCTTTATTAGTAAAGTAATTAACAAAAAACAAGAGGTAAGCTATTACCTTATCCGTAAACTCTGTTTCCAACTCAAGTATTCGCCCGAATGGCTTATATTGGGTACCGGCGAAAAAAAGAAAGATAAGCCAGAATCGGCCAAGCTAATTACCGAAATACAAATGCTACGCACCGAGGTAGATATTTTGCACGCGCGGATGCGGGCATTTGAAATAGAAATTAACGAATTAAAAGAGCAGCAGGTAACTGATCAGAAAAAGGCAGGCTGAGCTTAGTTTTGAATTATTGAATTATTGAATTATTGATGGAATAATTTAGTTGTTGTTCAACGAAATACTCTCCAGCGCTTCAGCAGCGGTTTTGCAACAATTCACAGAATTTTCAAGTGAGGCTAATATCTCCCGGTATTTTATCAGGATGATTGCATTTTTTTCATTTGCAAACAGCTCGGCTACCGCGTGGTAATATATTTGGTCCGACTGATGTTCATATTCCTTTATCTGCCTGCATGAGGTAAGGATCATATCTCTACTTTTCGGTACTCTTAATAAGGCAACCGTTTTTTCTATCTCGGCACCTGCGCTTTGTATCAATGCCGCTATTTGTTTAATTGACGGCATAAAATCAACTATATTATATAGGTACATTCTTCCGCTGGCTTCCTGTATGGTATCGGCCACATCATCAATTGCCGATGCAAGGGCATGAATTGCGCCACGGTTTAAAGGAGTAAATATCACCTTATCAAGCGCCAGGTATATTTTATGTGTAATATCGTCGCCGTTATTTTCAAGCTTATCTATTTGTTTAAATACAGGTAGGCGTTCCTCCTCATTATCAATATTTACTACTGTTGTAAGCAAGGTAGCCATATCGGTAAGGTTTTTTGCTGCATCATTAAATAGGTTATAGAATAATGACCTGTTAGAAAAGTAGTTTTTAAATAGCCCTGACATATTAAATTTTAGAAAGGCTAAAATTAATTTCACCATGTTAAGTGAATATTAATTTATCGTGATTAATGTTAAGTGTTAACAAAATGTCATCAAAGCCTATGTTTTGATAATATTATCAAATGTTAATCATTTGTTAACATTGAGATAATGCTGGGTATGCATTTTTGAGGCATAATTTATTTTAACCTCCTTACGATATGAAAAAAATGTTTACAAAACTTTTTAGTACGGCCTCAGTAGTGGCCTTGTTACTAACAGGCTTAACTGTTAAAGCCCAGGACAAAACTTTAGCAGCTTTACCGGCTACTAAAAAAACTGAAAAAACAGATACCGTTGTTGCAGCTAAAACAAATGCAGCACCTGCCCCTAAACCAGCTGATGCTTTTACTCCTTCAGGAAAATTATGGGGTTATGCATTTGGCGACATGTATTATGCACCACACGTTGATGCTGGTAACAGAGGCCCTGAAACCATGTATAATGGTGTGCCTTCTAACAGGAATGCTTTCCAGTTCCGTCGTATGTATTTAGGCTATGACTACAACATTAGTGAAAAATTTAGCGCTGAAGTTTTATTAGCTTCTGAGCCAAATGCAAATACCGGTGTAATTGCAGGTACAGGAACAAACACTTCAAGCGGTGATAACCTTGCCGATAACAAAATGGCTTTCTTTATCAAAAACTTTAACATTCGTGTAAGAGAAATATGGACCGGAACTGACTTAGTAGTTGGTGAAATGAGTACCCCTGGTTTCGCATTGAATACAGGTAACTCAAATGCTCCTAACTCATTATCAGAAGCAACCTGGGGCTATCGCTTCATTGAAAAAACTATTACCGATTTCCACCAAAACAACTCGTATGACGTAGGCGCAGCCTTACAAGGTACTTTTGATGCTAAAACCAAAAACTTTGGTTATGTATTTATGGTAGGTAACAACAGTACTTCAAGTTTATTATCAGCTGCAAATGCTAACACTGGTTTCTACAAAATATTTTATGGTGATATCTGGGCTAAATTCCTTGACAAAAAATTATATGTAGATATCTATGCTGACTACGCACCAACTGCAGCAGCTACATTTGCTATTGGCGGCCAAAACCACAGCATTAAAAAAATATTTGCTGCATATAATACTAAACCAATAACAATTGGTGTTGAAGCGTATACTCAGCAAATTACTAATGCTGTATCTAATTCAGGTACTGCATCTGATGCTACTGTTAATGGTTTATCAATTTGGGCTAAAGGTAATATAAACAGCCAATGGGGATGGTTTGCTCGTTATGACAGCTATAACCCAATGACCAGTTACGACCCAACACTTACCTATACTGTTAACACAAACTACGGTAGCTATACACCAGCTTACAAAGAAACTTTTTATACAGCAGGTTTAGATTTTCAACCAGCTCCAAAAATTCACTTTTCGCCAAACTTGTGGTTAATTGATTACAAAGATCAAAGAAACGCAACAACAACAGGCTACGTTGGTCCTGACCATACTTTGGTTGTAAGAGCTACCTTCTATTACACTTTTGGTAAATAAAACCATCCTATTAGTTTAAACAAATTAAATACACACAAAAAAATGAAATTAGTAAAAACCTTGAAGTTAGCGGCTGTAGCAGTAGCAACATCATTCGTAGCGTTATCGGCATCAGCGCAGGATAACACTTTACAAGGCGCGGGTAGTACATTTATCAACCCGTTGTTTTCAAAAATGTTTTCTGAATACAAAGCCGCTAAGGTTAACTACCAATCAATTGGTTCTGGTGGCGGTATTGCACAACTAACAGCAAAAACCGTTGACTTTGGTGATTCTGACGCTCCTTTGAATGATGACCAAACTGCAAAAGTTGGTGGTGCGGCAGCAGTGTTGCATATCCCAATGGCATCAGGTGCTGTTGTAGTAACTTACAACATTCCGGGTGTTACTGGTGCTTTGAACCTTACAGGTAAAGATCTTGCCGATATTTACTTAGGTAAAGTTACCAACTGGAACAGCGCTGAAATTAAAGCTACTAACAAAGGTGTTAACTTACCTGATCTTCCTATCGTAGTTATTCACCGTTCTGACGGTAGCGGTACTTCATTTATTTTTACTGATTTCTTAACTAAAGTAAATCCTGATTGGTCTTCAAAAGTTGGTAAAGCTTCTGCTCCAAACTGGCCTGCTGGTTTAGGCGGTAAAGGTAGCGAAGGTGTTGCCGGTTTGGTCAAACAAACTCCGGGCGCTATTGGCTATGTTGAGTTAGCTTACGCTATCCAAAACAAAATGCCTTATGCAAGCATCCAAAACAAGAGCGGTAAATTTATCCCTCCAACTTTGGCGGCTACTACTTTAGCAAGTAACGTTACTATCCCTGCTGATACTAAGGTTTCTGTAACTAATACAGATAACCCTGCAGGTTACCCAATAGCCAGCTTTACCTGGGCTATAATTTATAAAGAACAAAATTATGGTGGCCGCTCAAAAGAAAGAGCTTCTGACTTATTGAAATTGTTATGGTGGAATATTCACCAGGGACAAACTTATTGCGAGGCTTTAACTTATGCACCACTTTCTAAAGCTGCTGTAAAAGCTGCTGAAACAGTATTGAAATCTGCTACTTACGGTGGTAAAGCAATATTATAATTATTTAATGATTGGTTTAACAAGCTATTGATTGAATCAACTCGTAAAACGAATGTTATTAAATGTGATGATTACCAGTCCTGTTTATTATGGGGCTGGTAATTGTTTTGAATAGAAACCCCAAAAAGAATCGTGGAAAATAAAAGATTACAATTATCTAACGACCAGTTAAAATGGGAAACCTTTTTTAAACGGTTATTGATTGCCATGAGCGGTTTGCTGGTGCTTATTATAATAGGCTTGCTGATAACGCTTATTGTTGAATCCATGCCTTCAATTAAATCATTGGGTATTGGTTATTTATGGGGTAAAGTTTGGGACCCGGTACAAAATATATATGGTGCATATCCTTTTTTAATTGGTACGTTGCTTACTTCGTTTATTGCGCTTATAATTTCTATACCGTTCTCTTACGCGATAGCTATTTATTTGGGCGAGTATAATCCTAAAGGATGGTTATCAGATCTACTAAAAAACACAATAGAACTTATAGCTGCCGTACCATCAATTATTTATGGTTTTTGGGGATTGTTTGTGTTGGTACCAATGGTACGTAACCTTGAAATGAAACTGCATATATTACCTTATGGCGTTGGTATTTTTACTGCATCAATAGTTTTGGCGGTAATGATCATCCCTTATGGCGCATCATTAGGTATAACTTTAATAAGGATGGTGCCATCTCCATTAAAAGAGGGAGCTTATGCTTTAGGTGCTACCCGTTTAGAAGTTATACGTAATGTTATTATGCCTTATACACGTTCTGGCTTATTTGCAGGCGTATTGCTGTCATTAGGTAGGGCATTAGGTGAAACCATGGCGGTTACTATGCTGATAGGTAATACCAGCGCGATAGGCACCTCATTTAAAAATATAATTTTTGGCCCGAGTAATACCATGGCCAGCGTTATTGCCAATGAGTTTACCGAGGCCGACCATACCCTATATGTATCGGCGCTTATCGAACTTGGTTTAGTGCTATTCTTTGTAACGGTTGTTATTAACTTAATCGGCAAAAGAATAATTACCCGTTTTACTAACAATTAAGATATGGAAGCAAAAATAGGAGCACGAAACGTCAAGAGCGTAATCTTTAAAGGGTTAGTTGTATTTTTTGCCTTTATAATTGTAGTACCACTGGTTGTTATATTGCTTTATATAGCAAAACAGGGAGCTACACAAGTTAACTGGCACTTTTTAACCCATGTACCCGCACCGGTTGGTGAAAAGGGTGGTGGTATAAGTAACGCCTTTGTGGGTAGTTTTATAATGGTTATGCTGGCATCAATTGTTGCCGTACCGGTAGGTATGATGGCAGGAATTTACCTGAGCGAAAACCCCCGCACCAAACTAGCTTATTACGCTGGTTTATGTGTTGATATTTTGCAAGGTGTGCCATCAATAGTAGTGGGTATAGTAGTTTACTTTTGGATAGTTAAACCATTAGGCACATTTTCGGCAATAGCCGGTAGTATTGCATTAGCTATTATGATGCTGCCGATAATTATCCGTTCGACAGAGCAAACGCTTAAATTATTGCCCGATTCGCTTAAAGAAGCCGCATTATCATTAGGCGTACCTTATCACAGGGTAATTTTAAAGGTAATTGTACCTTGCGGTTTTGCAGGTATATTATCTGGTATTACGCTGTCAATAGCACGTATAATTGGCGAAACCGCACCATTGCTGTTTACAGCTTTGGGTAACTCATTCTTTTCAACGTCGCTTACCAAGCCGATGGAAAGTTTACCGCACGTTATATTTACCTATGCTACCAGTCCTTATGACGACTGGCACGACCTGGCATGGGGTGCGTCATTCATATTATTATTATTCGTTTTAACACTAAATATTGTCACTAAAGTGATAACAAGAAAATGGAAAATCCAATTGTAAAAGCTGAAAATTACAACTCTTATTTTGGCGACAATCACGTTGTAAAAGATGTTAATATCAGCATAAATAAAAACGAAGTTATTGCTGTAATGGGCCCATCGGGTTGCGGTAAAACCACATTTTTACGTGGCATTAACCGTATGCACGAGTTGATACCAGGCGCAACATCAAAAGGCAAAATATTGCTTGATGGCCAAAACGTTTATGATCTGAATGCCATTTATGTACGCGCCAAAATAGGCATGGTGTTTCAACGTCCTAACCCTTTCCCAAACTTGAGCATTTATGAAAATGTTGTTGCAGGATACCTGCTTAACGGCATTAAAGTTTCAAAGGCTGATAAGGATGTTATTGTAGAAAAATCATTAACCAGCGCTGCGTTGTGGAAAGAGGTTAAAGATTCGTTGCATAAAAAAGGCACCTTCCTTTCGGGCGGGCAACAACAGCGTTTGTGTATTGCACGTGCTATTGCCATGCAACCCGAATTGATATTGTTTGATGAGCCAACATCGGCGCTTGACCCTATATCAACATCGAGCGTTGAGGCGTTATTTCATGAATTGAAAGCTAATTATACGTTGATAATTGTAACCCACAATATGCAACAGGCTGCCCGCGTAAGCGACAGAACCGCGTTTTTCTATATGGGCGAGCTGGTTGAGTTTGACGATACGAAACAAATGTTTACTGCTCCAAAAGATCAGCGTACACAAAATTATATAACAGGTAGATTTAGCTAAAAGACCAAAGCAATAAGCTTTATGCTTTTAGCTTTTACCTTTCTGCTTTTTTGAATTTTGACTTTTTAATTAAAAGAAGATATGACACCATTAGAAAATGAAATAAACGCGGTTAAGAAAGAACTGGTTGATATGTGGATACTGGTTCAATCGCAATTGAATAAGGCTAAAGAAGCCATGATACAGTTTGATAAAGACCTTGCACGCGAGGTTTTGATCAAAGAAAAAAGGGTTAACTCTTTTGAGTTGAAAATTGACAGGGATTGCGAAAATATCTTTGCCCTGCATTGCCCGGTTGCTATCGACCTGCGCTTTTTATTAGCCGCGCTTAAAATAAATACCAATTTGGAGCGTATTGGCGATATTGCTGCCGGTGTAGCTTTATACGTGGTAGAATCGTCGGTAAATTTTGACAAGGATACGTTAGAGAAAACGCAGTTGATACGTATGTATGAAGAAGCGGTAAATATTTTGATGGATACCCGTACCGCGTTTGAAAAAGAAGATACTGTATTGGCACGCAGCATATTTAAACGTGATGATGTTTTAGATGCTATTAATGATGCCTCGCCAAATACTGTTGCCGATGTGATCAGAGCCGATATTAATACCTTGCCTGAAGCATTGTACATACTTTCTATCATCCGTAAGCTGGAGCGTGTAGGCGACCAATCAAAAAACATTGCCGAAGAAATTATTTTCTATGTAGAAGCCAAAATATTGAAGCATTTAGAAAGTAGTAAAAAATAAGGTACTAATAATAATTTAATTGGTTTTAATAGTGGTTGGGCAGATAGCAATATCTGCCTTTTTTTATTTATAAAAACGCTGCTGACATAGGGCTGTCATTAGCCGGTTGTTTCTTTGTGGTACAAATAAAAATTAAACCATAAAAGCTATGAACATCATTGAATTATTATTAAAGGAGATAGAAGGCGAAGCCAACATCACCCGTAAAATGTTAGCCATTGTACCGCAGGATAAGTACGATTGGAAACCACACCCTAAAAGCATGAGCATAAAGCAATTGGTAACCCATATTGCCGAATTGCCGGGCTGGATAACCCTGGCTGTTACTACCGACGAGCTTGACTTTGCCAAAAACGAATACAAGCCCGAGGATATTAACGACAACGCCGCGTTAATGGAACTGTTTGAACGCTCTTATGCCGATGGGCGTAAACACTTAGTCGAAACCACTGAAGCTATCTTAGCCGAGCCCTGGGTACTGCGCAACGGCGATGCTATATTCTTACAGCAAACCAAGTACGATACCGTGCGTGTGTCCGTTGCCCAAACCATACATCACCGTGCGCAATTAGGCGTGTTTTTACGCTTGTTAGATATACCTATCCCCGGCAGCTACGGCCCAAGTGCTGATGAGATGTAGTATTCTATTCCCCGCGCGTCATTGCGAGGAGTAAAACGACGTGGCAATCTCTGTACAGGACGTTCCTGCTTGCAAAGTTTTCAACCTGGCGTGTAGAGATTGCCACGCTATCGCTCGCAATGACGCTTGGTGGAGGCGGTTGGTGTTAGATTTTATATCCCCAACACCTGCTTTAACTTTACATACCCCGTTTTGCTTACCGGTATTTTTGCGCCTGATTTTAGGATGGCGAGGTGGCTGTCTTTTTCGTAGGGGTCAATACGGGTAATTTCTTGTACGGCTACTATGTAGCTGCGGTGTACGCGGGCAAACTGTCGCGGGTCTAACGTTTGCTCAAAAAAGCTCATGGTTTTATTTTTAAGGTAGCTACCCTCGTGGGTAAACACGCTTACGTAGTCGTCGTCGGCTTGCAGGTATTGCACATCGGCAACGGGTATTATTTTTACTTTGGTACCGGTTTTCACCACAATACGCTCGCGTCCGCGCAAAGGAACTGGGTTTGGGCTTAGTGGCGTACAACGCAGGCTTTATTTACTTTTTGCCCGTAACGATTTGATGGAAACTCATCAAAATGATAATATATTTACAACCATAATTAAAATACCGCAGCTATGATAAAAGCTTTAATTATTGATGATGAGCCTTTAGCCCGTATGGTTGTAAAAGAATACATCCAGCAGTTTAGCCAGATAGAGGTTATGCAGGAGTGTAGCGATGGCTTTGAAGGCTTAAAAGCTATTCAAATGCATCAGCCCGACCTGATATTTCTTGACGTGCAAATGCCCAAAATAAACGGCTTTGAGATGCTGGAACTGGTAGATAAGCAGCCTGCGGTAATATTTACCACCGCGTTTGACGAATACGCCATAAAAGCATTTGAAGCACACGCTG
>Ga0206854_1126_pt1 | contig 21156 bp, 14 predicted proteins | sample Alteio_BWOrgCont_50_FD_152870 | JGI IMG/M metagenome (GOLD analysis project Ga0206854, IMG submission 152870) | Enriched cells from forest soil in Barre Woods Harvard Forest LTER site, Petersham, Massachusetts, United States -... | ecosystem: Environmental > Terrestrial > Soil > Temperate forest >...
CCCCCCTGCTGCTCCGGCATGGATGTCGCAAATGACGCCCGAGCAACAGACTCTTATAACTGAAGTGAACCGGGTCGCTACCCAGCCACAGGTTGACCAGGGAATCATGCCGCCACTGCCCCCGACAGCAATCACCCCCGATGATGCCAAAGGTGTGGGGGGTGCGCCATTGATTGCGCCGCCATCGATACCTTGAAGCTTATAAGATTGCGGGTGAGGGATAAGTCCCTGATATATTTTTTACAAATCTCTTCTTACCTCCGTTGCTGTGCACGCTGAACATTTCCCGCATCCGATGCGCATGAGTTAGCAAAAAAATTCCAGAACAATTCCCAAAAGCGATTAAGCTCAATTGGTGAGCGGCAGCGATGCCCTACCGAGATTGGAAACGGTAGGGCGGCGGTGCTCCGCCGCCGGGATTCAGTCGAGGATATGAAAGTGGCGTCGCGACAGCGCGCCCTACCGGGATGGGCTAAAGCAAATTCAATCGGCATTGGGGTAGTAATGCCCTACCGGAGTTCGAAGGACGGCGTCGCGGTAGCGACGCCCTACCAGAATGGACTTGGGTAAGTTGAATCGGCATTACGGAGGCGATGCCCCATCGATAATTACCAGCGGATTTCGTGGACACGGCCTTGGTACGGCCAATCATCAGGGCTTGCAACCAGCCCGGCAAGCACAGGATTTTCCCGAACATACTTCCATTTTTGCGCATAACTTTCGCCATTTCTTAAGCGGTGGTGAAATCCACCGGATTGGAATTTGCCGAAGACGATTTGTTCCCTGCCAGTCGGCTGGTGCTGTGTCTTCGAGTTCATTTTCGCAAAACAATTCTTCCAAAATCCGATCCAACGTTCGATGGTGAATTTCAAATCATGGGGAGCGCAAAACAAATGCAGATGATCCGGCATCAGCAAATAATCGCTTACCAACCAGGCGGTAGCGACATTTTCCCAAAGGTCATGGAGTGTGCGTTGAACGGAAGGTTGTGCAAGCCAGCGTTCACGTTTTTGTGTGCAGACAGTAAGAAAAACCCAATTCGGCCCGTTGATAGAAACATGAACGCCTTTGGCCGGCGTACGCCGAGCGATGCGGCGGCTTGGGTTCTGCTCGCCTGATCCGGGATAATACGACATGGGCAGATAATAAAATGACCTCGGCGTATTAGCTCATAGGTTTGAATGCATGGCGCAGCAACGACGCCCTGCCGGGATTGGAAACGGTAGGGCGGCGGGGCTCCGCCGCCGGGATTTAGTTGAGGATATGAAAGCGGCGTCGCGGCAGCGACGCCCTACCAGGATGAGCTTTGGGTAAATTTAGCTGGCGTTGCGAAACCGATGCCCTACCCAAAATATAAAACAAAAAACCCGCTCTGGAAACCAGAGCGGGTTATTGTGAGAACGTTAATTATTTGCGGCGACGGATCAAGAGCATCGAGAGACCGCCGAGACCCGCGAAGGCCAACGTGGCCGGCTCGGGAACGACTGACGTCGGTTCGAGAACCAGATTCTGACCGATTGCATCAATTCCTGACATATTTGCAGCTTGGCCAGCAATAGGTGTCGCATTTGGATTACCACCAGTGCTATTGGAACCAATCAGCAGACCTTCAAAGCCGCTGAATGCACCCGCACCGCCGACGGCAACAAATGCCAGCCAACCAGTTGCGCTTGTCGGCGCACCAGAAAGACCCATCGTTCCATTAGCAAACGAGATTGCTCCGTCATCTACAGCCCCATTTTCAGAGCCAATGGTAAGCCCATTCTGGGTAGTATCAGAAACCTCGGTAAAACCAAGGGCAACCATGTCATTGAAGGCAGTCGTGCTACCGCTGGCCGTACCGTCCAACGCATTGATGGCGTTGATCTGGCCTGCAGAGGCGCTGGAAGTAGCAAGGTAATAAAATGACGCATTAATCGTCAAATTATCGCTCGGACTGTACCACGTGGTGGCGTTGTTCGGATCTGTTGCAGCCGCACCAGGGGTGGTGATTTGAGTATTGGCAGAGTCGATGTTAATCGAGCCTTGTGCAAACGCAGCTACTGCTGCGATTGATGCCAGACTTGTTACGATTAGTTTTTTCATATAGTTTGGTTAGTTAAATCAATGTTGGTTGTTGGTTTAGTGGGTTAATTATGGGTTGACAACAAAGTTTTCGCTCCATGCCGTAGTGGCAGCCGGCAAGAGGAAGAAGCCTTGGCCAGCACTAATCACAGGTTCTTCAACGGTTGCATTCAACTGCCAATTAGTCGTGAAATTAGGTGAGTGACCAGATTTCTTGTAAATGAAGTTGTTATATCCACCACCAGTGAAAATGAAAACGGAGTCGTTAACATTTGGCTGATAACCCAGCACCGAGGTCAAACCACCAGAGATGGGGGCAACTGATGCAATCAAGTTAATCACATTACCCGCTGGAACGTAGCTGTTCAGCAAGTTTGTGCCCTGCAACACTGTACCAACTTCCGTATTGGTTTCATTTGCGGCCGGCAGGTAAAATAAGCCTTCGCCAGGGTTCACTGGGTAGTTATTGGTGATTGTTGCATTAAGCATCCAATTGGTCACAAAATTTGGCGAGTGACCAGTCTTCTTATAAATCACGTTGTCATAACCGGCACCTGTGAAAACAAAGACAGAGTCATTAACCGTTGGACTAGGAAATACTGTCGATATATTGTTATTAGTTCCAGTTCCATCTAAATCCAAGACGGGGGAAATACACGAAATAGTTGCATTGGTCAGCGGCACACTGACATATCCCACAATGTTTTGGGAATATACTTGTGCGTTTGAAGTGACGATTCCCGCTGCGAGTGCAGCAGCGGCCATTAATAGTGCTTTTGTTCTCATTTTTATCTGTGTTGGTTGTTTACGGTGTTGCCGTGTGTGCGTCAAATATCACAGAGGTGCAAGGAAGTGTCAACAGTTTTTTAGAAAATTTTTGAACGTTTTTACGGATAATCCCGGGTCCGTATTCCACAGCCTTAATTCCAATATAAGTTGCTCATCAATAGCTTAATACGCTTTATCATGCCATTTTTTTGAACTATACAGTAGAGCTCGTAATCTGTTCAATTGGAAAATGTTGCCGGTTCGTAACAGGGGGGGGGGTGAACGGCATACTAATATCATAGGTTTTTATGTGATTTACGCGAATTTTGCAAATTAAGATCATGGATCCATCGTCGCCAGGGTTGCGATGGGACAAAATGACGGGACCATGAGTTTCGCCCCATCAAGGCGGATTTGAACAGGTATTGTGGCAGTAATGGCCTACCGGGGTTCAAAGGACGGCGTCGCAGCAGCGACGTCCTACCAGGATAGGCATGGCAAATTCAATCGGGGTTGTGGAATCGATGCCCTACCGTGTTCAAAGACGGCGTTGCAGCAGCAACGCTCTACCAGGAAATCAGTGCTGGATGACTATTTTAAGGGAATCTTCGGTAGGACGGCTGGCGAGGGCGACGCCGGCGGCGGTTTGATTGAGTGGGAAACGGTGGGTTATCAATGGGCGAATGTCCAATCGGCGCGAAAAGACGAGGCGGGCGACTTCGTTTTGGATGGTAAAATCGGAGGAATAGCTGCCAATAAGGTCTTTTTCGTCCAGGCAGATGGAGGAGAAGTCGATTTGGGGCCTGGGGTCTGGCGTCCGGGGTCTGGCGTCCGGTTGATGAGAAGTAAATTTTTTGGTGTGGGCGAATAAAAGCACCTGGCCGGCGCCGCGGACGAGTTGGAGGGCTTGAGCGACGGCAGCGTCTGAGGGGACGGCGATGATGGCCGAATCCAATTGGATGTTGATCTTTGAGAGTTGAGAGGCCAGCAGGGCTTTTTTCGCACCGAATTTTTTGGCGAGCTTGAGACGCGACTGGAGCAGGTCGGTGGCAAGGACGTGAATACCCCGGAGTTGCAGGATTTTGGTGAACATGAGGCCAATGGGGCCCTGGCCGACCACTAGGACGTTGTCACCGCGCAGGAGGTTGAGGCGTTCGACGGCTTTAAGGACGGTATTGACGGGTTCGAGCATGGCGCCTTCTTCGAAGGTATTTTTAGCCGGGATTTTGACGACACCGGGCAGAACGAAGTCCATGACGCGGACGTATTCGGCAAATCCGCCGCCGGCAGGTTCAAATCCGGCGGTGATGCCGGTGCGTTTATAGGTCTCGCATTGAGCAAAGGCACGGTGGCGGCAGTAATGGCATTTGAGGCATGGCACATGGTGGTGCAGGGCCACGCGGTCGCCAATCTTGTAACGGCGGACTTTGGCACCGGCGCCAATCTTCACAATGGTTCCAGCGGTTTCGTGGCCGAAGATGCGCGGGGGGGGCACGGTACCATAATGGATTTTTTTGATGTCGGTGGGGCAGACGCCGCAGACAGCAACTTTGACGAGCAGTTCATTGGAGCCGATGCGCGGCACGGGCACGGTTTCGACGCGAAGGTCGTTAATGCCGCGATAAACGACGGCGCGCATGGTTTTAGGAATCACAAACACGGGGTTAATATTAATGCAGAGAGGCAAAGACACGGAGAAAAATTTTCAACCACGGATGGACACGGATCGAAAATGACCAAGCCCATTGACTGATTAAGTCAGCGGCTCTGACAATGGATCAGTAGCGCACTGCCGACGGAAGCGAAGAGGGAAGATAGAGGATCGGATATTAGAGTCCCGATAAATCGTGACTGCTACGGCGTCGCGGCAGCGACGCCCTACCAGGATGAGTTTGAGCAAAATCATTCGGCACTGTAACAGAAATGACATAACCGGGTTCGAAGGACGGCGGCGCAGCAGCGATACCCTACCCACAATCAGTTGCCATGAAGGCGGAAAACCATGGTTCGGGAGGGCAGGAGAATTCAACGGGTTGTTCGCGCCAGGTGAATTTGAGGCTGCGGGCATGGAGGGCGTGGTTCGCGAAAATGAGTTTGGCGCGCTGGGCCTCGGTCAGGCGGTTTTGGGCGAGGGCGAGGTAGCAGTCTTCATCGCCGCCGTAGAGTTTATCGCCGGCGATGGGATGGCCAAGGTGAGCGAGGTGGATGCGGATCTGATGTTTGCGGCCAGTGCGGGGAAGAATCCGCAAAAACGAAAATGGAAGATGGAGGGTGGAAGATGGAGGCACCTCGTGAATGAATCTTTGTTCGACAAAGAATTCGGTTTGGGCGGGCGAGCCGTCGGGACGGACGCAATCTTTGACGGCGACAATGCTGCGCTCATCCTTGCCCAGGGGCGCATCAATGACGCCATGGTCTTCACACACATGGCCGTGGACGATGGCGAGATATTCTTTTTGGAAAAGGCGGTCTTCAAGGGCTTTTCCGAGTTCACCGGCGGTCGCGGAATTTTTGGCAATGAGAACAACGCCACTGGTTTCGCGATCGAGGCGGTTGACCAAATAGGGTCTGGGGTCTGGCGTGTGGGATCCGGATTCCGGGGTCGGGGGTCCCGGTTCCCGGGTCCGGGGGTTGGCGGCCAGATAGAGCCGGGCGCGGCCGATGAGGCTGGACATCTCACCGTTCTTGGTGGGATGGCAGACAAGACCGGCGGGTTTGTTGACGACGAGCAGGTCGGCGTCTTCAAAAATGACATTGAGCACAGCCAATGTTTGATGATTGGCGCCACCAAAACACGAATTTTATCAAGAAAGTTCCCGGCGATCATCGGGAAGGATTGATTCTTCATCGGGCATTCTTCATTTTGGAAAGGCTACATGCGCCTGAAAATCTATATCTGCCTGCTGCTGGCGGTCGTGACGCTGGCGATATATTGGCCGACGGGACATTATGGGATCATTTATTTCGACGATCCCTATTTTGTGCTCAATAATGAAGTTGGGGCCGGATTGACGTGGCATAGCGTCTGGTGGGCATTATCAAGCGTGGTCGTTTCCAACTGGCAGCCGGTCACAAATTTATCCTTTGTCTTAACCCACCAATTTTTTGGCTACAATTTCCCGGCAGAACACCGGGTGAACATCCTGTTCCACGCCGCCAATGCAGTCTTGCTTTATTTGGTCTTGAACCGCCTGACCCGCGCCCACTGGCGGCCAGCCGTGGTGGCGGCGGTTTTTGCGTGGCATCCATTGCGGGTGGAATCGGTGGCGTGGATCGCGGAGCGCAAGGATGTGCTTTGTGGTTTCTTCGTTTTGCTCGCGCTGTTTTTTTACGCCAAAGAGGCCACCCGGATTCCGGCCACGCATAAAAGCCCCACGGGGAGGATGGTTTTATTGCCAATCGCCCGTTACCCGCTGGCGTTGACCTTTTTCCTGCTGGCATTGATGAGCAAGCCGATGGCCGTCTCGCTGCCGCTTTTATTCCTAATATTGGATATCTGGCCGCTAGGAAGATTTTCCACCAACGGCAGAGCGGCCAAGAAGCCGAATAATTCCGAGGCGACCACCGCAGGCATCAAGAGTTTGTTGTTCGAAAAATGGCCGTTTGCAGTCCTGGCGATCGCAATGTGTGCTTTGACATTTTTCACCCAAAGAGAGGACCATGCCATCGATTCGTGGAATCATACGGGTTTTACGGGGATGATCGCCAACGTGGTTAGTGGTTATACGGGATATCTGGGGAAATTTTTCTGGCCGACCCAGCTGGCCGTGGTCTATCCACTGCACGAAGTCACCGGCATGACAGGCGCATGGCTGTCGGGAATGTTGCTGGCGGCCATCACGGCGTTGTGCGTTTTGCAGTTACCGCGGCGCCCGTATCTTCTGATCGGCTGGCTTTGGTATATCGTCTCTTGTATTCCCATCATCGGAATCGTGCAGGTAGGCAGCCAGTCCATGGCCGACCGTTACACGTATCTTCCGCTCATCGGCCCAACCATCAGTGTGGTCTGGCTGGTTGCGGAATGGGGGGGGAGACTATCCGCACAAAGGGTATTGGCCGGGGTCACGGTCATCATTCTCTGCGTTATTTCTGTAGTGGCGCATCAACAGGCGGAACTATGGCAGGACACAATCAGCCTGATGAACCATGATGTGGACATGGAAGGCGACAATTACGTAGCGTGTTTAGCCCTCGGCAGTGGTTATGAGCTGGAACAGGGCATGCACCAGTTGGCCATCACCGAAGCTCGCATAGCCGCAAAGATGAACCCGGGCGAATACCAGCCTTATGTATTAATAGGAGGCATATTACAGTTAAACGGCCGGGGGGCCGACGCGGTTGCTGTTTACAGAATGTTTTTACAAAATTATCCCGAGGTCATTCCCATACGCGTGGACTTAACTAGAGCCCTTTTGACGGCAGGAGAAACTGCTGAAGCCGAATCGGAGATGGAAAAGATCCTACAACTGGACCCAAATAATCCCGCGGTTTTAAATGACCTGGCGTGGGCACTGGCAACCGATCCGGACCCGGCATTGCGCAACGGATCGCGGGCGGTGCAATTATCCATTCATGCCTGCGACCTCACAAAATATCAACAGGCCCAGTTTATCGGCACGCTGGCAGCTGCTTATGCGGAGGCAGGACAGTTTGATGATGCGATCACGACTGCGGAGAAGGCGATTGAGTTGTCACAGCAAAATCATGAGCAAAAACTGGCGCAAACCAACCAGAAGTTGGTGGAGCTGTATCGCGCACACAAGCCGTATCGCGAGATTGCGCCAGACAACGCCGCAAAATGATCGTGCGTCTAAAAATAATCATCTGTTTGGTGCTGGCCGCCATCACGGTGACGATTTATTGGCCGGCGGCCCATTTCGGGATCATTTACCTGGACGACTCCTTTTTTGTCCTGAGCAACCCGGAAATCAACGCGGGATTGACGTGGCACAGCCTGTGGTGGGCGTTGACAGGCATAGTTGTCTCCAACTGGCATCCGGTCACAAATTTTTCATTCCTGTTGACGCATCAATTTTTTGGTGAAAATCCCGGGGTGGAACATGGGGTGAACATCGCTTTCCACGCGGCGAATGCCGTGTTGTTATTTTTGGTTTTAAACCGAATGACCCGTTCCATTTGGCGTAGCGCGATGGTAGCAGCGATATTTGCGTGGCATCCGTTGCGGGTGGAATCGGTGGCGTGGATCGCAGAGCGCAAGGATGTCCTGTGCGGATTCTTCTGTATGCTGGCGCTGTATTGTTATGCCAAAACGGCGACGCAAGGCGGGGAAAAGCCGCTGAACGAAAAATCGATGGCAAAATCCATTGGGACATCCATCGTACACCACCGGCTGCCTCTTCTTTTCTTCATTTTAGCGCTGATGAGCAAGCCGATGGCAGTATCGCTGCCGTTTTTGCTGTTGTTGCTCGATTTCTGGCCGCTCCAACGGTTCAATCATTCAACGTATCGGCGTTTAATAATTGAGAAGACGCCATTTTTTTTACTGACGGCGGTCTTTTGCGCACTGACGTATGAGATTCAAAAGAGCACAGGGGCGACCGTTTCCCTGGGCCAATTCGGCCCCGGCGACCGGATGGCCAATGTGTTGACGGGTTATACGGGATATCTGGGAAAATTATTGTGGCCGACCCATCTGGCGATCGTCTATCCGCTGGTGGAAATAGCGGACCCAATGTCAGCCTGTTTGAGAGGAATTGTTCTGTTATTGATTTCAATCGTGTGCGTCTTGGAGATCACCAATCGGCCCTATTTATTGGCCGGGTGGTTTTGGTATTTGATCGCGTGCCTGCCAATCATAGGGGTGGTGCAGGTTGGGGTGGCGGCAATGGCAGACCGCTACACGTACCTACCACTGATTGGCCCCGTTATCGCCGGGGTATGGCTTGGGGCCGAGTGCGTGGAGAAAGCGACCGCAAAAACCTATATGATCGCGCTGGCCTGGATATTGACAGGGGCCCTGGCACTGGCATCGAGGGAGCAGGTGGAGTTATGGGGTAGTACAGCGAATCTATTTGAGCACGCATTGAAGGTGACGGGGGACAATTATGAGGCGCATTATGAATTGGGAGCGGGTTACGAGACCGAGGGTTTGACCAATGCGGCCATCACCCAATACCGTGTCGCAGCAGCCATAAACCATGCCGATCGTCGGCCGCCACTGGCGTTGGTACGACTGTTATACCAGGAAGGCTATGTGGCCGCGGCGGCGTCCGCTTACGATGCGGTATTGCAGGTGGACTCAAATGATGTGCCATCGCGAGTGGACCAGGCGCAAATGTATTTGCAAATGGGGGAGACTACCAGGGCGGTTTCGCAACTTGAAATCGCATTACGGATTGATCCTGATTTTCCCGAGGCGCTAAACAACCTGGCATGGATCCTGGCGACCAGTTCGGACGCAACGATCCGTGACGGCCCGCGCGCGGTCGTGCTGGCGGAGCGCGCCTGCGAATTAACGCAATACCGGCAGACGATGATGGTGGGAACCCTTGCGGCGGCTTATGCCGAAGCAGGGCGGTTTGATGACGCAATCACGACGGCGCAAAATGCATTGGAGCTTGCCCGGCAAAACGACCAGAAGGAATTATTGCTAAAAAACCAGGAATTGGATGAACTTTATCGCAAGCACGAGGCGTATCATGGATCTCCTTAAGATGCAACGAAACCACCGAATCCAAACCTGGTTGATCCTGATTTTCGCATTGGCAGTGGCGGCGGGCGGTTTTTGGTGGCTTTGCAAGGAAAACGAAGGGATTGCTTTCCTGGCCGATCGGCCTGGCGCAGAGTGGATCGTTTATCCCGATATCCCCAGTGCCATGCCCCATCCACCCGTCCCGCGCACGGCTGTTTTCCGCCGATTTTTTACGGTGGACCAATCCTCATCCCAAGTAGTGATCACGGTTTGCGCGTTTAAAACTTTTTCATTAGCCGTGGATGGAAAGACCCAAACCCCAGCCCAAGTGGGTCAAAATTGGAAATCACCAACCGTTTTTCAAATCAACCACATTCAGCCCGGCAGCACTAATGAGATTGAAGTCTGCGTTACTAATTCCCTGGGTCCTCCCGCGCTTTGGTTACGAATGGAGGCGGGAACATTTTCGCTGGGGAGTGGCAAGGATTGGCAGGTTTCACTTGCGGGCAGTGAATGGGAGAACGCCCTGCTGGCAGCATCTCCCCCAGCAATCAGTCCCGCGAGTGATTTTTATGGGGACGAGAATATGGCCGGCACAATATCCCGGGTTTGGATTGAATTATTGATTTTAATCATGGCGGCGGTGGCTTTGGTCATTGGCGTTGAGCGCGGGTTGCGTTGCTGGAACCGGGGCGACACGACCGCTCCCATCACTGCACTCCTGGTTTTTGTAATCATCGCGCGACTGGTTCTCTTTCTCCACGATACGTCACGATTGCCCCGGACCACGGGTTTTGACGCGATCTCTCATGAGGAATATGTCCAATTCATCCAGGAAAAACACGCTTTGCCTGATGCTGTGGATGGGTGGGAAATGTTTCAACCTCCTCTCTACTATTTGATCGGTGCCGGAACACTCGACCTCTTTGGATCATCCGTAGGTGAGGAGCGGGCGACACATCTTCTGCGAGCCATCAACTGTGTCGCTGGAATCGTCCAGTGCGTTTTGACCTTATTGTGCCTTCGCTTGTTGTTCCCTCAAAATCGTGCGGCGCAAGCGGCCGGGCTGTTGGTCGCATCATTTTTACCCGCGCAATTATGTTTATCGCAATATGTGACCAACGAACTGCTTGCCGGGCTCTTTGCCACCGCTGGATTATTTTTTCTTTTAAAGATAATAAAATCGCAGAAAGCGGGTGCCAGCCTATACATCAGCCTGGGCGCGATGCTGGGCGCAGCATTGCTGAGCAAATCGTCATTAATGCCTGTGGCGGCATTGATGTTGGCTGTGACGGGGTGGCATTTAAATTCGCGCAAGAGTTCGGTCATCGATTGGTCAAACAAAATCGGCGGCATGGTACTGACGTGTCTTGCCATTTGTGGATGGCATTACGTAATGGTTTGGTGGCATCACGGCAAATTGGTCCTGGGGAATTGGGATGTGAAATCGCCATTTCTTTGCTGGCAATATCCCGGTTATCGGACCGCAGGTTATTATTTTCATTTTGGAGGGGTTTTCGTTGATCCATTGTGCAGTGGATTCCGGAGTTATTGGGACGGTTTGTATTCCACCTTATGGGGTGACGGTCTGGCCAGTGGGGTAGGTTCTTTAGCCTTTTGTCCGCCCTGGAATTACGGCCTGATGAATTCAGCGATGGTGCTATCGACGGTGATTTCACTGATAATATTGATTGGGATCGCGATCACCGTCATCCGGCTTGTCCGACAATCAGCATTGGATTGGGCTGTGATGATAGGAATAATTTACTTGTTTGCCTGCGCTATTATTTTTATGACGTTGAGGGTTCCATTTTATTCAGAAGCCAAGGCTTTTTATGCACTTCCCGCTTTGGTCCCGTTCAGCGCGTTAATGGCTGCAGGATGGGAATGGCTGGGGAGGAAAAACAATGTTATCCGCAACGTGCTTTGGATGCTTTTGCTAATGTGGGTCATGACCCTGTACACATCATTATGGATACGCGACAGCAATCCACAGGTCCATTTAGACCGGGGGTTTGGCCAACTCGAAGAACGAAATTACGATGAGAGCCGCCAGTCATTGGCACTGGCATTACAATGGACAGAAACACCTGCAGGGTCTTTAAAGGATCCGGCTTTTGCACAGGTTGACGGTGAAGCGCATTTTTATCTCGGGCAAATCGACGAACATAATGGGAATTCCACTGGCACAATAGATGAATATCAAAAGGCCGTGAACGTGGATGAAAATCTTACCCTGGCGCTCAACAATCTGGCCTGGATCCTGGCGACCAGTTCAAATGCGGAGCTTCGTGATGGAACACGCGCCGTACAATTGGCCGGGCGAGCTTGTGACTTGACCCAATATCGTGAGACGATCATGGTTGGGACATTGGCAGCGGCGTATGCCGAGGTGGGGCGGTTTAATGACGCCATTGCGACGGCGCAAAAGGCGATCGCATTGGCGCAACAGAACCATGAGCAAGAATTAGCGCAAACAAATCAGAAGCTGTTGGCGCTTTATCAGGCGCATAAGCCGTATCACGAAGTTACTCTTGTCCCCACGAGCAAGTGAAATCTGATGCGATGAAAAAAAATACCCAGGCCACGGTTTTGTTAGTCCTGCTCCTGGGATTAGCGGCGGTATTGGGCGATTTGTATTGGATGTGCCGGTATAGCGATACAGTTGCATTTCTTAGCAAACGGGCGGGAGTGGAGTGGATTCTATATCCGAGTTTGCCCCAGACCGGAACCCGCAAGCCCATCCCGGTGGAAGCAACATTTGAATACAACTTCACTTTGGATGAGCCACCGGCTGGAGCTGTTTTATCCATCTGCGCGTTCAGAAGCTTTGTCTTATCAGTGAACGGACAGGGGGCTGCGATTGCCCAACCCAAAAGCTGGAAATTAATCTCGACCCAAGACATCGCAGGCTTGTTACACCAGGGTTCGAATAACATCACAGTGTGTGTGACTAATTCTCTTGGCCCCCCAGCCTTATGGCTGCATCTCCAGGCCGGCAGCCTGTCGATGGGCACGGACACGGGCTGGAAAGTTTCACAGGGCGGCGCTGAATGGCAAGACGCCATCCCGGCCGCGCAACCGCCTGCACCGACATCAGCGAGCACATTTTTCGGAGGCGAAAAGACGGGCGATTCAATCGCGCGGGTTTGGCCGGTGTTATTGTTGTTTTTGGCCATTTCTTTGGGAGCAGTTTTGTTGGCAAACCGGCGGCTCAAGCGGATTTCATCGCCGGTGCAATGGGAGAGGTTAATTTATGGGCTATTGGCGGTGGTGATGATAGCGCGGATCGCATTATGGATCCACGATGCGCCGCAATTGCGCCGCAACACGGGTTTTGACGCACCTGCCCATGAACAATACGTCAAGTTCATCCAGGATAAACATGCCCTGCCCAAAGCAGCAGACGGATGGGAGATGTATCAGCCGCCACTTTATTACGCGATCGGCGCCGGGTTACTTGGTGCATTCGGGTTGGAGACAGGCAACGACCAGTCAACGCATCTATTACGGGCAATCAATGGTGTGGTTGGGACCGTTCATTGCTTGATGGCCTTGTTATGCCTGCGATTACTGTTTCCTCAAAAAATCGGTGTCCAGGCAATGGGGTTGCTGGTCTATGCTTTCCTGCCGCCAAATCTTTATCTCTCCCTATATGTAACCAACGAACCACTGGCGGGGCTTTTTGTGACCAGCGCGTTGTATTTCTTTTTGCGAATCAACCGGGAAGACAAACAAAGCGCGTCCCTTTATGTAGCGCTTGGGACAGCATTGGGAGCCGCGGTTTTGACCAAGGCTTCTTCCCTGATTTTGTTGCCGGTGGTCATGGGGATTTTGGGATTGCAGTCGTATGCGCGAAGGAAATCACCCGTTTCCTGGCTATGGATGCCAGGACTTATGGTGGTCTCCTGCCTGGCTGTCTGCGGATGGTATTATGGAGCCATTTGGGTGGAAACCGGCAAGTTGGTATTAGGAAACTGGGACACCAATTCCCGATATTTATTCTGGCAATATCCCGGTTTCAGAACAGCCGGTTATTATTATGGATTTGGGCATTCCCTGGCATCGCCATTATTCAGCAGTTATTGGAGTTTCGGCGACGGCCTTTATTCCACGTTATGGGGCGACGGCCTGATGAGTGGAGCCAATTCGGTGGTTTACCGACCGCCATGGAACTATGACTTAATGGGATCGGGATATTTGTTATCGATGGCCATATTTTTGATACTGCTATGCGGAATCGTTATCGTGGTTTTTAACTTTATCCAACGGCCAACGTTTGAACGGGCTGTGATCCTCGGGATCTTATTCCTCTTCAGTGTAGCAATTGTTTTTATGTCGTTACGGGTGCCGTTCTACTCCGAGATGAAAGCGTTTTACGCATTTCCGGCAATGTTTCCACTTGTGATCTTGATTGCGGCTGGATGGGATTGGCTCCAAACGAGATTTTCGGGATGGGGAACGGCATTCTGGGTGGTCCTGTTGGTTTGGGTGATGACCGTTTACACATCGTATTGGGTCCGGAGCAGCAACCCGCAAACGTATTTTGCCCGGGGATACGGCCAGTTGGCAGAGCAGGATTATGATCTAAGCATGCAGAATTTTTCAAAGGGAGCGCAGTTGGAGGAATCCTTACCGCATTCCCCCAATGATCAAAACTTTAGCCTGACTGACGGAGCAGTCCATTTTTATGAGGGGTATATTGACGAGCACAATGGAGAAGCCGGTGCGGCGGTGAAGGAATATAATAAAGCCCTGGAAACAAATGGAAACTCCCTGGAAACACTAAACGATCTGTCCCGGTTGTTGGCGACGAGCGCAGATCCATCCATTCGCAACGGGCCACGTGCAGTAGAACTGGCGGAACGGGCTTGTGAGTTAACGCATTACGAAGAGGCCATTTTCATCGGCACGCTGGCCAGCGCTTATGCCGAGGACGGCCGTTTTGATGATGCCGTAGCGGCGGCGCTACGGACCATTGCGATGGCACAGCAAAACGGCGAGGAAAGTCTGGCAGAAAATAATCAGGAATTGGTGGAGCTCTATCGTGCCCATCAACCATACCATGAAGCTCCACGTGGCCCGGCAGCCAAATGATTTATCCGTGTCATGCGTGTTAAAATATTGATCGCTTTAGTACTTGCCGCAGTCACAGCGGCCATTTACTGGCCGGCAGGACATTTTGGCATCATCTATTATGACGACACTGAATTTGTCAGGGACAATCCGGATATCAATGGCGGGTTGACGTGGCATGACGCGAAGTGGGCGATGACCGGCGTGGTGATATCCAATTGGCACCCGGTCACGACGTTTTCGTTTGTGCTGACGCACCAGTTTTTTGGCCAATGTCCGCCTTTGGAACATTGGATAAACATTCTTTTCCATGCAGCCAACGCAGTGTTGTTGTTCCTGGTCTTGAACCGGCTGACTTCCTCGGTGTGGCGCGCGGCCATCGTGGCGGCGATCTTTGCGTGGCATCCATTGCGCGTGGAATCGGTGGCATGGATCTCGGAGCGCAAAGACGTGCTGTGCGGCTTTTTCTTTTTATTATCGATCTTTTGCTATGCCAAAGCAGCAGGGAATCCGCCGACAAGTTCCAATAATTCCAGGTTAAACGCCTGGTTCCGGCCGCTGGTTCAATACCGGCTGCCGTTGTTATTCTTTTTACTGGCACTAATGAGCAAACCCATGGCGGTTTCACTGCCGCTGTTATTAGTATTGCTGGATGTCTGGCCGCTTAAACGAATTGCGTTTGGCGGCGAAACACCGGTTGATGCCCGGGCCGGCCTCAAAAGAATAATTCTGGAGAAATGGCCGTTTGTGGCCATGGCCATCGCAATGTCCATTCTGACATTTTGGTTGCAAAAAGAATCCGGCGCGATGCTTCCGCGACAACACGCAGATTATGGCCAGGTAATAGGCGCGATCGTTTCCGCTTACACCGGTTACCTCGCAAAATTTTTCTGGCCAACAAACCTCTCCGTCATCTATCCGCTCCTCAGAATCACAGACATGGCAGGCGTCTGGCTGGAAGGATTGTTATTGTTGTTACTCACAGTTTTGTGTGCGCTCCAGTGGCGGAGGCGTCCTTACCTGCTGGTGGGATGGCTCTGGTATTTGATCTCGTGCGTGCCAATCATCGGGGTGGTGCAAGTGGGTGTCCAGTCAATGGCGGATCGCTACACCTATCTGCCGTTGATCGGCCCGGCGATGGTCGTGGTCTGGTTGGCAGCAGAATGGGCCGAGAGAATCCCCGCGCGTAAAATTTTCGCGGCTGGAACGGCGATGGTACTGGTAATACTGGCCGTGATGTCTCGCCTCCAAGTGGAGCTTTGGCATGATACCGTCACCCTTTTTGAACACACATTGGAGGTGACACCATCGGGTAATTACACGGCGCATTATACGCTCGGCACAGGACTGGAATGGGAACGTGGTTTGACCAATGAGGCGATGACCCAATTCTATATCGCCGCTACGATCAACCCTGATGTCCGGCGTCCGTATTTGGCGATGGCGGACATTTTCAGGCGGCGGGGACAATCCATTGATGCGGTGATCGTGTACAGCAATTTTTTACGAAGAAATACGAATGATGTGACGACGCGGGTCGAACTTGGGGAATTGTTGCTGCAAATGAAGATGACAACTGAAGCACAGGCCGAACTGGAACTGGCATTAAAAAAAGACCCTGATAACACCGCCGCCTTGAGAGACCTGGCGTGGCTACTGGCGACCAGTCCCAACCCGGCCGTCCGCAACGGCCCGCGCGCCGTGGAATTGGCCCAACACGCTTGCGACCTGACCCACGACCAACAAAGCCTGTTTGAGGGCACGTTGGCTGCCGCTTATGCCGAGGATGGACGTTTTGATGATGCGGTGGCGACGGCCCAAAAGTCCGCCGAATTGGCCCAACAGGAAAACAACGAGGCTCTATTGGAAAAAAGCCAGGAATTGCTGGAGTTTTTTCAGGCACATAAGCCTTATCGCGAAGTTGCGCTTGTCCCGGCGGCCAAGTGATTTATCTTTTGAGCCAGTGAAAGAAAAACTGCATAAATCGCTACCGGTGTTGTTCATCGCGATACTGGCGTTGTCGCGGATACCGGGTTTGATGCCGTCGAATTTTAGCGTGGTGTATGCCTTCGTGTTTTGCGCAGGGGTTTATTTCCCCAAACGACTGGCCTGGTGGCTGCCGCTGGGGACGATGCTGGTCACCGACGTGCTATTGAATATTTTTTATTATCATGTCGCCCCGATCGGATTTTATCTTTTACTGAATTATGCGATTTACGCCGCGATCATCGGGCTGGGCCAATGGTTTGGGGCACGGGCAAATTTTGTCAAATTGCTGATGGGCGGACTCTTGGGCGCAATCCTCTTTTACCTTGTAACCAATTCACTCTCCTGGCTGCAGGACCCAGCCTATGCTAAAACAATCGCCGGATGGATCCAGGCTTTGACGCGCGGCCACACAAATATTCAGCCTTCGACATGGGAACTATTCCGAAACACGCTGTTCAGCACGGGGCTGTTTACGGCGCTATTTGTGGCGTCGGAGAAGTTGAGCGCGCCTGCCGAATCTCCGGCTGACAAGATGGCCGGCGTGGATGAAAAAGAAACGGAAGCGGAACCCAAGGAAGCTGAAGCGTGAAAATTGGGGTCATTTCGGACACACACGGGTTTTTGGACGGGAAGGTTTTTGACCTTTTTGCAGGTGTTGAACACATCCTGCACGCGGGTGACATCGGTTATTCGTCCATCATTTTGGAATTGGAAACCATCGCGCCGGTGACGGCGGTGAATGGGAACACGGACCTGGGATTGCCATTCCGGGAGTCGGAAGCGGTAGAGTTGGACGGACGGAAATTCCTGGTGCATCACATCGTGAATCCTTTCGCCTGGTCGGACCGTTTGAAACCGCGGATGGCGCGGGACAAGCCGGAGGTCGTCGTGTTTGGCCATACACACAAGCGGTTCAATGAGATTGTCAGTGGCGTTTTGTTCTTGAATCCGGGTTATTCGGGGAAACCAAAATTGGAGACGGACCGGAGCGTGGCGGTTTTACATTGCGATAAAAAGGGGATACGGGTGGAATATTTGGAGCTGTGAGTTCTCTAGACCGCATCCACAGAATGATCAGCATTCAGCAAGCTCGCCACGGTGTCATGGACTTCCTGGGGCCTGGCGGAGGGGGGTAGATTTTTACCGAAGCGGACGGTGACGTGATAGGGAATTTTTTTGGGCCATTTCCAAAAAAACCTGCCGTTTTCAAAGCTGAAGATGCTCCCCCAAACACCAACGAGGGCAACAGGGACGATGGGGGCGTCATTGTCTTTCATAATCCGTTCAAAGCCGCGATGGAATTCGTCAAGATCACCGGTGCGGGTGATTTTGCCTTCAGCAAAAATACAGACGACGTGGCCATCACGGATGGCCTCACCAGCAGCGCGCAAGGACTCGATCATCTCGCGGGGTCCAAGGTCGGAGGCGATGGGAATGAGGCCGAGCATTTTCGTGAACGGTCTGATCCACCAGAGATTGTAATAGGCGCGGTGCATGAGGAAACGGATCTTGCGGTCGGTGGAGGCCATAAGCAACGGAGCGTCCACAAACGAAACGTGGTTGCAGACAAAGAGCGCGCCGCCCTTTTCGGGAATATTATCGCGTCCTTCGACCCGGATACGGTAAAAACTTTTGGTGAGCAACCAGAGGAGAAACCGGACGAGCGAATCGGGAACGAGTTGCAGGCAATAGATGGTACCGACGAGGGAAAGGACGGCGCCGGCCAGGAACATTTGGGGCGATGTCAATCCGCACCTGGCAGCCAGCAGCCAATAAACGCCCGATGCGATCAGGATGCCGATCCATGTCAGTAGCGCCGATGCGGCGATGACCGCGCCTTTGTTGCGCGGGTCGGGCCGGTGTTGAATGATGGCATTGAGGGGAACGCTATAAAATCCGCCAAAAAATCCCAGGGCGCACAGATTTACGGACAATCCGAAGAATGACAGTTTCATCCACCAGATCAGCGCCGCAAAAACTGTCAAGCCCGCCATGCCGACCGGCACGAGGCCGTATTCGATCTTGCCACCGGACAAAAATCCCGCGGCCAAACTGCCGAGACAAATGCCGATGGCCAGGGCGGCCTGCAGCCAACTGACATGCAAGTCATTGAGATGCAAAATGTCCTTGCCGTAAAAAATAATGGTCGGTTGCAGGAGCGCGCCCAGAAAATATAAAAAGACAATGCCAATGGCGCCTAGAAACAAAACGTAATCGGCGCGAATGATCCTGAGCTCCGAGAAAAAGTCACTGAAGAAATTGGCGCGGAATTTTTTATGCGGATCGGCGGCGGGCAATGGCCGGAGAACGAGGCAAAGGGACAAACCAACCAGGGCGAGGACGATAAGAATCACGCCGGAGTAAATCTGTTTTTTGCCAAACAAGTCCGAAAGGTTGCCGGCAAAAATAGTCCCGGCGATGATGGCACTAAACGTGCCGAGGCCGAAAATGCCGTTGCCCCAGGAAAGTTTTTTCTCGGGTAATAATTCGGGCAACATCCCATATTTGGTGGGGCCAAAAATGGCGCTGTGGGTACTCATCAGAAAAACCGCGGCGAGCATCAGGGTTACGCTGGAGAGCCAAAAACCGAGTGAGGCGACAGACATGATACCGATTTCTGCGCATTTAATGATAACGGCGACATTGCGTTTGCTGAAGCGGTCGGCGAAAAACCCGCCAACCATGGAAAATAAAACGAAGGGCAACGCAAAAACCGCACCAATCAATGGCACCAGGGAATTGCGTTTTGCCTCCGATATACCCAGGCCAATGACAAAAAAAGTGACCAGAAATTTAAGGTAATTGTCGCTAAAGGCATTTTGGAATTCGACGACGAACATGAGCCAGAAACTTCGGAGATCGGCAACCTGCTTTCCGGCTTTTGGGATTTGGTTCATCAGCGCGGGGAGGACATTACTATCGACGCGCGAAAACGGGAACGAAAAAACTCACTGGGTGTTGGCCGAGGTGTGCCAGGCCAACCAGGCCCAGTCTTTCTGGTCGTTCGGGTCGGTAATGTCACCTCTCTGTTTGATTTTTTGGTACTGCCAGTGATGAGTCTCGGAATGGCCATCGGCAAAAGCGAAGCCGCAACCGAAATTGTGATAAGTGCCCGGCAAATCAATCCATTGCGCCTGCTGCATGCCAAAGGCAAAGGCAGCGTCATTGAGGCCGCGGGCATCTTCATCCAGGAGCACCCAAAGGTCGGAAGGGCTGGGAGGGCCGAGGTCGGACTGTCTCCCGAAGGTGCGCCATGGTGAATTCCGGCGATGGGTTTCCTGGTTGTTCAACCAGGGACCGTTGACCGAAAGAACGGGAACGCCGCTATGGGGTCCGCCAGCATCGAAGCCGGGGTCAATGGTGCCGACGGCCTGGTTCATAGAGAATGTACGTGAAGCAGGGACGGTTTTGCCGATATACATCTGGTTGGTGCCCTGATAGAGACCCTGGCGGGTATCGGCCGGGCATTTGAACGGCGCGGCATTTCCATTAAGGTAGTTGATCAGTAAAGAAAGGGTGGGATCCAGCAAGACATCCGTGTCAAATTCCTGCGGGCCGCCAGTCCCGGCATCTCCCGGGCACCAGTTGTAACCGGGGATGGTATTGCCATCATCTGGGTTGGGAGGATAAAAATCGCGGTTGTCGGAAATGTACAGGTGCATGGCGATCATTATTTGTTTTCCGTTGTTGAGGCACATGCTGCCCTGGGCGCGCTGCTTGGCCTGGGACAACACCGGCATCAACATCGCCGCCAGGATCGCGATGATGGCAATCACCACGAGCAATTCAATAAGTGTGAACGCGCGCCGATACATCGGGATCATTATTCTCCCCTTTTGACTCCCAGGCAAGTTGCGATTACGGGGCAAAGCGGACGAGATACCACGGTTGCGGGCCTTCGACCACTTTCTGAGTGACATTGGTGGTGGCGACGAATTGAGCCCCATTCTTGCTTGCCCAATCGTCCAGGCTAATCTGGTGATACTTCAAGTTCAGGCCACCGATGACTACGTATTCGACGCCTTGTTGGCGGAACAATTCCGGAGAATCGCTCAACAGGAAATGTTCTACGTGGCGGGATCCCAGGGGAAGCCAGAGGGAAAAATCACAGTCGTCCGCCGTGCCGATGAAGCCGACAGATTTGGCGTCTGGCGGCAACAAGGCGCGGACATCGGCGAGAGGATCAGAGCGCTTGCTATAAACGGCATAAACCTCCAAAGCGCGGGACAGCGCATGGGAACCGGGATGGCGCGCAACCAACCCGGATAAAATCGTTTTCGCCGGCCAGAGAGGGCGGTCAGGAGTCAAAATGAGGACACCCAGGGCCATTAATAAATTGAGACATACCAGGCCGCGCCACCAGCGGGTACGGATTAACAGTGGGGTGGCCCCGCCGATGAGTAACAGCGGCAGCAACAAGGGATAATATGGTGCGATAAGGCGGCCGGCAGTGTTCATGCCTGATTTGGCGCTAAAGGCCAACAAGGCAAGCCACGGTGTTAGCACGACAAATAAGCGAAAGGCAGAGAGGGGGGAACGAGAAACCCGCCGATGAAAAAAGTTTGCGCCAGCGGAAACAACCAGCAGGAGGCTTAAGCCCAAGCCGA
>Ga0206854_1127_pt1 | contig 20999 bp, 18 predicted proteins | sample Alteio_BWOrgCont_50_FD_152870 | JGI IMG/M metagenome (GOLD analysis project Ga0206854, IMG submission 152870) | Enriched cells from forest soil in Barre Woods Harvard Forest LTER site, Petersham, Massachusetts, United States -... | ecosystem: Environmental > Terrestrial > Soil > Temperate forest >...
CCCGCACAGCAGAACCAATCCAAAGAAAATACCCAGAATTGCGCTCGTGCTGAGCGTTAGTTCGCGCTCTTTGCGCGGCAGGCCTTCTTCATCACGCGAATATTCCATGGCAGACAAATGGTACAGAGATGCTGGCTAGAACCGGAAGAAAAATCCTATCCCGGGTTCAAACGTGCTGGTGTGCTTCAGAATCGTCAGGTAATTGTCGCCGAAATCAGGCGCCAGGAAAAATAACTGCCGGAAAGATGCGCGCAGGCCAAACTTCCCGTTGGCATATTCCTGCTGCAGGCCGACCGAATAGTAATAACCCATGCGATATTGCTGGCGCTCGCCCAGGCCGCCATGCGCGGTCGGCTTGTATTTGATCGTGCCCGCGCCGGCAGAGACGAACGGCTGTAGCCCGAAGATCGTATGCGGCGGTGTCGCCACATAGCCCAGCGACTCCTCGTCCACATTCGTCTGCACGTTGTAGGGCGAGGTCGTAAAGGCCGAAGTACCAGAACCAGAAAAGGTCTCGGTATAACGCGCATAGCTGTAATTGCCCTCAAACCCGAGGTACGGCTTGGCGATATAGCGCACGCTGATCAGCGCTCCCAGCGTGTTCGAACCCTGCGCCTGCACATTCTGGCCCACATTCGGTCCGCTGGCAGTAATAGGCCCTGCCGTTGCCGAATTGAAAATGCCAACACCCTGCACGCCGATATCGATGCGCGCCAGTTGCCTGTCAAACGGCGTTTCCGTGGGAGTGGACTGTGCGGCGGCGCTCAAACTGCCCATCAAAACAACGCCTGCAAATAAGTACAAAGCTTTCTGGATCAAGAGGTAAAGGCTCCGGGCGCAAAACGGCGCTGTCTGGCTAGTTTACAAGTTTTACGGGCCGAACGCTTACTGCTTTCCCACGCTGGGCACCTGTCCCCTTTTCCCCGTATTTTGAGTGTCTTAGCGGAGAGCCTTATTCGTTCTCGCCCGTCGAGCCACGCGAGTCAGCACAGCCGTCGCCACGCCCAGCCCAGTGCCGCACAAAATACAGACCGTCCATCCCATTGGCGACATCACCAATCCACGAAATCCCAGCACCAACCCCAGCGTCGCCGCCACGGCAACTACCCAATGCGTAGAGCGCACCAGTTCCACTGCCAGCAAAGCAGCCGCAGTCGCCAGCAGCACCAGCCCCACCAGCCGCGGAGGCGCCACCGCCAATCTCGCACATGCCAGCAATGTAAGCAGCAGACCGACCGCCCCGGGAATCACCTTCCCCGGCCGGTTCAGTTCCACATAGATCAGCAACACTCCCACTGTAAATACGATTAGAGCAGCGTCCACCGACAACCGCGCCGGCAAGCCCATCATGGAATGCTTTGCCCATGCTGAATCAGCACCTGCCGCAGCGCCAGCGCGCCCGGATTCGTCGGCTCCAGTTGCAGCGCCTGAATCACATCTCCCGTACTCAGATTAAGAGCATTTGCCGCATAATCCAGCCGTCCCAGAATCACCCACGCCGTCGCATTCGGCTGAATCTGCAGAGACATTCTTGCCTCTTTCCGAGCCTGCTCCGTCTGCCCGCTCATCTCGCGAACCTGCGCCAGACCGGCATGCGCAGCCGCCGATCGCGGATCAGCCTCCAGCGCTGCATTGAACTGCCCTTCCGCCTCAGGCAGCAACCCCTGCGATAGATAATCGCGCCCTAGTTGCACATTCTCCGCAAGCCGCTCCGCCGGCGGCAGCGTAGCCAGCCGCGCCACGCGCATCTGGTCCATTTGGAACGCCGCCTGCCTGTAGCTGCTCTCCGAGTACGCACGCACAATCCGCTCCACCGGAGCAAAGCTGCTGTCGTCATTCGCCGTCAGCCGGGTTCCTACCGGCACCGTAGCCAGCCGCACCCGCAAGTCCACCGCATCTTTGTCCTCCGGCTTGAGCTTCAGCGCAGCTTCCGTCTCGCGTGCCGCGCTCACCGTATCGCCCCGGCGAAACAGCGCCAGCGCCAGGTTGTAGTGATAATCCTCATTGGATGGGTCTGCCTGCGAAGCCCGCTGGAACACGGCCACGGCATCCTTGCCCTGGCGGCTCATGGCCACGCCCTGATCGTTCACCACTTCCGGCAACGGCAGGCGTCCGGCAACAAAGCTGAAGGCCGTTTCTGCGCCGGGATAGTTCGCACTGTTGAAACGAGCCAGTCCCAGGTAAAAATTCGCTTCAAGCGCTACACGATCGCCCGGCGGAACCTTCACCAGCGCCGTAGCTGCGGAAGTGTAGTCATGCTGCGCATATTCCTCTTTGCCCAACGCCAGCAACGCCGCCGCGTAATCCGGCGCCAAAGCCACCGCCGCCTTCAAACGTTGCAAGCGCTCTTCGGGAGTCGCCGCATTAGCGCCGCGAATGTAATCCTCAAACGCCGGCAACACCACTGCGCCCGGAGCCGCCAGAAATGTCTGCTCGGCAATATTGAAGTGCGGGTCGAGAACATGAGCGACCTTCCACGCAATCGAGTTCTCCGCATCGAAAAGATGATTAAGATTCGCCCCACCCTGAACTGGTGCTGAAAGCGTCAGGTCATCCACGGACAAAACCTGCGCCTGGATCGAAATGCTCTCCGTAGCCGTAGCATCGGCGGAAGACGAACCGTCCGGAGCCGCCCCTGAAAGCTGAGTCACATTGAAGCTGCCAATGATGATGTAGTTCGCGTCCAGTTGCTGCGCAATCTTAATCGCCGTAGCCCGCGACGGCTTGAAGCCCTCCGGCAGGCCGAGATGGTCGTACGCAAATGCTCGGTCATCCCGCGACAATGTCAGAAATCCTACAGATGTCAGCCGTTTGCCCAGCGTGTCTGGAAACGAGTCGCCAATCCAGCTCAGCGATGGGTTTCCGGAGCGGTTCTCGAATGGCAGCACCAGCACAACATGCCCGCCGGTCTCCTGCGCCCGTGCTGCCGCACTTGACCACAGGCCCAACAACCCCAACACCACGGCAAACTGCTTCAGCACAAACCGCATAGAGAGATTATAGGCGGTGAAGGCAGCATCACTCGACTGCCATACTCAGAGTCACACCTCAAAGAAAAATACGGGCGCAGCCTTCGTTGCCGAAATCTGCGCCCGTTGAGGCATGTGATCCAACTTGTTCTTACCGTTGCGAGAGCGCCAGCACCAGTTGATCGATGTCCGGCGTCCCTAAACCTGTGTTCAAGTCGAAGCCAATTGTTGTGGGGTAAAGACCGTTCGCACCCAGAATGATGTCGTGGAATCCGGCCTTCGGGTAGTACGGCGTCAGGTTGGTTGCGCTTGTACCGTCGTAGAGCGAATACAGAGCCGGCCCGGCAAAGCCAACCTTCGGGTTAGCCTGCAGCACTCGCGCCCACGTACCCAGCATCATCGGAGACGACAGGCTTGTTCCACCCACGCCTTCAGCCGTGCCGCTCACAACCACATTCGCTCCGGATTCAGGGTCAGCAACATATGACACATCCGGCACAGCCTTCGAGTCGGCTTCAGCCGAAGGTAGAAACGCCGGCTGCTGCCAGAATCCCGAAGCCTCAAACTGGCTTATGCCGCCACCGCCTGCATACCAGCTCGTCTCCGTGTTGTACATATAAGTGCTGCCATACTGCGTCTGCGCAACTGTATTGGTCAGCAGCGTCGTTCCGCCTACACCAATCACATACTGGCTTGCCGCCGGATACTGCACCAGCGGAACTCCCGCCGGAACTCCGTTAGCGCCCGCAGGCCCCGCCGGACAGAACGAGCCGGTATCGCCCGAAGATGCAAAGAACGTCTGCCCCTGCGCTGCAGCTTCTGCAAACGTCTCGTCATCCACCAGCATGGAGCCGTCGATGTACGGAAACACTTCGCACTCGCCAAGCGATGCGCTAGCCGCCTGCGCTTTGTCATCCGTAACGAAGCGCGAGAACTCCAGCGCCAGGTCAGAATCCGTCAATGAGGTTGCGTCGTAGATGTAAAGCATCTTCACTGTGCCAGCCATGCCGCTGGAATACTGTGTGTCCATATCGAACTCATCCATACCGGACGTATCCGTGCTGGCCAGCCCAACCTGCACCACCTTGTATGGCACCTGCGTGGTCCCAAACATCTTCTCCGCCGTGCGCAGGTCCGCTACCACTTGGGTAAGGTCGCCCTCCGCCATGATGGCGATGCTCACCTTGGAAGCTGGTTTCGCCGCAGTTCCATCGTAGATCTGCAGAAAATCCTTCGGGCTATAACTGACCAGATAATTTGGCGCTGCGGGCACGGCGATCATCGGCTTCATCGCACCAATCGTGTTCAGTCCCAGGACTGCGCCCACGATCGAGCCCAGCGATGCCGGAATCTGCGGTGCCGCTGTATTCCCGAAGACCACATTGCCAAATTGGTTATAGCTCTCAAAGCCGGTATTGAAAGCTGCTGAGGCAGTCGCAATCGTGCCATCGGCGCTGATAATTAAATTGTTCGGCTCAACCTGGATGTTGCTGAAGCCAGCGCCTTGGAGAAAATTCACCACCTGCTGCACCTGTGCATCGCTCGGCGCATAAGCAGCTTTGAATTGCTCAGGAGTCAGGCTCTGTCCATAAAGAGGATTGCCCGGCGTGGTGATGTTCTTGATGTATTGATCCAGCGCGGATTTGTTCTGAATCAACAATCCCATCCGAACGGTCAATGGCGTAGATATGGGAGTCTGCCCGGCATCGCCCGCAGACAATAGTTGGGACAGGGCAATGCCCTGTGTAGCCGTGGTCACTGTCGGCACGCCGACGACCTGCGCAAAGGAAGGGAGAGAGAGAAATGCGGCGGCAAGGATTGCTTTGGAAAAAATGCCCGTCGTCGAGAGAATGCTTCTGCAGTTCAGCATGATAGTTCCCCAACTTTCTTGAGCAAAAGTTCGGAACCGCAGGTAGGCATCTGCGCCAACGCATGCATTGCAGTTATGACTGTCCGCGGGCCCGTGTAACGAATCGTTGGGATGTAAACGCGACAGAGAGATGTTGCCCGTGACTGTGCATGATCCGGCACATGCCGCCAAATATTTTGGCGCGCCTAAATCGTCACTTCAAAAAGATTTTTCTCGTGGGCAACGATGGCAACACAAATCTACATCTAGGCGCACGCAAAGTGTTAACGTTAGCGCCGGCCGAACACTTCTCCCATGCGCCGCACCTGCGCTCCCACTCCGCGTAGCTTCTCTTCCATACGTTCATAGCCGCGATCCATGTGGTAAACACGGTCCAGAATGCTTTCGCCATCCGCCACTAGCGCACCCAGCACCAGCGCCGCACTCGCACGCAGGTCGCTGCACATCACAGCCGCCGATTGCAGCTTCGTCTTGCCGCGAACCGTCGCTGTCCTGCCCGACACCGCAATGTTCGCGCCCATGCGGTTCAGCTCACTCACGTGCATAAAACGGTTCTCGAAAATATTTTCTGTCACCGTCGATGTTCCCTCTCCCTGCGTCAACAGCGCCATAAACTGCGCCTGCATATCCGTCGGAAAGCCGGGGTATTCCTCGGTCGTAATGTCCACCGCCTGCAGCGTTCCACCTGAATGCACGCGCACATTCTCTTTGCCAATTTCCAGCTTGACTCCGCTCTGCTCCAGCTTGCCCAGCAGCGCTCCCAGATGCTCAGGATTGCAGCCATCGACATTCAGATCACCACCCGTAATCGCTCCCGCAATCAAAAACGTTCCTGCCTCAATACGATCCGGATTGATGCGATGCCGGGCCCCATGCAGCTTACTCACACCCTTGACACGAATCTCCGAACTCCCTGCGCCCTCAATCTTCGCGCCCATCGCATTCAGCAGAGCCGCCAGGTCCATCACCTCCGGCTCGCGCGCGCAATTTTCAAACAGGCTTTCACCCTCAGCCAGCGCCGCAGCCATCAGCAGGTCTTCCGTTCCAGTCACCGTAATTTTGTCGAACACAATATGCGCGCCCTTCAAACGATCGGCACGCGCTTCAAGATATCCATGCTCCTGCGTAATGGTGGCTCCCATCGCTTCGAGGCCCTTGATGTGCAGATCGATCGGCCGTCCGCCGATAGCGCATCCTCCCGGCATCGCCACTCGCGCCATGCCGGTTCGTGCCACCAGTGGTCCCAGCACCAGCGAGCTCGCGCGCATGGTCTTCACAATTTCGTATTTCGCTACGGGATCGGACAGCACCGCGCATTGAATGCTAGTGCGATGTTGCGCGCGTCCATAACCCAGTTCTACCTTCGCGCCCATCGATTCCAGCAGCTTGCGCTCGGTCTCAATATCCTGCACCTGCGGAATGTTTTCCAGCACCACCTCATCCTCAGTCAGGATGGCCGCAGCCATGCACGGCAGCGCCGAGTTCTTCGCGCCCGAAATTTTTACTGTTCCCAGCAGCGGGTTCCCGCCGCGAATCACAAACTTGTCCATACCCTGAGTTTAGTAGCCTCCGCCGCTAGGAAAACCTGCGGGAAAACTGTGCGTACCTGCGCATGCACGGCTGCCTTACTGGCGAGCATCCAGCGCAAAGGCAATCAACGAATCTCCGCGGTTACTGCTCCGGTCCGCATGCCCGCCCGCTGCAATCACCACATACTGCCGCCCATCGAGCGTATAGCTCATCGGAGTCGCCTGCGCACTCGCTGGCAGCTTCGACTTCCACAGTTCCACTCCTGTCTCTGCGTCAAATGCTCGCAGATACGGATCCTCCGCCGCTCCCGTAAACACCAGCCCAGAGCCCGTCACAATGGGCCCGCCAAAATTCATGATGCCGGTTTCCGCTTCGCCACTCATTGTTCCCAATGGGGATTCCCAAATCAGCTTTCCGGAATTCAGATTGATCGCCGTCATCGCTCCCCAGGGAGGCGCCAGGCACGGTCGACCGTCGCTGTCCACTAGCGGTTCACGCAAAATCTCATATGGAGCTTTGCGCTGCGGCGAAAGCTCATAACCAAAATGCGACAGCGGCATCTGCGATGGCCACTTAATTACCGGAATTGCGATCACTCCGACGCAAGCAACGAACAGCAGCGTCCGTGCTCTCGGCATCACGTTCTTCAACTTCTTTCCCTGAAGAAAGAACCGGTAGACCATATTCAACAGCAAAATGCCCAGCGCGCTGAAGACCCACGTCCGCCAGTCCAACAGTGCCGGTCTCACCTGGTTTCTCCAGTTGTCCGACCACCAGCTCTGCCGCACCAGCCTCACACTGTAGGCCGCACGGTTGTTATTCGCGTAATAGATCCCACTCACCGGATCGAACGCTGCCGATCCCCAATTCACTCCGCCCAGATTGCCGGGAAACGCAGTCGTTCCACTCAGTGAAGGCGGTGTATAGATGCCTTCATAACGCAGACTATGCATCTCAATCCTGCAAACTAAACGGTTCCACAAGCTTCGATGAAAACCGTTCGCATCTTCATCCGCCGGCAGAGTCAACGGTCCGACTGGCGGCAGCGATGAAAACGGCTGCGTTGGCGATGTCTGCTCTCCTTGCACATCGCTCTGCGGCACAGCGCGTTCTTCAATCGGAAAAAGCGGCTTGCCATTGCGCCGGTCGAAGACAAAAATCTGCCCCATCTTGGTCGCAACTGCTACTGCGGGAGTCTCCTCCGGCGTATGCGCTCGCCAGGTAAACAACAACGGCTGCGCAGCTACGTCGTAATCCCACAGATCGTGATGCACCAGTTGGAACGCCCACACCTTCACGCCGGTCTTCGCATCCAGAGCCACAATCGAGTCAGCATCACGATCGTCACCCGGCCGCAGCCCACCCCAGTAATCCGGCGAAGGACTTCCCGTCGGCAGATACACCAGCCCCAACTCTGGATCTGCGGAGATCACACTCCATGTATTCCCGGCCCCGGCACGTAGGCTGTTTTGCCGAGCCCACGGAAGTGGTTCCCACGCCCACAACTGTTTTCCCGTTATTGCGTCATAGCCGCGCACTACTCCCGATTCCGCATCCACCTGCTGGTTGTCCGCAATCGACGACCCCACCACCACCACATCACCCACTACCGTTGGCGGCGATGTCAGCTGATATGCACTTTGGTTTGCCCTTTCGATGCCCTTTGTTAGATCAATCGACCCGTCCGCACCAAACCCCGTGCACGCCGCTCCCGTGTCCGCATCGAGCGAAATCAACCGCGCATCCAGCGTCCCTACAAAAACCCGACGGCTGCACGGACCTTTTGTCGCAGACTCCCATAGCGCCACGCCACGCGAAGCCGTAAACCCACCCACATCTTCCTTCAGCGTCACCTTAGGATCGAAGCGCCAGCGTTCGACTCCGGTCCGCGCATCAATCGCAAACACCACATCAAACGGCGACGTAAAGTACAGCACCCCGCGAGAAAGCACCGGCGTCGTTTCAAACGACGCATGCTCCGACCCTATGCGCGCCACATCCAATGCGTGCGTATGAAACGTCCAAACCGGATGCAGATGCTGCAGATTCTCGCGCGTAATTTGCGTGGAAGTCGTATATCGCATTCCGCCGGCATCGCCGCCGTAGTCCGGCCACCCCAGCCGATTCGCCGGCTCCTGCCCCTGTGTGCCAACACAAAGAAAAATTGCCGCCACCACTATCCGGAGTACCCGGGCATGGCGCGGCAATTTGTCTGAGACTCTGTCTACGATCGGAGGCTACCTCGCCTGCGATTTTACTCTGCGGCAGGAGCCTGCGGCGTCAGTGGCTGCGTGCCTTGCCCATGGTGCCCGCGGGGTCCTTCACCACGGCCATGATGCATCGCCCTCAACTGCTGCAGTTGGTCCGGAGTCAGCACAGTCGCGAGTTGCTCATTCGTGCTCTTCTGGATTGCGTGCATCTGCTGGCGCATGTCCTGCTGCTGGCCGTCCTGCCGGCTCTGCCACAGCGCCTGCATCTTCTGGTCACGCTCGGCAAAGATCGGCGTCAGCTTTGCAGTCTGGTCTGGCGACAGGTTCAGGGCCTTGGCAATGTGATCGGCTTGGCGCTGCGGATTCGGCGCATGACGGTGGTGAAACTGCCGTTGACCGTTCTGCGGCGGCGGGGCCTGATTTGGAGTAGTGTTTTGCGCCACGGCTACGCCGGCGGCAAGGGCTAAAGCTAATGCTGCTGGGACAAACATTCGGCTCATCGAATTCTCCTTCAGCGGCTGGGGAGGATCTCCGCTACCTGTACAAACACTCCGGCCCAAAAAGGTTGCTGCGTCCTATTTCCCCGCGCTTGCGTCTAAATTTACTCCCCACCCTGATCTTTTGCCAGTGCCTTTTCCATCTCTCCCCGCACCGCTTCCATCAATTCTTCGCGGCCCTCAAACTGCCCGGGCCAGATCACCGGCAGAAATCTCACCACCGCCTGCGCGGGATAAATCTTGAAACTGCCTTTGTGCATCATCCCCGCCGTCCCCTGGATCACCACCGGAACCATTGGCGCTCCAGTCTCTGCAGCCAGAAAAAACCCGCCCTTCTTGAACGGCAGCAGGTTTCCATCCGGCGACCGCGTCCCCTCAGGAAACAGCACGATGTTCAACCCTCCGCGCAGCACTTCCGCCGCATACTCGACGCTCTTCTGCGCCTCTTCCCGCGAGTTCCCTCGCGACACCGGGATATATTTCGCCATTCGCATCGCCAGTCCCAGCACCGGAATCCCCATCAGCTTCTTCTTGATGAACACGCTCGATCTTCCCGGCAACGATGGCAGCAGCACTGGCGCATCCATGTTCGAAACATGATTGCTCACGAAAATGCACGGCTGCCCAGGCAGATTTTCCGTACCTTCTATGCGAACGCGAACCCCTGCCGCCCTCACCCCCAACCAGACAATTCCCATCCCCCAGCGATACATCAGACTGAAGTCATTTCGAATCGCGGCCCACGGAATCGCGATCATCGCCGCCGGAATCCCCAGCCCAATCCACACCGTCAACAACTTAATCGCAGCAAACATACAGACCAAGGATACAGTGCAGCTCATCGCTCTTGTGATTTGCACACGTGTGAGTAGAAACTGGACTCTCGTGAACTCGCCAGCCAGCTCATATCGAATCCGCGTCGCCACACCCGCTGATGCTCCCACGCTGCGCTCGCTGATTGAGCAATCCGTCCGCGCATTGCAGAAGAATGACTACACGCCGGCGCAGATCGAAGGCGCGCTCAACCATGCGCTCGGCCTCGACACTCAGCTCATCGAAGACCGCACCTACTTCGTCGCTGAAGCTTCAGACTCCACCGAGCTTGCCGGCTGCGGTGGCTGGAGCTATCGTCGAACGCTCTTCGGCAGCGACCACGGCCCTGGTCGCGAAGCTGCCTTCCTCAATCCCGCCACCGATGCCGCCAAAATCCGCGCCATCTTCATCCATCCCGATCACGCCCGCCGTGGCCTCGGCTCTCTCATCCTTCAGCACTGCGAGCAGCAAGCCCGGCTCGCCGGCTTCTCCCGCTTCGAAATGGGCTCAACACTCACAGGAGTTCCTCTCTACACACTGCGCGGCTACACCCCTTGCGAGACCATTGATGTTCCACTCCCCAACGGTGAAGTCATTCGCGTCGTTCGCATGACGAAGTGAAACTGCATTACTCTGCCGCTCGCAGCGCCGTCGGCAGCTTCTCATAAATCCCCCCGAACCCGCCGTTCGACAAAATCGCCACCACATCACCGCTCTTCACTCGTGGCGACATCTCCGCCACAATCGCATCCGCATCCGCGCACAACACCGCCGGCACGCCTTGCATCTTCAGCGCACGGACCACACGCTCTGGCTCTAACCGTTCATTCACTGGAATCGCTTCGCTCTTGAACACCTGCGCCAACACCACCTCGTCAGCCATCGCGAGGCTCTCTACCAACTCACGCTCAAAAACATTCCGGCGCAGCGTATTGGATCGCGGCTCCAGCACTGCCCACAACCGTCTGCCTTGGTATGCAGCTCGCAAAGCGCGCAGAGTCTCACGGATCGCCGTCGGATGATGCGCAAAGTCATCGATCACCGTTACCCCAGCAACCTCAGCACGAACTTCTAGCCGCCGCTTCACGCTCTTGAACGTCGCCAGCGCTTCGACGATTGCAGCAACCGGAACACCTTGCCCAGCAGCCAACGCAGCAGCCGCCGTAGCATTCAATGCATTGTGCTCACCGGCCATCGGCAATTTCAGCCGTGCAAATTCGGCGCCCTCGCGCAGTAGCGTCCAGCTCGTCGAGCTTCCCTCTTGCCTCATCTCCGTCACGCGCCAGTGCGAATGCTCATTAAATCCATAGCGTTCAACTTTGCAGAATGCTTTCGCGCAGCACTCCGTCACATTCTCACTGCCGTCGAACGCCACCAGGCGCCCGCGCTGCGGTATCAAATTCACCATCCGCTTGAAAGCTGTCTTCACCGCCGCCAAGTCCACATAAATATCCGCATGATCGAACTCCACATGCGTCAGGATGGCCGCATCCGGAAAGTAGTGCAGAAACTTTGGTCCCTTATCGAAGAACGCCGTATCGTACTCATCGCCTTCCAGGATGAACGGCCTCGTCCCCGCCTGTACATGAAAGCTCGTCCCAAAATTCTCTGCCACTCCGCCAATCAAGAACGAAGGCTTCCACTTTGCATCGCTGTTGCTCGCGACCTCATAAATCCATGCCAACATGCTGGTCGTCGTCGTCTTGCCATGCGTCCCGCATACGACCAGAGACTCTCGCCCTTGCAAAAACTCATCGTGGATCATCGCAGCCATGCTGGTCATCGGGATGCGCTCGTCCAGCACCCGTTCTAACTCAACATTGCCGCGCGAAATCGCATTGCCTACTACCACCAGGTCCGGCCGCGGTTCCAGATTGCCCGCGCTGTAAGGCTCCAGAATTGCAATCTCCATCGCTCGCAACTGGTCGCACATTGGCGGATACGCCGCCGTATCCGAACCCGTCACGCGATATCCCCGCGCGCGCAACATCCCCGCCAGCGATGCCATCGCCGTCCCACACACCCCAATCAGATGCACATGCTTTCCACTCACTGCTTCAACTCCGCCCCTTCCATCTTCACCCAGCTTCCCAGCGGCACAGACCGGTTTCCTCCTCGCACATGTCCGCTCTTCAAACCGATCGCAACCGGCCCATCAAAATCCCTCAGCGCATGCAGGCATGCCGCCTCCAGCAATTCCATCTCACTCGTCTCGACACATGCAGTCATATCGCCCAGCACAATTCCGCGAACCCGCTGCAACATTCCCGCAAATTTCAAATGCTGCAGCATCCTGTCCCACTGATATGGCTTCGTCCCAATGTCTTCGAGAAACAGCACGCACGGCTCGTCGATCTTCAGTGCCCACGGCGTTCCCAGTCCTGCCTCAAGAATTGAGGTGCATCCACCCAGTAGCCTTCCCTCGGCTTGGCCCTCATGCAGCTCGTGCAAACCATCGGCCACACCAACACTCCACGCCCCATCGCCTTCCACCACAGCTTGCCACGTGCGCTCGTCGACACCGTTATCGAGCGACCAGTCAGCCGCCACCATCGGTCCGTAAACCGTTGGCAGCTTGCACTCATTCCAGAACCACGCATGCAGCGACGTGTGATCGCTGTAGCCCACAAAGACCTTTGGATTCGCGCGAATCAATTCTCGATCAAGCAGGGGCAGCAACTCCACCGAACCCCATCCCCCGCGCGTGCAAATAATCCCCTCGATCAATTTATCTGCGAACGCCATATGTAAATCAGCCACTCGCTCCTCTGCAGTGCCTGCGTAGTACAGCGGACCTCTGCTCAGCGCATGCGGCATCACCACCGGCTCATACCCAAACGCCTGCAGATGCTCGACACCTGCCGCCACCAGCTCTGCCTTCGCCGCACTCGCCGGAGACACAACCGCCACCCGGCTGCCGCGCTTCAACTTCGCGCTCAAAAATTCACCCTCGCTTCGCCCGTGCAGATAATTTCAGCCGGACCCGTCAGCATCATCTCCGCGGTCGTCTCCGGCCAAACCACCTCTTGCGCTCCACCTTCGGCCAATGCTGTCAGGCTCCACTCCACTCCTTTTAACGTGATTGCAGCCGCACTCGCTGCACACGTCCCGGTTCCGCTGGAAGTCGTCGGCCCACATCCACGCTCGTAAATCCGGAACGCAATCTTGTTCTTCTCCAGCACCCGCACAAACTCCACGTTAGTCCCGAACTTGAAGACCGGGTCCACCGCAATCTTCGCGCCCAGTTCCTGCCAGCTCATTCCATGTGAACCATAGTCCTGGCGTTCCGGAAAAATCACGAAGTGCGGGTTGCCCATATTCACCATCAAGCCTTCAACCAGCCCAACACCCTCAATCTCAATCGTTCGTGGCATCACTCTCGGCACACCCATGCCGCTCTGTATCCACCACGGAGTCTCCTCCGCCTTCACAATCACCTTGCACCTGCGCACGCCGCCATGCGTTCCCAGCGCGATTTCTTCCAGCCCCTCGCTCTCCGCCAGCCATGCCGCTACACAACGCGTGCCATTGCCACTCAGTTCAGCCTCACTGCCATCCGCATTAAACAATCGCAAAAAATAGCTGCCGTCCGCACGTCGCTCTAAGAATTCAATCCCATCCGCACCCACACCCGTATGCCGTTCGCACAACGCGCGAGCTAATTGCGCGTGCCGGCCCTCTGCGGCAGTCTCTTCAATAATTAAAAAGTCATTCCCGCAGGCCTGCGCCTTCACAAAGCGTATTCCGCTCACTCTTCCTCCGCATCGCGGAACACGACTACCTGATCCGTGGCATCACTCTCACGCAGGTTGCGCAATAACTGGTCATGGACGCGCCGCGTCGTCGTCACTGAGAATGCCATCCGTTCAATGCCCGCCACATTGTCGCGCTCAATCACGCTCATACGCTGCCCCGCAGCATCCAGAACCTTCAGGATAGCCATCTGCATTCGGTGCAGCGACTTCTCCACGCCATCCGCCATCGCCGCTGCCCGCTCCGCTCCAACCACATCCTTCGGCAGCATCGCGCCCACATCCGCGCGCACTTCATAAATCACTGGATACCTGTGCCATCCAATCCGCATCTCCAGTACCCCTACAAATTGTAGAGCGATGAGCACGATTACTGTCGCGCCCAAAGCCTCAAGATAAAGTCCATCGCCGCAGGTCATTCCGATCGCTGCCACCACAAATACCGTCGCCGCACTCGTCAGCCCCAGAATCCTGTTCTTCGTATGCAGGATCAATCCCGCGCCCAGGAATCCGATCCCCTGCACAATGTTTGCCGCCACCTGCCCCTTGTTCGGCGTCGATGTCCCGGCCAGCTCAATGCTCATCATCGTGAACAATGCCGCGCCCATCGCGATCAGCATGTTCGTACGCAGGCCGGAATCCTTATGCCGCCACTCGCGCTCCAGCCCGACCGCACCGCCCATCACGCATGCCATCAACAGGCGCATTACGCCCGTATAGGTCGTCATCACATGATCTACCAGCGGAAGCTGCGTTGCCATCGAGCCAGCATACTACCCACCGGCCCCCAAATCCCATGCCCGGGAATCTTGCCGTATCCGCCCGGTCACCTGCGCCCCTATTTCTTCCAAACTAACGACTGGTACACCTTCGCGCACGGCTGCCCTGTCGTGCACATCACGTACAGCTCCTGTAACCCCTCCGGATGCGCCGCTACTGCCTGGGCTACCGCGTCGCCGTCAATCGCAATTACAAATGCCACGTTATCTGCCGGATCCGCCTGCGCCTTGCTGAAGCTCTCGTAATCGTTCTCACTCACAATACTCGCCAGCGTCCGCCCTGACCTCTGCACCGCGCCCACATCTGCTCCCAGCGTCATCATCACCGGATCATTGGGTGGCAGCATCTCCAGCGCAAACGCAATCTGTTTTTCCAGCGCCACGCGGGTCGTGGAATTCACCATTGCTTCCTTCAGCACCAGCGGCACGCTATACATCATCGCCAGGCAATTGCCCACGCATAGCAGCATTACAGCTGGCTGCCAGAAGCGCGCGGCTAGTTTGCCCCAGCCCATAGTTTCCCCGCTCAGCCAAAGCTCCAGCCGCTCTGCCGCCAGTGCCGCAAATATTGCCAATGCCGGCAACAGCTCCAGCCCATACCGCGCGTTGTAATACGAGTGCGGATACAACTGCGGAATAAAAATCGGCACCGACCCATACGCCACCGCGTAAATATAAAACGGCAGCGGCAGCCACAGCAGCAGCGCAATACTCTCTGCACGCCCGCGCACTTCACTCTGCGCTCTGCGCTTCCAAGCAATCCATGTTCCGTACAGCGCGGCAGCCATCACCACCCATCCGGTCTCCCAGGCCGCTGCATCAATCTGCGCGCAGCGCATGTAATATGTCAGCGCCCGCCATGGATTGTGCCATTCGCGATAGTGCTGTCCCGCCGGCGAAGTCTTGCGGTCGATCGCCACCGCCGAATAAGGCCCTCGCATAAAGTCCAGCCAGTCGTGCATAAAGTGCTGGTTGTACCAGAACCATGCCAGCGGCCCCGCCGCACACATCACTGAAAAAATCACAAACGCTGTCAGAGTCTTCTTCCGAACTTCGGCATTCGCCTTCCACATCGCCCAAGCCAGGCATGCCCACTCCGCGGCGCCCACAATCCAGCCGTCATAACGTGTGAACACCATGCAGATCACAAGTAGTCCGGCAAAGATCGTCTGCCCGCGAGCAGAGCTCACGCGCCCATTGCGCAACGCGGCCACGCCTTCCATCGTCGCTACCACGCTCCACACCAGCAGCATCAGGAACAGCGCTTCCGTCATCGCTGTCGTCGAGAGATACAGCAGGTTCGCGTTCAGCGCAAAAAACGCCGTCGCCGCGAAGGCCCAGCGCAGCCGCATCAGGCGCCGTCCCAGCCGCCAAATGCCTGCCACGCTGAGCGCATAGCTCACCATCGACATCGGCGCCGCCGCCAGCCCCGTCTGCCACATCGTCATATCGCGGATAAACGGCAACATCAACAGATGAGGCAATGGCAGCCACACGCCGCCCAGTTGTGGAATCCCCGGGTGCCGCGCATCCAGAATCCGGCGTGCAATCGCCAGATGCGCAACAGCGTCGCCATAAAGCAGCAGATACCCGCGTCGATAACACACCATCAGCGCAAAAAATGCCAGCACTGCTCCCATGGCAAACAGCGGATACACCTCGCCACGCGTCGCCGGCTGCACTTTTTTAGGATCGTAGCCCACACCGCCGCTGCCCGCGCGCTCTTTCCATCCACGCGGCCGCGTCATCGTCTTCGGATTTGCATTTTTAGTTGTCATGTCCGAAGTGTTTTGCTTTTCTTGTCGTCATTCCCGCAGGGAATCTGCTTCTTTGTTGCAGCACAGTGCTACAGATGAGAAATCTCTCTCAAATGCCCGAACCGCTCGTCAATCTCGCTTTTCGTTGTCCGCTGCAGGCGTTCCGTGCCGAACTGCTCCACAGCGAACGATCCCATCACGCTGCCGTAGAACATGCCGGTGCGAAACACCTCTGGCGTCAGCGTCTTCTGCGAAGCTACGTAGCCATAAAACCCGCCCGCGAAAGAATCGCCCGCACCTGTCGGATCGACGACCTCACCCAGCGGCAGTCCCGGTGAGCGAAACGGCCTGCGCTTCACACCGTCACCAAAGCTGCGCTCGCTGAAGTAAGCTGTCGCTCCATATTCACCATGCTTCACAATCACCGTCTTCGGTCCCAGCGCCAGCACGCCTTCGGCCGCGCGTAAGCCGTTCGTCTTTCCGCTCAGCATCTGTGCTTCCTTGTCATTGATCAGAAGCACGTCCAGCTTTTCCAGCACCTTGAGCAGGTTGGCCCGGTGCGCACCAATCCAATAATTCATTGTGTCGCCGGCCACCATCTTCACCTTCGGCATCTGCGCTCGCACCTGCGCCTGCAGCACCGGATCGATGTTCGCAAGAAACAAAAATTCCGAATCCAGATAACTCTCCGGCAGCTTCGGCTGGAAAGCTCCAAACACATTCAGGTCCGTGGCCAGCGTATCTGCTTCATTCAGATCGCGCAGATACTCGCCCTTCCAGTGAAAGCTCTTGCCCGGCGCCCGTTCAATGCCGGTGGTGTCCACGCCCTTGTCGGTCAGCACGCGCTCATGCTCCGGCAAAAAGTCGTCGCCGACCACACCCACCGTACGTACCTTGGTAAAGAAGCTCGCGGCCAGCGAAAAATATGTCGCCGCTCCACCCAGTACCCGCTCGCGCTTGCCACTCGGCGTCTCCAAAGAATCGAACGCCACCGAACCCACAACCAGAATTGCCATTCACTCTCCGTTTATTATTCCGTTTTCTAATCCCTAATCCCTGTTCCCTAATTCCTGCTTCTACCAATACTTCCCAAACAGCACATCAAGCTTCTTTTTCGTCTCCGCCGGAATCATCGTCTTGTCCGTCATGATTGCGAACTTCGCCGCGGTCTGTGCCGGGCTCGCGCTCATATCCGCAGGCATCAGCCGAACTGCAGCCTTCACCACCTTCTGCGCATTTCCAGAATTCTGGTGCATGACCGCAATCACCTGCTCGACAGTCACGTCATCATGGCCTTCGTACCAGCAGTCGTAATCCGTCACCATCGCTAGGGTCGCGTAGCTGATCTCCGCCTCGCGAGCCAGCTTCGCCTCCTGCAGATTGGTCATGCCGATGACATCCGCACCCCAGCTCCGGTAGAGTTTCGATTCCGCGCGCGTAGAAAATTGCGGCCCTTCCATGCACACATACGTGCCGCCCTTTTTCCCGACGACACCGACCTCGGCACATGCTTTCACAAACACATCCACCACAATCGGGCACACCGGATCCCCAAACGCCACATGCCCCACCACACCATCGCCGAAAAATGTGCTCTGTCGTGCAAATGTTCTGTCGATGAACTGATCCGGCACCACAAAATCCGTTGGCTTATGTTCTTCCTTCAAGCTGCCTACGGCGCTCACGCTCAGAATGCTGGTCACTCCCAGTTTCTTCATCGCATAAATGTTCGCCCGGAAGTTCAGCTCACTCGGCAGAATCCTGTGTCCTTTGCCGTGCCGTGCCAGAAAGGCCACATCCCGCCCCTCCAGTTTGCCCAGCACCAGCACCTCGCTGGGATCACCAAAAGGAGTCTCCACGCGCTCCTCGCGCACTTCCGTCAATCCCGGCATGCCATACAACCCGCTGCCGCCGATAATCCCGATCTCTGCCTTCGCCAAACCATTCTCCCTGCCGCATCAACCACGCAAATCACGCAGCCTCTTGAGTATATCGTCCATTCCTCAACTCACTTCCCGCCAGTCCTGCCTCCGTTCCGATTTGCGAAATCCGGCAATCTGTCTTACAGATTTCCCTTGACACTGACAGGTTCCCGCCCCTAACGTTACAGCGCGTTGAATCTGTGTCCCCGCTGTCTCCCACGGACCTGATGCGGTCATGAGCCTCCGGACGATGTCTCCGGCAGCCAGCAAAGAGCCGCCCCCTTCAATCCAGCCCATTGTGGCAACCAACTTTTGGAGTGACAACTCATGCGTAACACCACTCGCCTCATCCTCGCCGCAGGTATTACCCTGCTCACCCTTCCTCTCGCCGCGCAGACCGTCGCCACTGGAGACTCCCGCAGCGTCACGCAGCCTTCCACGCCTTCCTCCTGCCAGACACTCTCTGCGCAGTTCACGTCTTCAGCGGTCGACGTCAACACTCCCACTACCACCGACGACACCTCCCGTATCCAATCCGCGCTCAGTGCCTGCGCCAATACCGGCAAGGCTGTCGTACTCGCCGCTTCAGGTTCCAACAATGCCTTCCTCGCCGGCGAGCTCACCATCGAAACCGACGAAGCTCTGGTCGTTAACTCCGGCGTCACGCTCTACGCCAACAACAGCGTGAACAGCGACAAGGAGTTCATCAATATTCCCAACAGCAACACCGGCATCTACGGTCCCGGCGCCATTGACGGCCGCGCCAATGTCCACACCTTCTCGGCTACTCCGCGCCTGGTGCAAACCACCAACGCCTCCAACTTCGTCTCCTACAACATCACATTGCAGAATGCAGCGCATCCCAACCTCTATATTGAAGGCGGCAACGGCGCTACTATCTGGAACACCACCATCAACACCTCGCCCACTCAGGCCAATGCGGATGGTATCGACATCGACTCCATCACCAACGTCACCGTCAACCAGTCCAACATCACTGCAGGCGACGATGGCATTGCCGTCAAGACGAACTCCGGTCCCGCCTCCAACATCACCGTCGAAAATACCAATGTCTTCGGCACACACGGTCTCTCCATCGGCAGCCAGACCTTCCATGGCGTTACCAACATCCTCTTCAACAACAACTACATCTACGGAAAGACCTCCGGCGGCACGGCGTCCACCGATGCCAACGCCATCAACATCAAAACCGATCCGGAATGCGGCGGCCTCGTTCAGCAGGTCACCTACGAGAACACCTGCATCCGTTACGCCAAGCATCTGATCATCGTGAACGCCGAATACGGCAGCTGCTCCGGAACCGCCGGCACACCGCAGTTCAAGAACATCATCGTGAACGGCGCGAAGTCAGAAAACTCCGTCTCCGGCGCGTATGAAACCTTCGCCGGCTACAACTCCTCCAACCTTGCTCAGATTTATCTCGCCAACATTTCACTCGACAACGTCACCCAGAACGGAGACGAGTACGCCACCATCTTCCTCGACAACGTCGGCAGCCTCTCCCCTTCCGGCACAGACGTCACCAAATACCCGGCTGCTCGGCGTTCAAGTTCTAACTTCAACCACACCTGGGCCCATCCTGCCGCGCAGCCTTATCGCGCGACGGGTTAGGGTCCCCAACGAACGTTCTTTGTTCGATTGGGGTGACAAGGTGGGCCGCCTTCTATCGTGTGAAGCTATATGCCAATCGCACCATCGCGCTATCCACGCCCGGGTTCTCTACAGCGGTGTAAGCATTCGACAAATGATGGACCCGCAGGTCAATCGCCCACGATCTCCCCGGCTTGCTGTAAAACTCCACTCCACCACCGGCTTCAAAGGTGAAATTAAACATTGTCGCGCCATTCGATGGCACGGGCTGAGTAAAGAAAAGAAATCCCGCATTCGCAGCGATGTATGGCTGCACTCTCCGGCGCGGCATGAAATTAATCTTCTGGCCCAGCGGGCTTATCCCGCCGCCAAAAGTCCATGGCATCGAACACGTCTGCGAATACGTGTACGTTCCTACCACGACATTGTTCACGTAGTAGTTCCCTGCACCCGTTCCGGTCATACATCGGCTCGTGATAAATCCTGAGTTCGTCGATGTTCCCGGCTGAAACGGAACCGTAATCGGATTCCCGACGACGGTATTTGTCACCGTAAGCGTCCTGTACGGATCGCTCAGTAGCACCACCGGTAATACTTCCGCCTGGTATCTCCAAGAAAGAATCGAATTCCCTACGATCCTTCGGTTGTAACCTCCGCCAATCGTCAACAGCCGACGATTGAAAGACTCAGCCAGCAAAATATGGCTTGAATCGTTCGAGTACGCCGCGAACTCGCTGAATGATTGCACCGGATCGTATCGCCGCGTCTCCTGCGCTGTCGCCGTCACTGCCACTCCTGCAAACAACAATCCCACCAGCCAACGATTCATCAGATCCCCAATGCTTTGCAAATACTCTCCACCTTGGACTTCACCTCCGCCGGCATGGTGAGCATCTGCGGCCACGGCCGCGTAAATCCTTCCGCCGCCCACTTTCGCGTCGCATCGATTCCCATCTTCGATCCATAGTTCGGCAGCCGGCTCGCATGGTCCAGCGAATCCACCGGCCCCATTGTGAACTGAATGTCGCGTTCCGGGTCGATATTGTTCGCCACCCGCAGTGTCACCTCGGCCACATTCTGCACATCGCAGTCTTCATCCACCACCACAATGCACTTGGTGAACATCGCCTGCCCCATCGCCCATATGCCGTTCATCACCTTGCGCGAATGCCCCGCATAACTTTTGCGAATGCTCACGATCATCAAATTGTGGAACACGCCTTCCGGCGGCAGATTCACATCCACAATCTCTGGCAGCGTCAACCGCATCAGCGGCAGAAATATCCTCT
>Ga0206854_1120_pt2 | contig 20987 bp, 17 predicted proteins | sample Alteio_BWOrgCont_50_FD_152870 | JGI IMG/M metagenome (GOLD analysis project Ga0206854, IMG submission 152870) | Enriched cells from forest soil in Barre Woods Harvard Forest LTER site, Petersham, Massachusetts, United States -... | ecosystem: Environmental > Terrestrial > Soil > Temperate forest >...
GCTGGGCTTCGCTGTTGATGCCAATGGCTGACGCCAGCGCCAGGCATAAAACGGACAGGAGTAATGGGATCTTTTTCATGTTCGATTTTAGTTGGTAGTTTCGAGATTATTCCGTGGAGAATTTAAAGATGATCGTGTTCTGATAAATCTCGCCCGGCTTCAATTCCGTGGAGGGAAATTCCGGATGATTCGGTGAATCCGGAAATGCCTGCGCCTCCATGCAGAAACCGCTGCGCTGCACATAAACCTCGCCGCCTTTGCCGGTCAAGGTCCCATTCAGGGAGTTGCCGGTATAGAACTGCAATCCCGGAGAGGTCGTCCACACCTCCATCACCCGGCCGCTTTCAGGTTCGGACACGCGGGCCGCCAGGGAAAGTTCGCCCGACCGGCTCTTGTTCAACACAAAATTGTGGTCGTACCCGGGACCGGACCTGATCTGGTCGTCGTTCGTGTCGTTGATATGCGCGCCGATGGGCGTGGGCGTGGTAAAGTCAAACGGCGTGCCGGCCACCGGCCGCAACTCGCCGGTGGGAATTTGCGTGCTATCCACGGGCGTGAACTTATCGGCATTGATATAAACGACGTGGTCCAGCACGGTGCCGTGGCCCGCCAGGTTGAAATAGGAATGGTGGGTGAGATTGCAGACCGTGTCCTTGTCGGTCGTGGCCTTGAACGCCAACCGCAAGGCGTTGTCTTCCGTGACAGTATAAGTTGCCGTCACCGAAAGATTCCCGGGGAAGCCCTGGTCACCGTCTTTGCTCAAATACGTCAGAATCAGGGATGGGCCGTCCGAAGTCATCTGCGATTGCGCTGTCCAAAGAACTTTATCAAAGCCTACCGGACCGCCATGCAGGTTGTTCACACCGTTATTGGCCGCCAATGTGTATGTGGTGCCATCCAATGAAAACTGCCCTTTGGCGATGCGATTGCCGTAACGCCCGATGAGCCCGCCAAAGTACGGGCAGGCATTCACATAACTCGCCTGCGTGTAACTCTCCGAATTGTCGAAGCCAAGAACGACGTCGCCAAAATTGCCATTTTTGTCCGGCACCTTAAGCGAGGTGACGATGCCGCCGTAAGTCATGATGGTCGCCTCCATGCCGTGGCTGTTGCGCAAGGTATATAGCTCGATCGGGCGACCGTCGGGCAAGTTCCCGAATTCAGTTTTTCCGATCGTTGGCCCGGTCACGGCGCCGTTGGACTTGCAAGCCGTGGTAGAAGAGCAGCCAACGAGTCCCATCATCGCCAGTCCGGCTGATGCGTATGCAATGTATTGAAAGGATTTGAACATATGGTTAGCGGTTATTTCTGGCCATAATACGCGGTCGGCCCGTGTTTTCGATGAAAATGTTTATCCAGTAAAACCGGTTGCATCGGCCTCGTTTTTGGGTTGATCCGCAATGTTTCACTGGCCAGGCGGGCGACAAATTCCAGGACAACGGCGTTGTGGACGGCATCGTGGACGTCCCTGCCCCACGTGAACGGCCCGTGGCTGGCGACCAGCACAGCCGGATGCTTGAGCGGGTCCTTTTTCTTGAAAGTTTCGACGATGACTTCGCCGGTGTTCGCCTCGTAATCGTTTTTGATCTCCCTGGGCGTCAATAAACGCGTGCAGGGAACTTTTCCGTACCAATAATCCGCTTGCGTGGTGCCGTAGGAGGGAATTTTTTTGCCGGCTTGCGCCCAGGCAGTGGCGTAAAGGCTGTGGGTGTGGACGATGCCGCCAATTTTCTTGAAGGCCCGGTACAAGACCCGGTGCGTGAGTGTGTCGGAACTGGGTTTTAATTTTCCTTCGAGCACTTTGCCGGTGGCCAACGAGACCACCACCATGTGCTCTGGTCTCATAGCATCATAGGGAATACCCGAAGGCTTGATGACCATGGCGCCGTGCGCGCGGTCCACGCCACTGGCATTGCCCCAGGTCTCGATGACCAGGCCACGCGTCACCAGGTCGAGATTGGCTTTGCAAACGTCGGCTTTAAGTTTTTCAAGCATGGATCATTTCCGGACACGATTGCGGATTTCGATCAACTGTTTCATAATCCGGTAAAGGTTTCCATTCCATTTTTTGGTGCCGAACGCGTCATGGAGCTCCTTGTACAACGGATAGAGCTGCCGGTAAACGGCGTGCGCCTTGGCATCCGGCCGGTAGATCTTTGGCTTGAGTCCGGTCATGGCCTTTTGCGCGGTGGCGAAATTCTTATGCGCCCCGGCCACAACGGCGCCCGCGACCGCCGCGCCGAGCGCGCAGGTCTGCGCCGAGCGCGAAACTTTCATCGGCCTCCCCGTCACATCGGCATAAATCTGCATGGTCACGGCGCTCTTCTCGGCAATGCCGCCGCAATTGACTACCTGCGAAATCTTCACGCCGTACTCCTCGAACCGGTTGATGATGGTCAGGGCGCCATAAGCGGTCGCCTCGATAAGCGCACGATAAATCTCGACCGGCGAGGTGTAGAGCGTCTGGCCCACCAACAGGCCGGTCAACCGCTGGTCAACGAGAATGGTGCGATTACCGTTGTTCCAGTCCAGCGCCAGCAGTCCGGATTCACCGGCTTTCAGCCTTATCGCTTCGGCATCGAGCGTTTTGTGCGATAGTTGCCTGCCGTGCGGCTGGATATAGTTCACCCACCAATTGAAGATGTCGCCGACCGCCGATTGGCCGGCTTCCAATCCGAAATAGCCGGGCAACACGCTGCCATCCACAATCCCGCAGAGGCCGGGAACGTCCGCCAATTTTTTGTTACTCGGCGAAATGGCGATGTCACAGGTGCTTGTGCCGATGATTTTGACGAGGGTTCCGGGCGCGATACCGCAGCCAATCGCCCCCAGGTGCGCGTCGAACGCGCCGACGGCAACGGGAATCCCCGCCGATAATCCGGTTTTTTTCGCCCACTCATCCGTCAATCCCCCGACCGGATGATTGACGGCGTGGATACGTGTGGTCAGGCGGGAACGGAGCCGGGCAAGTTTGGGATCGAGCGCCGACAGAAACTTTTCGTCCGGATAGCCGCCCCATTTCGCGTTCCACATGGCCTTGTGTCCGGCGGCGCAGACACCGGCGGTGAATTGATCCGGCGCCCCGGTCCCGGTCAGGGCGGCGGGCACGTAATCGGCCAGTTCCATCCAGGAATGGGCCGCGGCAAAGACCCCGGGCGCGACCCGCAGGCAATGGAAAATTTTGCTCCAGAACCATTCGCTGGAATAGGTGCCGCCGCATTTGTCGAGATATTGCGGGCGCATCTTCCGGGCGAGCGCGGTAATCTCCGCGGCCTCGGCTATGCCGGTATGGTCTTTCCACAACCACGCCATCGCTTCCGGGTGGCTGGCGAATTTTTTTTGGAACGCGAGCGGCTGGCCGCTGGCGTCCACGGGCAACGGCGTGCTGCCGGTCGTATCCACCCCGATGCCGACCACCTGCCGGGGGTTGAATCCACGCACGGAATTCCTGGCCTCAGCCAGGGCCTGCTTGATGGTGATCTCCGCGCCTTTGATGTAATCCGCAGGATGCTGCCGGGCCAGGTTCGGATCGCGGGAAAGGATCACCCCAGCTTTGCCATGCTCATAATCCCACACCGCCGTGGCGATTTCCGCGCCGCTGGCGACGTCAACGACCAGGGCGCGCACGGAGTTGGTGCCGTAATCAAGGCCGATGCTGTATTGCCTGCTCATGTGAAAAATTAAATTTCTTCAAGCGATTTGTCTTTGCCGGGGCTGCCGTCATTCTTCCGCAGCATGATGATAGATGTTCCAGCCCAGATATTTCCCCAGCGCTTCCTTCACGCCGACAGCGATATTTGTGGGATTGACCGCAACATGGTGCTCAAAGCCGTTCTCGCAGATGTACCGCAATAATTTCTGGAATTGCGCGATTTTGACGACGCCAAAACCGCCAAACGTCTTGAGCGGATCGTCGGTCAGTTCGCCTTCGCCGATGTAGGCAACGATTTTCCCGTTGAAATCATCGGTGCTGCAGCGCAAATAAGTGAAACCCCCGCTTTTGACACGGCCGACGATGGTCCCATAGGTGTTTTCCTTGCCGACCGTGCCGGCGATGATCTCCTGGTAATCCATCACGGGCGATCCCTCGCCTTTTTGCACAAACAAATCCTTGGGCAGGTTGCTGCAATGGAAAATCACCCCCTTGTCCGGGTCTTCGCCGTAATTGTTGTTCCAATCCACCAACGCGCTGGGCTTATCACCGGCTTGCGCCATGGCGTACATGGCCACCGTGCCCATGATGTCCACCTCGCACGCGCTGCTCATAAGCATATTGCTCATCATGCTCATGAGGGTGCAGGGCACGACGCCGAAAAATTCCTCCATCGCCGTCCAGCACTGGATGGCCGTGGCGTTGAGGCGGGTGCCCTTCATCCATTTGTCCACCGCCACGCCGAACTTGGCCATCTTCAAGAGCGCCAGGGGCGGAATGGATTTGGCGACGACGTACTTCTGGATGGCCTGCAGCTTCGCCTCCACGACGGCATCCGCGTCTTTCATCTTGTTCACCCAGCCAAACAGCTCGAAAAGATCCAGCGTCTCGATGCTGATGCCGGATTTCTCCAGCAACTTTTCCGAATAACGCACGGTGTTGAAAGCCGTGGGCCGCGCCCCCAATGCGCCGATGCGCAGATGCTTCAAGGCTCGGATGGTCCGGCAGGTGATGACAAAATCCCGCAGGTCCTGCAGGAAACTTTTATCGTCCGGCGCGCTGGTATGCAGGCGGGTGAGCGTGAAGGGAATATCATACTGGCGCAGGTTGTTGCACACGGACATCTTGCCGCAAAACGAATCGCGCCGGTGCGCGATGGTCATGATTTTGGGGTCGTCGTTGAACGCATGGACCAGCACGGGGACGCGCAGGCCGGACCAGCGGAGGGCGTTGGCCACGCCGCGTTCATCGCCGAAGTTCGGGAGCGAGACCAGGATGCCGTCGATCTGATCGGCGTTCTGTTTGAACAACTCCGCGCATTTCTGCGCATCGTCCATCGATTCGACCGCGCCGTACCGGGTGGCCTTGGGGTCCAGGAGAACGGCGTCGATGCCAAGCTTTTCGAGGGTTTGCAGAATCTGCTGGCGCCCGGTATCACACAGGTGGGCGGGGAAAAAGCCGCGATTACCGATGATGACTCCGAGGGTGATTTTCTTGGTGTTCATTGATTATTTATGACCGCGCGACCAAAGTGATTTCAATATAAAATTTCCGCGAAACAGCCCAACGTCTTGACGATTTCAACGGGCTGTAGTGATACTAACGCTCCCGGGTTGGCGCTGGAACGCCAAATTGCGAAAAAATATCACCAAAAAGCGCATGCCCTACTCTGCCGCCGGGTTCCACCGATAACAATTCCGGCCCAGGCAAATGGCCCGGGCGATGGGAAATATCGGGAACCTGTCCCCCGGAAATGGGCCTGCAAGGTCAATAAATGGTAATGACAATAAAATTCCCATTGGCCAATTCAAAAAAATCATGTTCAATATGCTTGCTTGAGCAGTAAACTGACAAGAGTGTTACCCGCATGAACCATAGCGCGCCCCAGATTTTGCTGGTCGGCAACGATCCCAAATTTTTGGGAATGCTTTCGCCGATCCTGCAACAGGAGAACGCCACCCCGTGTTTTGCCAATGGTGTCACTGAAGGTCGCCGTTTGCTGCACGACTGGCCGGCGGACCTGATCCTGCTCGATATTGATTACGGGGAATTCCTGCATGAGATCAAGACCGACCCCCTCACTCAACAGATTCCCGTCATTGTTTTTACCGGTGACCACGATTCCAAACTGCGCGCGTTTGAACTGGGCGCGAGCGATTGCGTCGGCAAACCTTTTGACGCAGCCGAACTGCGGGCGCGCATCCACGCCGCCTTGCTGATCAAACGGCAGGTGGACGATTTTACCGTGAAAGAGCGGGAATTGAACGAGGCGCGCCTGGCGGCGGAATCCGGCGCCCGCGCCAAGTCGGATTTTCTCGCAGCGATGAGCCATGAAATCCGCACCCCCATGAACGGCGTCATCGCCATGGTCGGGTTGCTCATGGAATCGCCCCTCACCCCGGAGCAACGCGGCTACCTGGAGACCATCCACTCCAGCAGCGAATCCTTGCTGACCATCATCAACGACATCCTGGATTTCTCAAAGATTGAAGCGGGCAAAATGGAACTGGATTCGCGTCCCTTTGATCTGCGGGCGCGCCTCGAAGAAACCCTTGATCTGCTCGCGGCCAAGGCTTCGGAAACGAAACTCGACCTCATCTGCCAGGTTGACCCAGCCGTCCCCACCATCGTTGAAGGTGATTCCTTGCGGCTGCGGCAGGTCCTCGTGAATCTTTTGAGCAACGCCATTAAATTCACCGAGAAAGGTGAAATTTTTGTGCAGATCAAGCTGCTTTCAACCTCGCCCTCGGAAATACCCGGTCGTACGCAACTGCACCTGCACTTTTCCGTCCGGGACAGCGGCATCGGCATCAAACCCGAGAAGCTGGCAAAGCTGTTCAGGCCGTTCATGCAGGCGGAGAAATCCACTGCCAGGCATTACGGGGGCACGGGCCTGGGGTTGGCCATCAGCAAACGGCTGGTGGAGATGATGGGCGGCAAAATGTGGGCCGAGAGCGAACTCGGGAATGGTTCCACTTTTCAATTCACCTCCACCTTGCTCGCCGAATCCAATGCCGTCCCCGGCATCGCCCAGCGCCAGCCCAAACTGGCCGATCTGCGGATTTTGATCGTGGAAGATAATGAGACCTTGAACCAGGTTCTCGCCAACCAGGCGTCCCAATGGGGAATGATCTCCCACTCCGCCGTCAACCCGGCGCAAGCCATGGATAAAATCCGCGGTGGTGAACCCTTTGATCTCGCAGTCGTTGACCTGCATCTGGCCGGAATGGATGGCATCTCGCTGGCTGGAGAGATCCATAAACTACCCGGCGCCGCGGCGTTGCCGGTGGTTTTCCTGGCGCCCCTGGGCACCCGCGCCGAAGGCAGCGATACCGGGATCGCCTTTGCCCACGGCATCACCAAGCCCGTCAAGCCAACCCTATTTCTCGCCGCCATCGAACGCGCCTTGTTCAGCAAGAAAAAGATTGTCGAAGCCCCGGCCCCGCCGCCACCGTCCTCCCAGTCCGTGGCCGAACGCTTCCCGTTGAAAATCCTTTTGGTGGACGACAATTCCATCAATCAAAAGGTCGCCGCCCGCATCGTCCAACAGTTGGGTTACAAGCCCGACACGGCTGTGAACGGGCGCCTCGCCCTGGAAGCCCTCGATCAACAGCATTACGACCTGGTCTTTATGGATGTCATGATGCCGGAAATGGACGGCCTGGAGGCCACCCGCAATATCCGCGAACGGCAGAAAGACGGCGCGGCGCATCCCAATTACCAAAAACGCATCCTGGTCATCGCCATGACCGCGCATGCCATGCAAACGGACCGGGATAGATGCCTCGCTTCCGGCATGGATGATTATCTGGCCAAACCGATCCGCCCGGCCGATGTCCGGGGAGCCATTGAGAAATGGGCCCCGCAAATCATGCCGGCCCAGGCCGCCCCCGCCGCTGCGGCGTTGCCGCCCGAACTGGTTGCCGCCGTTGCCCAGGCGGTGCCCGCCTCCCCGGAAGAACCCGCCGTGGATGTGAGCCGCTTCAACGACATGAGCGGGGGCGACCCCGCGATGGCCCGTGAATTGATTGAAATGTTTGACAAACAAACCTCCCAGCAATTAAAACAGATCGAGGACGCCCTGCGCACCAAAGACGCCTCCACAGTCGGGCACGTGGCCCACAGTTGCAAAGGCGCCAGCGCCACCCTGGGCATGAAACGGCTCGCAGCGGTGATGTTGAAATTGGAAAAGCTTGGCAAATCAGGCGCGTTGGATGGCGCCGAACAGTTTCAACAGGAAGCACAGCATGAATTTAAAGAAGTGCAGAAGTTTATCTCGGCAAACCCTAATTTGACGATGCCGGCGTAGCGCAAGGACATGAAAAAAATTCTGATCATTGAGGACAATCAAATCGTTGCCAACGTCTACCGCAATAAACTCGCGGTGGAGGGGTACCAGACCGAGATCGCCCTCGACGGCGAAGGCGGCCTCAAGATGATGCGCATGTTCAAGCCGGACGCCGTTATCCTGGACCTGATGTTGCCCAAGATGTCCGGGGTGGATGTGATCAAGGAGATCCGCGGCGAGGCCGATTTTGCCAAAATGCCGATCATTGTTTTCTCGAACACTTATCTGACCAATTTGATCCAGGAGGCCTGGAAAGCCGGCGCGAACAAATGCCTGTCCAAGGCCAGTTGTTCCCCCAAGGAAGTCCTGGAACTGGTCCGCGCCACCGTCGGCGAAAGCGGCACCATGCGCAAAGCCGCCGATCCGGCGCCGGAAAATAAATCCGATCGCCTCACCTATGCCGGCCCCCAGGACGCCGTCTTCCAGGCCGACTTGAAGAAATCTTTCGTGGACAGTCTGCCCGCCACCCTCTCCACCCTGCGCTCCGGCCTGCAAAACCTCATCAAGGCGGAAGGTGAAATGGCCCAGCTCAAACAGATTTACGAGTTATACCGCCGGCTCCATGCCCTGACCGGAAACGCCGGTATCGCCGGCCTGGTCCAGATCTCCAAGATGTCCGACGCCGTCGAGGCTCTGCTCAAGGAACTCTACGAAAAGCCGAAGAACATCAACGCCTCCACGCTGCGCACCGTCGCTGCGGGCGTGGATTTTCTCGGATTTTTGTTCGAACGCGGCACCGCGCCCGATAAGCAGGAGATCCCCGCGGCCAATATCCTGGTGGTGGACGATGAACCCATTTCCCGCCGCGCCATCATTTACGCCCTGGAAAAGGCGCACCTGCAGGCCACCAACGCCGAAGAAGCGAACAGCGCCCTTAAATTCTTGCAGGAAAAGACCTACGACCTGATTTTCCTCGATGTGGACATGCCCGTCATGAACGGGTATGAACTTTGCGCAAAATTGCGCGCCATGCCGCAATACAAAAAGACTCCCGTCGTCTTCGTCACCGCCATGAGTGACTTCGACAGCCGCACCAGTTCCATGATGGCCGGCGGCAACGATTTCATCGCCAAGCCCTTTCTTTTCATCGAACTCACCGTCAAGGCGCTCATCCACATCTTCCGCGCCAAATTGGCCCCGCCGAAATAGGGTTGGATTTTCGATGTCATTTGCCGTGGTAGGGCGAGGCTCTCGCCGAGCCGTATTCCTCTCGTTGCAGCCGGCGCAACGCGAAATCCTCCCCATCAAATAACACCTTTTCAGTTTTCAGAAGATATTCTGCATAATTCTGTTAATTCTGTCTTTCCCCTTTTTTTCAGGGTTAGATCCATTTTCCACCGTCCATTCTCCATCCTCGTTTAAAAAAGCGTTTCCGGGCAACATACCCCTCTCCCCCTTCCCTGCTAAAATTCCCATTGTTATGAATAAAATTAAGACCGTCTCGCCCGAACAACTCGAAGCAAACCGCCAAAATGCCCAAAACGTCTCCAGCGCAGCCGCCGGGGTGAAACCATGCCTCCGCCCATCTCCATGGCCCTATGAACCCCATTTCTGCCAAACGAACCCATTATTTTAAGGAACAATTTTAAACACATCTACCTTATATCCAGCAACAAACATCAATCACATGGCAAAATGTTCCCCTCAAAAACGAACCCAAAATTCTGTATAATTCCGTTAATCCTGTCTAAACCCTTCGTGTCCTTCATGTCTTTCGTGGCAAAAAGCTTCGTGTTCATTGGTGTCCATTCGTTCCGGTTAAAATTCTGATGCCCCAACCATTGACATTACGACCTGTTTTTGCGGAAATGCGCGGACTCAATTCCATGTTGGCGCAAAAAGACATCATCTCGACCGATTCGTTGCTGCACGAAGACCGCAAATTTCCGCCTTCCCCGGAAGTGCAGAAACGCGCCCTGATCAACGCTGAACAATTCAACCAGCTCTACGACCGCTCCATCCGCGATCCGGAATCATTCTGGCTCGAGCAGGCCCGGACTCTCGAATGGTTCAAGCCGCCGGCCCACGCGCGGAAATTTGAGTGGAACACGGAGAAACGCAGGATCCAGCACATCTGGTTTGAGGACGGCCAGTTGAATCTCACGGTCAATTGTCTCGACCGCCATTTGAAAACGCGCGCCAACCAGACGGCCATCATCTGGCAGGGCGAACTCGAAGAGGAAGTAAAACGCATCACTTACGCCGAACTGCACGCCGAAGTCTGCAAATTCGCCAATGTCCTGAAGTCGCTCGGCGTCAAAAAAGGCGATCGCGTGGCCATCTATATGCCGATGATCCCCGAAGCCGCCGTCGCCATGCTCGGCTGCGCGCGCATCGGGGCGATCCACTCGGTCGTGTTCGGCGGTTTCAGTTCCGATTCGCTCGCCGGGCGCATCAATGATTCCGAATGCAAACTGCTGGTCACGGCGAACGTGTCCCTGCGGGCCGGAAAATCATTGCCGCTCAAGCAACTGGCCGATACTGCCCTGGAACACACTCCGAGCATCCAAAAAGTGATCGTGGTGAAGCGCAACCACGAGCCGTGCAATCTCGTCTCGGGCCGCGACGTGTGGTATCACGAACTGATGGCGCAGGCGTCCGCCGATTGCCCGCCGGAAAAGATGAACGCGGAGGAGTATCTGTTCATCCTCTACACGTCCGGTTCCACCGGCAAGCCCAAGGGCGTGGTCCACAGCATCGCCGGCTACCTGCTCTGGAGCGCGCTCACGCACAAATACGTTTTCGACATCCATGATGGCGATGTTTATTTCTGCACGGCGGACATCGGCTGGGTCACGGGGCACAGCTACGTCGTCTATGGCCCGCTTTGCAACGGCGGCACCACGCTGATGTTTGAAGGCGTGCCGACGTTTCCCGACGCCGGGCGCTTTTGGAAAATCGTCGAGAAATTCAAAGTGAATTCATTTTACACCGCGCCAACCGCCATCCGCGCGCTTATCCGCCTGGGTGATGAATGGCCCGCGAAATATGATCTAAGCTCGTTGCGCGTCCTGGGCACGGTCGGCGAACCCATCAATCCCGAAGCGTGGATGTGGTATCACAAAAAGATCGGCCATGAGCGTTGTCCCATTATGGATACCTGGTGGCAGACCGAGACCGGCGGACATCTCATCACTCCCCTGCCCGGCGTGAACACTTTGAAACCCGGCAGCGCCACCCGGCCGTTCTTCGGCGTCGAGCCGGTGGTCTTGCGCGATGACGGCACCCAATGCGCGCCGAATGAAGGGGGCAAGTTGTGCATCAAATATCCGTGGCCCGGCATCATGCGGACGACATGGGGCGACCATGAGCGTTTCGTGAACACCTATTTCGCCACGTTCAAGGACATGTACTTCACCGGCGACGGCTGCCGCGTGGATGACGACGGCGATTACTGGTTGCTTGGCCGCGTGGACGATGTCGTGAACGTGTCCGGCCATCGCATCGGCACGGCGGAAGTCGAAAGCGCCCTGGTGAGTCATCCCAAAGTGGCCGAAGCCGCGGTGGCGCCCATGCCGCACGACATCAAGGGCCAGGCGCTCTACGCCTTTGTCACGTTGAAAGACGGCATCGCCGACAGCGAGGAATTGAAAAGAGAACTGGCGCAGCATGTGCGCAAGGAGATCGGGGCGATTGCCGTGCCCGACAAGATCCAATTTGCGCCGGGACTGCCCAAGACTCGCTCGGGCAAAATCATGCGGCGGATCTTACGGAAAATCGCGGAAAATCAGACCGACCAGATCGGCGATGTGAGCACGCTGGCGGATTCATCCGTCGTGGAGGCATTGGTCAAGGGCAAGCAGTGACCATTCACGAAAAATCAGTTTTATCTCTCCCTAACCCAAACCCTCTCCCCAAGGAGAGGGCTTTGACGATGTCCGTCTCTCAAAATGCGAAAAGATGAATCAGTCGAAGAGACTTACCGATAATCTAAAAACGTGCTCGCGCTGTTCCTTCTCCCGGGGGAGAAGGTCAGGATGAGGGCGGGCTTTAAAATCGCCCTACATTTCAGATCCGGTTCAATTTCTGCGCACATTCCCATTGAATATTATCAAGGCGGGTGTAATGGTTATGACGAATCTTATGCCGTCGATTCGGCCATTTGGGAGGCGAAACGATTGACGGCAAATATCATGCGATTCCAACCAACAAGCCGGACCTGGAGCTGTGCCGATGCGTTCACGTTGATTGAACTGCTGGTGGTCATCGCCATCATTGGCATCCTGGCGGCGCTGTTGTTGCCGGTGTTGGGCCAGGCCAGAAGCCGCGCGCAAAACACCGAATGTCTGAGCAACCTCCGGCAGCTTGAATTGAGCTGCCATCTTTATTCGTCCGATTTCAATGATTACCTGGTCCCCAATCGCGCCGGCGGATTCGTCAGCACCTCCTCCTCCACCAACGGGCCGGATGCGGCCACGAATGTCAATTCCTGGTGTCCCGGCCTGGCGCCCTACGACGCGACACCGGCCGATGTCGAAAGCGGCCTGTTGTTCCACTATAACCAATCGGTGGCGATCTATCACTGCCCGTCGGACATGTCCACGGTGGAGGGCGATCCTGATTTATTACGGACACGGAGTTATTGCATGAGCATCTGTGCGGATTGTGATGACGCCATAAATACCTATCACAAATATACTGAGATTCTCCAACCATCCCCGGACAGGTTGTTTGTGTTCATCGACACGCAGGAGCAGGATATTTTTGACGCGACGTTTGGGATTTTTGCGCCGAACGATCCCTACTCGGGTTATTGGCTGGACCTCCCCGCCGACCGGCACGCCCAGGGAGCAAACCTTACGTTTGCCGATGGCCATGTGGAACATTGGAAATGGAAGGCGCCAAAAATTTACATCGGCCCCTTTTGGCCGCCCTATTCGGAGGCCGATTCGCAGGACCTGCAAAGGCTCCAGCAATGTGTCAAACTGGATTGATTTCCGGCCAGAAATTTAAAACGGCCAGTTGATGCCGGCGGTGATATAGACCTGCCCGCTCAAATCCAAATGCCCGCTGGCGCCGTTGCCGCTGATGGTCATGCCGTTCAGCGGCATGTATTGCGCTCCCAGGTAAAAATCACCGCCATCGACCGCGTGATAGACCAGCGTGGCGTTCACATAACCGCCATAGACCAGCCCCGTGCCATTGGAATGCGTCGCGTTATACTGGGCCGTTGTGCCGTCGGACAGGGTGATCACCCCGCTCGAACTCAAATCTCCTGAAACGATTCCGACCGCCGGTCCGGCACCCACATAAAGTCCAATGGGCCGGCACAGGTTCCAATACAAGGTCGGCCCTAGCCGGAAGGTGTACAGCATCACATCCAGGCTTTCGCTGGTCGTTCCAGTAACGTTGCCGCCGGTGCTTGAGGTAGGACTGCTTCCGATCAACGCCGTTTCGCCGCTGGCATCGTAACCGCCTTGATAACCCGGCGGCGGCATGAGTACGCCGGTGATGTCATAACTATCCACGGTCTGTTTCACTGATACCGAAGCCTGGCCGGCGATATGGATGGGCAAAAATCCAAAACCAAATTCCCAGCCGATCTTCGCATGTTCCCAATACCAATAACTGTCGCCGTAAGCCACATCGAGGCCGATATAGGGAGAATCATCGCCGCTGGAATTGCCGTTGAGGACGGAAAAACTGGTGGCCCGGTGCATCAGCAGGCTGGTGCCGCTGATTTGGTTCGCGTTTTGGTAGCCCCAATAACCGGTCAATCCCCCGGCGTTCCCGGTTGAGTCGGTCAATACATAGCCGTCATCGTAAATTCCCGTCGTGCCACCAATTCCAAAAGTTCCGGTCATCGTGAAATCGGCCTTGATATTGAAGCCGGCGAGCATGCCGAGGCGGAAATGGCGCGTCCAATCATAGTTCGGCGAAATCTTTTGCAGCTTCCAATCGCGGTCCGCCCAGAAGTTTTGTGAGGGCGGCGGTTGGTTCGCTGGAGGATTGGCGATCGCCTGGGCTGGTTGCGTTGCTGGTTGGGACGGCGTCGGCGTCGGGGTGGCCTGGGGGACCGGTTGAGCGGGTGTGCTGGCGGGTATTGGGCCCAGGACCGTGGATGCCGGCGGCGTTTGCGAAGGCTGGGTGGGACCCGACCACTCCTGCGCCGAGGATTGCACAGCGAACCCAAAGACTGCGGCGAGCAACGCCGGGGTCCAATGAATATTGTATGGTATTCGCGTCGTCATGGCGTCGGGGGATTCATGTAAACGCGATAGTAACGGCCTGACGGTGAATTGCTCACGGTCTCCGGCGGACCGTAATCGATCCACAGAACGTAATTTGCCGTGGTCCGGAATGGCGGCTGCGCCGCCAGCCAGTTCGTCATATCATCGCTGTAAGCGATCGTGTAAGTCTGGTTTGAGATGGACTGGAATTCGACCAGCGTGTAGCCGGAAAGCAGATTTGAAGCGAGTAGTAAATTGATGGCTGAGGTCGTGGCCAGGACTGGAGGCATGGATAAATCCGGTTGCTCGATCTCAACCGGATGTAATTGCGTGGTCGCAAATTTAAAGCTGGTGCGGTCGGGATAAAATTGCAGGGTCAGGTCCACATTGGACCCGCTGGGCAGGGGCTCGCCGTAAACCACATAAGGACTCCCGTTGTTGGTGCCAACCGCATTGAAGAGCCAGTCGGACAGGCCGGTGACAATCACCCGCGCCGAATCGATCGTACTGGCGCCCCCGTTTGAGAGGGTAACGACCTGTTGCTCGCGGCCGGTCTGCCGGTTAAAGGTCATGCTGGAATTCATGCTCATCGTCAACCCGGACGTGCCCGCCAGGAAATTCGTCACCATGAGATTGGTGGTGAACAAATTATTTGTCGGGTCGGAATCCATCTGGTTGGTGGTGCCGACCTCGGCGGTAAAAGGGATCACTCCCGCATTGGTGGGCTCGATGGTGAACTGCAGGTTCGTGACTGCCCCGGCCGGCAGCGTTCCCAAATTGAAGATCAAATTGCTGTTGACCGTCTGGTAACTTTGGTTCGTGACCGAAACGGAGAGCAATTCCACCTCATTGGTCGGAATGATGTTGGTCAGGATGACATCCACGGCGGCGGCGGGCCCGGCATTGGTGACAGACAAGTCGTAAGAGACCCAATCGTTGGTGTATGCGATCACCGGGAAACCGCTCAACGTCACCCCCAGATCGGCCACGTTTGTGCTCAGCACACTCACAGTGATATTTGTGGAGGCTGTGATATTGGTGATTTCCGTTTCACTGTTGACGACGATCATGTTGGTCAAATTCCCCAACGCCAGCGGCTCAACCGTCAGGGTCATCTCGTTGATGGTGCCGACATCAACCGTGCCCAGGAAAAACGTAAAACTATTGGTGGTGTTCGTCACTGTGCCTGAATCCGAGAAGAAATCTGTGAACTCCACCGGTCCGGAAAAGGTGTTGGTCACCCAAATCGTCTCCTGGGCCGGGCTGTTGTTGGTGACGAAGATGGTATAGGTGATGGAATTGCTGACGTCCACGGTATTGCCTGATGGCTGGGCGAAAAGCCCAACGGTTTGCGCACCGGACCGGGCAGTTATTAAAAACAGCACCAGCGCCAGTGGCAAAGTCCTGAAGAAGTTGAAAACGAACTTCACAGTAAAATCGTCCCACTCTTAATCACCATTCGGGGCCAAAAGTTGCGGAAAACATTGGCACCATGGATGGACGGGATTGAACACGGATTACCGGTAAAAACGAAGGAAACGATGGCGGAAAAGGGTCCATCTTTACTTCCCTATACGCTGGCTTTCTGCGCGCCCTGCCATCGCGGGAAATTTCATGATTGATTTTGGTACAGTTCACGGGCAAACTTTTAGCTCAAGTGTCGGGGCGTAGCGTAGCCTGGTAGCGCGCTTGTTTCGGGTACAAGAGGTCGTGAGTTCAAATCTCACCGCCCCGACCATTTTCCTGTCCCACTCAAAGCCTCATTTCAGATTTCCAAAGCGATGTAAGAACGGTAAACGAGCTTGCAAATCTCTGGAACACCAGGAAAATCACAAATAAGGCTCGCGCCGGTCGCGGGCCAGAAACCAGGCGGGAAATGTCACCTCAGATGAAATCAAATTGCCAGCGTACAACCTTCCCCGATGTTCTTGGCAGGGGTGATTTGTCATGCCGGAATGATGCGTTCACCCTCATCGAATTACTCGTGGTCATCGCCATCATTGCCATCCTCGCGGCCCTCCTGATGCCGGTGTTAAGTCGTGCCAAAGACAGAGCGCATGATGCCAATTGCCTATCCAATCTCAAACAATGGGGCGTCGTCTGGACACTCTATACGGATGAAAACAATGGTTCGTTCAGTTCGGGAATGGGCCCCGTCTCACACCGCGGCGAATGGGCCCTGGCACTCTATAACGCCTACCAAAAAAAGCCCGACCTGCTCCTTTGCCCCAGCGCCACCGCCCCGTCTCCCAACCCTGACATCGGTTATGGCGGGCCGACGGAGGCTTTTGTGTTTTATATGGCCGATCCAACAAATCCGACAAATAGTCTCACCGGCAGTTATGGCATCAACGCCTGGGTTTATAATCCGCCGCCGGGAGTGACTGATATTGAAGGGCGTCCCACGGCTTTGAATTGGCGGAAGCTTGATTCTCCCCAGCCCTCGAACACCCCGCTGTTTCTGGACGCGATGTGGCGCGGTGGCGGACCCAGCCCTACAGACACGCCGCCGGAATACAACGGCGAATGGAACGACTTCGAAAGTGAAATGGACTTATTTGCCATCGCACGGCACAGCAAAGGAGTGAATGTGCTGTTCTTTGACGGATCAGTTCATTATTCACGGGCCAGGGATTTGTGGGGCCTGCTCTGGAACAAACAATATGATGTCAGCACCGCGACTAACATTGCCTTTCCGGAATGGATGAATTGAGGGATCACAAAGCCGAATCGTTGCCCGGACAGAACAAGGGTGAAATCAAAATAATCTCTTGTACGTCGCCTTGCGCGGGTCGTGTTCTGGACGATGACAGATCATCGTCTGCACCCATTCAGTAAGGCGCCGGCCCAGGCGGCGGCAGGCTTCGCGTTCGCCGTCATTGCGTGGTTTGCCGGCGCAGATGGCGCCATAATGCAGAGTCTGTCCAGGCGCGACGTAATCGGGAACGCCAAAAACAAAGAGGCCGTAATTCATGAGCACGATATTTAAGGCCAGACAGGTGAGTTCGCCGCCACCGGCGTTTCCGCCGCTGGAAGAAAAGGCACAGCCGATCTTGCCCTCAATGCTGTACCACAACGGTTGCGCAACGGTATCCCACCACTTTTTCATCTGCCAGGCGATACTGCCCATGTGAGTCGGCGAGCCAACGGCGATACCATCGCACCAGACGAGGTCTTCGGCGGTGGTTTCATCCACGGTTTTGAGGCGCACTTCCGTGTCGGGCACGCTGCGCGCGCCTTCGGCCACCAGTTCGGCCATCTGTTTGGTGTTGCCGCCTTCCGAATAGTACATCACAAGGATGCGCGCCGGGCGCAATGCGTTGTTTTCCATGCCGCCATCATATGACAAGAGCACCGAAAAATAAAGCAACCGCGAATGAACAGGACATTGGGACTTCAATGTGAACGTGCCCGATTTGTTTTCGTGTCATTTCGTGTCTTTCGTGGTTAACCTTTCTTTCGCGTCCATTTGCGTTTATTAGCGGTTAAAATAAAATAATGTTGAATGTGGAAAATTTAGTTTATGACCTGCCATCAATTGTCCAACCGCTGGATTTAGGAGGCCTGTTCCCAAAGTCACAACCACTGGAAGTGGAATTGGGCTGCGGCGATGCGTCGTTCCTCGTCGAGTATGCGCGGCGAAACCCCGACAGAAATTTCATCGGCGTGGAGCGTTTGCTCGGGCGGATCGCCAAGCTGGACCGCAAAGGGCGGCGGGCGGGATTGGCCAATCTCCGCGGGGTGCGGATCGAATCGTCGTATCTCCTTCAATTTCTGCTGCCGCCGCATTCAGCCGCGGCGTTGCACATCTATTTCCCGGATCCATGGCCCAAAAAGAAGCATCGCAGGCATCGCCTCATCGGCGAGCTATTCCCTGCCCTGGCCCACGCTGCGCTGGTTCCCGGCGGGGTGGTTTATTTGCGGACAGATGATGCGGATTACTTCTCGCAGATGACGGAGGTCTTCAGCGCCGCCAAAAAATTCAAGCAGACAGAGACACCCATGGCGCTGGCGGAATTGTTCACGGATTTTGAAAGGGACTTTTCCGCGCAAGGGATCAAAACATTGCGGGCAGCATACCAGCGCGACTAGACATCAATGACATCATCGTCGTCTTTTTTGGGCGGCGGTGGTGGCCGGCCCGGACCGCGCCGGATGGTGACGCGGGCGTTGCCGGTCATGGCGTTCAAGGCGATCGAAACGATGCTGATGATCAGCGCGCCGAGAAAGGCAAAACCGAAACTGTTCACCTGGAAATGCGGGGCCAGGAGCACCCCAACGAAATAAAGCAACAAGGCATTGATGACCAGGGTGAACAGGCCGAGGGTAAAAATCAGCAATGGCAAAGCCAACAACAGCAAAATCGGGCGAACGAAGGCATTGAGCAGCCCGAGCAGGAGCGAAGCGAACAACAGATCGCTCCATCGCTCATAGGCGATGTGGGGCTGTAACAACTCGACAGCCACGGCCACGGCCAGCGTGTTGATGGCCCAGTTGCCAAGAAAACGAAATATTTTTTTTTGGCCGGGTTGCATTTACTTAACGTGTCTTCTTACAAACTGCGACAGTTTGGTGGCAAAAACAAGACACAAACTTTTAAGCTCGATTTTATTGATTCCCGGGCCGGTTCGCTGCAATTTGTCTCATCCATGAAATCTTTCACGTTGTACCTTGCCGCCTTTCTTGCCGTCACAGTTTCTGTCCGCGCCCAAAACGTGATCGCGCCCGGGGCGACTTTGCAAAAATTGGCCGGCGGCTTCGCCTTCACCGAAGGGCCTACGTGCGATCAGGCGGGGAACCTCTTTTTTGTGGACCAGCCGAACAATCGCATCATGGAATGGAGCGTGGACGGCAAATTGTCCACCTTCATGCAGCCCTCGGGTCATTCGAATGGAATGATGTTCGATGCCAATGGCAACCTGATCTCCTGCGCCGACGACCACAATGAATTGTGGTCCATCGCGCCGGACAAGTCGGTGACGGTGCTGGTGACCAATTACCAGGGGAAATATCTCAACGGCCCCAACGACGTCTGGATCACACCCTCCGGCGGCATTTACATGACCGATCCCTTTTACCGACGCACCTGGTGGGACCATCGGACCACCGACCTTGACGGCCAAAAGTCCTATTACCTTACTCCGGATCGAAAAAATCTTTTTCCAGTGACCGAAGCCATGGGCCACCCGAATGGCATCACCGGCACGCCGGATGGCAAGACCTTGTATATCTCCGCGCTTAGCGACAGCCAGACCTGGCGTTATGACATCCTGCCGGATGGTTCACTGACGAATAAAACCCTCTTCTGCGACCGTGGCTCCGACGGCATGACGATCGATGAGCAAGGCGACCTGATCATGTGCGCCGGGCCGGGCCCGACGAACGGATTTTCCATCTTCAATCCGGCGGGCAAACAGATCGGCCATATCAACGTTCCAGAAGCGTGGTCGGCCAACGTGGCTTTCGCCGGCAAAGACCATAAGACACTGTTCATCACCGCCAGCCATTCGCTCTACTCGATCCAGATGAAGGTGCGGGGATGGAATGCTGCAAAGTAACAGTTGCTCGGAATGGCCCGTAAACATTGGGAGATTGCGCAATTTTTTCGTCACCTGTCCGTCACCTGTCCGTCACTTGCTTTTCGCTTGTTTGAAGATTGTGTGACAAGGGGCAAAATGCTATTCAGGAAGCGTGAAGCAGAAGATTTTGGTCGTCGATGACGAACCGGAAGCAGTAGAGCTGGTTGAGTTCAACCTCAAGCAGGCGGGATACGCCGTCAGCACGGCGACTGACGGGGTGGAAGCCCTCAAAAAGGCGCGCGCGCAGACGCCCGACATGATTTTATTGGATGTGATGCTGCCAGAGATGGACGGGTTCGAGATCTGCAAAACCCTCCGGCTGGAAGCCGCCACCTCCAAGACCCCCATCCTGATGCTCACGGCCAAGGCGGCGGAGATCGACCGCGTGCTCGGCCTGGAACTGGGAGCGGATGATTACCTCACCAAACCGTTCAGCCCGCGCGAACTGCTCTTGCGCATCAAGAAAATTCTCGCCCGAGGCGGTGTCACGGAGGAAACCACCAAGGACCAGTTGCGCTTCGGCGACCTGCTCATTGACGTACCCCGGCATGTGGCCAGTTGGAAAGGCAAAGCCATCGAACTGACGGCGACCGAATTTAAATTGCTTACCACGCTTGCGCAACGCGCCGGCCGCGTGCAATCGCGCGACAGCCTGTTGCGCGACGTCTGGGAATACGACAGCCTGATCGACACCCGCACGGTGGACACCCACATGCGGCGTTTGCGCGAAAAACTCGGCCCGGCCGCGAAGCATCTGGACACCGTCCGCGGCGTCGGGTATCGGTTTGTTGAATGATTTGGCCGATCCTAGCCATTGTTGCCGTCATCGCCGTTATCGCCACCCATTTAATCTGGCGCGCCCGATACCAGCGCCAGCACCGGCAATTACAGGCAGACATCGAGGGTTTTCAGCGGCGCCAGCAACAGACCAGCATTGATGCCAAGGCGCAGCAACAGGTGCTCTTCAACTCCATGCTCGAAGGCCTGCTGCTCCTGGACCGCAACCGGAAAATCTACCTGGCCAACCGCGCCTTCAAAAACCTCTTCGACCTCAAAATCGAATTGCGCGGCAAAACGGTGATGGAAGTGCTGCGCCTGCATGAGCTCCAGGAATTGATCGCGTGTGTCGATACCGAAAAGCAGGTTTTGGATTACGAACTGAAGTTGCCGGAATTGAATGAGCGCTGGCTGCAGGTCAATGCGGCGGCCATTTTCAATTCCGCCGGCGAGCGCGAAGG
>Ga0206854_1128_pt1 | contig 20879 bp, 24 predicted proteins | sample Alteio_BWOrgCont_50_FD_152870 | JGI IMG/M metagenome (GOLD analysis project Ga0206854, IMG submission 152870) | Enriched cells from forest soil in Barre Woods Harvard Forest LTER site, Petersham, Massachusetts, United States -... | ecosystem: Environmental > Terrestrial > Soil > Temperate forest >...
CAAGTCATCGACCGTCTCTGCAAAGACATTCAGTCCGGGTTCCCTGGGCTAAAGGGATTTTCTCGATCCAACGTGTTCTATATGAGGACATTTTACACGAGTTATTCAAGAGTCCAACAAGCTGTTGGATTCTTGGAAATCCCTCCAGATTATTGCCTTAACATTCCTTGGGGCCACAATGTCATCCTCCTAAACAAAGTAAAAAATTTAAATGAAAGGGAATGGTATGCTCGAAAAGCAATTGAAAATGGATGTTCCCGCTCCATCTTGGAAATGTGGATCGAAACAGGACTCTACCATCGCCAGGGGAAAGCCCCAAATAACTTCCAGAAAACACTCCCCGCTCCCTATTCCGATCTCGCCGAGCAAATCATTAAAGACCCCTACTGTTTTGATTTCCTAACTTCTATCGACCAAGCTCGCGAGAAAGAGATCGAAGATGGCCTGATGGATCACCTTCAAAAGTTTCTGCTTGAACTAGGTAATGGATTTGCCTTTGTCGGGCGCCAGGTACCTTTACGAGTCTTGATGCCTTCTAAGAGAGCAGAATAGCTTTCGGGAAGAGATAAAGAGGTGGAGGATTGAATTGTCATAAGTCTCTATTGGTTCAATTTTTCTGCGATATATGAATTCAAGCTTAGGCCAGCAGCTTTTGCCTTAGTAGAAAGCTGTGCATGAAGGTCGGGATCGAGTCTTAAATTAAAGGTGCCTGAGAAAGTTTTTTCGGGTTTTTCTCCATTCTGTTCGCAAAGGGCAAGGTAGAAGTCGATTGATGACCGAAATGATTGATCTAGCTCTTCTACGGTTTTACCCAGAAAAACGATCGGCTTTTTAAGGCCGAGAATTTCTCCTCGAAAGATCTTGGAATTGTCGTCATATTCAACTCGGCCGAAGAAGCCTTTATATTTCATCATAGTTCTTTCTCTGGAATGCGGGCGGATTGATTTTCCTGCGCTAGGCAGCTCTCTACGTATTTGCTGAGAAAGGTAAGCTTGATTTTTGGAGAAAGTCCTTTTCGCGGAATGCAATCGTCAAAACAATATTCTCGTTTTATTTTAAATCCTGAAGGTTCATTCGGATCTCTTATCTGGCGAGATTTTATGACATCTGAATATCCTATCCATTTCAGAAGATTTGTAAATTTCTCTAGATTCATTTCATAAATGCATTCTTCTTTAGTCTCATCGGACGTAAATAAGAACGACACAGCTTCCTCTGATTCATTCATTTTCAATGAGAATATGTAGCTGTGAATTATCTTGTTGCATAAAGACGGTATGCTTAATGAATCCTTGACTTCCCTATCAAGCTCATAGAATCTGTCAATTTTATGGCTATTCATATAATCAATCGGGTCTTTTGTCTTTTTTAAAAACTTAGACACACCAAAAGTCCACATTGGAAAATCAGAGCCAATTTTTTCAGCTTCAAGCAGTTTTCTAATTGCAAAGGCGGCAATGAATATTTTTTTCTCAAATAAGACGTATTGTCGATTTGATGGTTTCTTTTTTGACCATTTATTCAATATATCTGCATCTTTTATTAGATCTGATTTCCAGTAGCCCGATTCCCAAATCATAGGGGGATCCTTATCATAAGAAGAAAGAAATGGTACTTTGTTTTGGTACTATTCTGCAAGTTTATTTTGCAAAAGTTGATGGGAGTCAGAGCCTTGTCGAAGAATTTTTTCCGAGATCCCCTTGCTGAACTTTTTCGTAATCTGAACATCGAGATGTGTATAGCGCTGCAACATTTGCAAAGTGCGATGGCCCATCGCGGTGGCGAGTTCCATGTTAGAGGCTCCTTGTGCAGCCGCGAACGTCGCGAATGTGTGCCGCATGTCGTGCGCGCGACAGTTAGTGATGCCAGCGATCCGAAGGGCTGTTTGCCACGCTTTTTTGATGTCGATTCGGCCGAAGGCGGTTTTGCTGGCGAATATAAGAGGCTTGAGTGGATGGCGAAGTTGGTAGAGTCGTTTGAGTTCGTCGATCACGGGATTAGCAAGGGAGATGCTGCGTGGACGGCCATTTTTAGTTTGCTTGAGAAAGGCGAGGTGGTTATCGAAATCAATATCTCTCCATTCGAGGTTGAGGATTTCGCCTTGGCGGGCGCCTGTAGTGAGGGAGATGAGGACGATGCAATAGAGGTAGGTGCTACGGCTTTTGCGGCAAGCATCGAGTAGGCGTTCAATTTCGGCTTCAGAAAGGATGCGATCGCGTCCGGGATTCTCTTTGAGCTTTTGGAGGTGAATACAGGGACTTTCGTTGATCCAGCGAAGCTTGACGGCGTAAATGAAGATGGCGGAGAGAGAGGCGGTGTAGCGGTTGACTGTGGAGTTGGTTCGCTTTTTTCCTGAGATGGAGGGAGTGTTTGAGAGAAGGAGTCTTTCTTTGGCGACGAATTCGGGCGTGATGTGGATCAGATCGTAAGAACCGAAGCGGGATTGCCAATAGGAGAGATGATGGCGTGTGTCATCGGCGGATCGGTGATGTTCGAGTGCACCGTTAGCGATGTATTGTTCAAGTAGTTGAGTGAATGTGTGGAGCTTCTTGTGTTGGTCGAATTTGTATTGACCGAGCTTGATCCTGTTGCGAGTGTCGCGTACCCAGTCTTCGGCTTCAGGTTTTCTGTCGAAGTGATCACAGACTGTAGGGTAGCCTTTAATGCGGACGACTGCGCGCCAGCTTTTACCGTCTTTTCTTTTGTATACTGCCATGGTTCCAAACTTTGGTTTTGGGGTTCGATGGCTGGATTGCAGTGTTGGATAAAGTTCCTTCCCGCTGCACCGTTTTTGCACCGTAAGCGAAAAAACTTAGTCCAAAAGGGATTTTTGGATCAAGGTTGATGTGCTTATGTGCTTGGAATTGTGTCAGTTAGAAATGTGGGGCAACCTGGACTTGAACCAGGGACCGACGGGTTATGAGTCCGCTGCTCTAACCACTGAGCTATTGCCCCTAAATAAAATCCATAATTTAGCTGAGATTTCTTGAATTGGCAAGGAGTTTTCTTGGATCCTTTGCATTCCTCGAAATAGGGTCTTCAAGATATGATAGGTGGATACACCGCCTTTGGTAAGGAATTTTTTTAGATCCTATGGATATTGCCCTGCAAAGACAGACGAGCATGAAGCGCGCGCTCATCTGGTCTAACATATTGAGCGAACCCCTCTTTACTTTGTACATGCTTCTGAGCTTCATTTTGTACAAAGATCTCGGCGCGAGCGCGTTTCAGATTGCTTTGCTCACGATGCTGAAACCTGTTGTGACCGCTTTGTCTTTTTATTGGAGCGCGGGATTGAAGGGGAGGGGAGGACGTTTAAAATCCAATGTGGTGTGGGCGGGAATTTGGATGCGCGCGCCGTTCTTGCTGTGCCCGTGGATCGACTCTTCTTGGTTTCTTGTCGCGGCGGCGGCCAATTTTATGTTCTTTTACCGTGCGGGATCTCCTGCGTGGCTGGAAATGCTCAGGCGTAATTTGGAGAGCAAGGAGAGAAGCAAAGCCTTTGCTTGGAGCTCTGCGTTGGGATACTGCGAAGGGATCGTATTATCCATTGGGGTGGGGATCCTCCTCGATGGCAACCCCGACCTTTGGAAGAACCTTTTCCTTGGCGCTGCTGCCATTGGCCTGCTCTCTGTGGTAGTGCAAGGGAAAGTTCTTCTGGAATGGGAAGAGCCTTTGCCCGAAAACATCCACTGGAAAGAGCGCCTTATTAGGCCCTGGAGAGATAGTTACAACCTCCTGCGCGAAAGGCCCGATTTCGCAAAATTCCAATGGGGCTTTATGCTCTATGGATTTGCGATCATGCTCGTGCAGCCTGCTCTGTGTCTGTTTATGGTGGACACTTTGGGCATTTCTTACCTTGAAATGGCGAGCGCTATTTCCATTGCGAAGGGGTTGGGCTTTGCTCTTTCTTCTCCTTTGTGGTCGAGGTGGATGGAAAAAGTGCATATTTCACACGTTGCAAGTATCGTATTTCTCATGGTGGGGCTATTCCCTTTTGTTCTCTGTTTTTCCACCGCGCACATTGTATGGTTCTATATTGCCTATTTCCTCTACGGAATAGGGCAGGGGGGCAGTCACCTCGTATGGAATCTTTCGGGTCCTACTTTTGCAGGCAAGGAAGAAAGCTCAAGATACACGGGCGCATCGGTCATGCTCGCAGGACTTAGAGGAGGCGTCGCCCCACCACTCGGCGGATGGCTTGCGATTGCTTGGGGACCTTTAGGAGTTCTTTTACTTAGCGGCTCTCTTTGCTTCTATAGCAGCTTCGTTCTCTTCAAAAAAAGATTTGTGCATAAAGCCTCATAAAGCTATAGAAAGGATATAGCAGGGCTTTATATATGCAGAGTCTTTCCGTTTTTTTTTCAAAGCGTAGATGGCATTGTAGCGCAGTTCTTCTGGCGTGTATGTTCACCGTGCAACCACTTTTTAGTGAAGAGACAGACACTCGAGAAGTTGCCACTGTATTAAGCAGAAGCGATAGTGTCCCCTTAGAAGTACAAGACTCCACCGACCCCTATTTTGAAGGATACATCCAGGCGCTTGTCGATATGCACTACGCCGAATACCGCGTTGTGGTGATCGTACACGATCGCAAAGTGTGGCTTGCCAATTTGCCAAGTAACGAACTTGTCTCCAAAAGTATTGTCTCTTTTGTGAAAGATGTCCCTGGAGTACAAGAAGTCCAAAAACTCAATGGCGTCCCACCAGAAAATGAAGCTGTGCGCGAAAAATATGTTCGTAGACCCCAGATCAATGGCATCTGGTTCCCTCAAATGACAGAACTGTTTTTGCCCTTGATTGCAGCTCCGCGCCAGATTTCATATACAGTAGGATGGCGCAGTGGAGACCGTATCTGCGGCAATAAGGCTGTCGATATTTCCTTAGGCGATGATTTTGCTGTCTACCGCTGGCTCGACGTGTTATGGCATGGCGATCTACAGATCGGTATTGAAGCTGGGATCTGGTCTGTCTTTAATATGGACCCCCATCTTGTGCATAGAGCCAACTTCGAAACAGAGTTGATCAATACAGACTTTTATTGCGCAATTCCTTTGACCTATGCAAGGGACAAATGGTCGTTCCGTTTCCGCATTTATCACGTATCCAGTCACCTAGGGGATGAGTTTTTAGTCAATCACCCTTGGTATGTTTGCTCACCCTCTAAGTCTAACAATCCTAAGTTAAAGCGTTTGAATCCAAGTAATGAAGCTGTCGATTTAGCAGTCTCTTATCAAGCAAGCGAAGCGATCCGCGTTTACGCATTTCCGGGTGTGATTGTTCATAGCGATGAATCTTTTCCATGGAAACCTTTATATATAGAATACGGAACAGAAGTCCGCTTCTTAGGGACCAAATTCTATAAGCAAAAACTCTACGGCACTGTCTACATCGGCTTACACTGGCGCAATTACCAAGAACTTCACTGGAATTTCGACGGGACTTATAAAATCGGTTACGAGTTTAGTAAGTTGCAGGGCATTGGTCGTAAATTCCGATTCTACGTTGAGTACCATCATGGCTACTCTTTGGAAGGACAATTCTCCAAAGAAAGAACCCACTACATGGAATACAATCTTAGCTACGGATTTTAACCCACCTCATCAAGTCTGCGGCATACTCAAGGAAAGTCGATGATAAGACATATCGTCATCATACATTTCAGAAAAAGTTCTTTGGACTATTTGGCCCTTCTGGAAAAAACAAGGCCTTTGATCAGCGAAATCCCGGGTATTATCAGCTATCAGTTGTTTCGAAATGAGAGTCAGTATGTCCCAGAAAATGTAAGCAGCGTAGGTGTGGAAATTCATTTTAAGGATCAACATGCTTTAGATGTTTTTATGAAACATCCAAAACACTTTGAAGCGAATGCTATTTTTGAAAAATACCTAGCAAATCCTCCCTATATGGTGCTTACCCACGAAGTTTAGTTTTAGGAATAGTTATCTTTTGCAGTAGTAAAAGATGGTTTTGCTTAGAACCATAATGGGTGTCTTTAGGACATAGGCTGCGCATGCCAGTCCCAAAACGATAGCAGAAGCTTTCCCAACAAGATGAATTCTACGCGCCCAGACATCCCCTATACCAAAAGTTCTTATTTGCTGAATCTTTTGTTCAAGAGCACGGACTCTTGTCTCGAGGGCAACAAATCTCGGATCAATAAAATAGAGTTGCTCAACAGGGGCTTGTAGATTCGTCTTGTTTACTGGTGAAGCCATACATGGATTCCGATTTTAGGTTATGGGGAAGAGTTTAACACGGTTACAAAATTTTGGTCAACAGATCGTAATAATCTGATTTTTAAGATGTTGTAAGGTTAAATAGTCAATAAATAATTAACAAATATCGTTGTTTTTAATCTATCTATTGATTATCGCAGAGGAAAGGGGCGCTATGAATTATAAATATGATCATTTCGGGATACCGGTAAAACACAAGATGGAAGGGATGGTCTATGTTGCTGAGTATAGAGTGTGGTGTTCTGACTATGAAAAAGACCCTTACCGCATTGAATGGATCTTTTTTGAAAATGGAAGCAAGTTTCATCCTCTAATCCAAAATATCCCTCACGTTTGTTTTCTCGTCAAAGACATAGAAAAAGCAGTTCTTGGCAAAAAGATTCTCTTACCTCCCACTCATGATCAAAACTATTGCATGGCGTTCATTGAGGAAAAGGGAGTCCCTATCGAGTTCATCATGTACCGGGATAAATCCTGAAGTTTAAACATTCTTCAACTTTTTTATATATGTAGTTTGAGTTTAAAATTAAATCGATTTGTTTTGTGTTTTTTTTGCAGACTTAAATTGAAAAATATCGTAAAATATATTATAAATTCTTATTTTAAAATAACTGGAAATGTAAACAGATATTAAATATTTCAACAAAGAGAATATATGAAAATAACAGAGATCATGTTTTTGCAGGACACAAAAATCAATTATAGAGTGCAAGGGAAATTCCAGGAATGTTCTGTGGATCAATTACCGAGCGATTCTCAAGCTGAGCCAGTGATCGATCATGTAAATTTTTCCATGGAGAACAATGATTATTATTCCTTTTGGAAATGGGGCACTAGTATGGAGACAAGAGTGCACGCTATCTTGAGTGCGCATTTATTACCTCAAGAACAAAGAACCATGGCATTTTTAGGACCTCGTATCCAAAAGGCGGATCAATGCTTACTGAAAGCCTTAGGGGAAAATAGCCAGAAATTTGTTCCTGAAATATGGGCAAATTGTTTGCATTCGGCTGGGCTAGATTCAGAAGTTAGTAAAGATCGGTTTTTCGAGTATTCAGTATTAACCAACGGACAAAGCAGCTTTCCATCATTTAAGCGCTCTTATAAACATATCATGAGGCTCGTTCCTAAAGAGTAATCAGCGCTTGATCATGAGATAGTGTTTTGCGTTTTTTTCTTTTCCCCAATCTCGGGTGAAAGTGGCAACAACTTTAAAACCGCCCTTTTCATAAACATGCCGAGCCCTTGGGTTGGAATCCGGCGGATCTGTGAAAAATGTATCGACGGATTGATCCACGGTTTCTTGAATGAACTTGGTAAAAGCTTCTAAGGTTGGTCCTCCTAGACCGCAACCTAGGTATTTTCTATTTCCGATCATGAAGTCGATGCCGAATGTTTTCCCCAATTTTGAGAGGTGCGTTCTCCAAATTGTCGATAAATCAGATTGAGTGGGCTTAATTTCCGACGTCATCACTAAGCAATAGGGTTCATCGCCAACAAATCCAATCCAGTATTCAAATATCCCACCCCAATAAGGAGATGGCTCTTTCCTTCCCTTCATAAAGATGAGAATGTCTTCTCGATGTTCTGGTCTATTATCCCAAAACTCTTGGATATGAGGTTCTTCGAGCCACTTCAAAACTGTCTCTTTGTATGCGAGAGAAGCTTTCTTGAATTTTATCTCTAAATCTTTAATTAACATTCCTTTCCCTCATGCTTTGATTTTGGACTTTGCAGGCGTCCTGTGTTGTACAACACGTCCCAAAGAAAGAACTTAACTGCGCGGATCTGTCCAATTTGAATATAACCCCCTCTCTTTGCTAAGATACATCCTTTTGTATATGTAGGGATTCGATAATGCAAATAGTATTCTTATTTTACGATGGGATGACGGCCCTGGATGCCATAGGTCCTCATGAGATTCTTTGCCGGCTGCCGGGAGCCAAGGTCCAACGCGCTGCCCAATGCGCAGGGAAAATATCTACGGATTCTGCAGGACTTATGTTGAACGCAGAATATTGCTTATCGGAGATCTCGCATGCGGATGTATTGGTTATTCCTGGATCTGGCAGCGCCACAACTTTGCAAGAATATCCAGAAATACTTGCTTGGGTCTCTCGGATTCATAAAACAACACAGTGGACTGTCTCTGTGTGCACGGGAAGTTTGATTTTAGGAGCTGCGGGTCTTTTATCTGGTTTACGTGCGACCACGCATTGGGCCGCTCTCGACCGTTTGCTCATTTGGGGGGCAAAGCCAACGAATTCTCGCATTGTGGAAGACGGTAAAATCATGACAGCTGCAGGAGTCTCTGCAGGGATTGATATGGCTTTAACTCTTGCAGCAAAGATTTCAGGAGAGAAATTGGCTCAAGCTATACAGCTTGGTATAGAATACGATCCTGCACCGCCCTTTGATGTGGGATCTCCTGCGAAAGCAAACCCGGTGCTCCTCGAAGCATTGCGAGGACGGATGGTTGCTGCATTTGAGATGCTTAGAGTAGATCGTCCATCCTCACAAATTTAATGTGTGATACTGTATTATTGCAGGACAATGATGCGATTTTTCTTGTTTGGTTTATGTGTTTTTTTCTCTGCAGTCTGTGGCGCGCCTAAAGAAATTGAATTGTTCATGGATTGGCGCTCGGATGCCAAAGGCCAAGAGGTGTTTCCTTTAGTAGAGGGGCAGGAGTGGAAGCATCTTTCTCTTCCCAGTCGCATTCGGACAAAACTTGTGCAAAAGGGTTGGGACATTCGAAGTTGGGAAAAAGCGGAGTACTTGCCTTGGATTTTGGGATGGAAGGGGGTCCATACTTGGCGCGAATTTTTGTGGTGGGCAGGATTTGGATTGTTGCGTCCGCAGCCCATGAAGGATTCTACTCAATATTGGGTGTTTTGGAGTTTAGGGCCTACTCTCTCTGATGTGCGTTTTACTCACTTGCCTAAAGACAAAATGGTTTTGTTTATGTGGGAGCCTTGTGTGGTGCAGCCTGAATCACATGATTTGAAAGTCCATGCCTGTTTTGGAAAAATCTTTACCTGGGATGATGATCTTGTAGATAACGTGAAATACTTTAAGTTCTATTATCCCGTGTTAAGAGATCGAATCGCAGAGGTTGTTCCTTTTGAAGAAAAAAAATTCTGTACATTGATCAATGGAAGATTGTGTAGCAAACATCCCAAACAACTCTATGGCGAAAGGGAAAAAGTCATCAGGTTTTTTGAAGACAAACCGGGCGAATTTGATCTCTATGGAAAGTTTTGGGAAAAACGGAACTATAAAAATTACCTAGGCCCGGCTGCAAATAAGTTCGATGTGCTTAAAAATTATAAGTTTTGTATTAGCTATGAAAACACACGAGATGTGAGAGGGTATGTCACAGAAAAAATCTTCGATTGTTTTGCAACAGGAGTAGTTCCTGTCTATTGGGGGGCGAGCAATATCTGCGACTATGTGCCCGCAAATTGCTTTGTAGATCGGAGAAAGTTTGGCAGTGAACAGGAATTGTATGATTTTCTGAAAGCCATGACGAAAGAAACGTATGAAGAATATGTGCGGGCGGCAGAAGTGTTTTTAAAAAGTCCTCAAGCTAAATTGTTTAGCGAAGATCATTTTGTGGAGACGTTTTTGCAGCTCGCTCCATAACTGGACAAAAAAATTACACGGATGGTCAGGATAGAAATTGGAGTTCTTCTGTTTTGCATTTTTATCCTGACCATCCGTCCATCCTGATCATCCGTGTAATTTTTTTCCAGTACAGAGGTTATTTCTTAGAAACACCGCTGGGCAAGGAATCCATATTCGGCAGGCTAAAACCATCTGGATACACAGGGCCTTCTTTTCCGATCGCAAGTTTGTTTTCGAAGAATCTACGATAGATCTCAAGTCCTTGTTCCGCCGTCTGAATACAATAAAAACAGTTGCTTACCCATTCGGAACCTTTAATCGTTCCTGTTTCTTGATTCAACTGAAACCGAGAAGTCACTTTCCTTCTCCAATATTCAGGGTTGCCAAACAATAAAATGGGCGTGGGCGGCGCGGCGCCTGTTTTTCTTCTCACTTCTTCTAATGTGTATTCAAAATCCATTCCGATGCCTCCTGGCAAGAAAATCGGAAAGTCGAGGTAGAATTCCGCCTGTCTTTCTACGAGACGATCCAATCGATAGGTCATCTTCGCTTCAATGTGGGAATTTTGACTTTGCTCGTTCACGACACTTTTGTCCTTGCTGCGGAAGTCGACGATGTTTGCGCAAGAAAGAATTCCGACCGCCTTAGCCACTCGATTGCCGACGGCCATGGCGCCAGGGCCTCCGCCGGTCACAAGTGCTAGAGGCGTGTCCTTGGAAAGAAGGGGATGATGCATTTTAGGTCTCATGGCCAAAATTCCTGAGAGAAGCGTCTGGAGCTCATGCTCGAAATTCCCCTCTTGCAAGTTGGAGCCGTAGACGCCAAACATGGTCGCTTTACGGAAAAGTTCTACGTAGGCTAAGGGAACAAAGAGGCCAGAATCGTTTTCGGGCTTATGCACATACTGAAGGATTTGATTCGAGGTCTTATCTACCCAGTATACCGGAATTCCAAACTTGGCAAGGTCCACCAAAAACGCACGATCTTCGTGAGAAAAAAAGCCGTCGTGACTGCACGAAGGGTATTGGAAATAGATCCTTTTTAAACATCTGGCTACTCGATCATTGAGAAGCATCCGTTTGAGAAGGGGCGTGGGAAAATGGCGCGAAAGCAAAATGCCTTGCGATGTGATGAGACCATCTTCGATCGCTTTTAGAAACGAATAGGCGGGTTGGTGCTCGATATACTTTTCTACGACAAGGGATTGTCTTAAGGGAGAGGTGAGTCCTGGGAAATCGTAGCGAAGGGGCTCTTTTTGAATCCAATCTTTTTCCGAGAGCTCTTGCATTTGCGTCCCTTTAACGATAAACACGGCAGCAAGATCGTGTTCTGTTCCTGGAGCTGTGCGAAACGCTGTAAAAAGACTTTCTGGTTTCTCTAAGGAACTGACAAGCTGATCTCGGTCAGAAAAGAAAATATGCTCTCTATGGGGTTCAAGTGTGTAAAACTCAAGAGGAATGTCATCGAGTACTTGATGGCTATTTCCATAAAATTCGTAAATGTCACCTGAAGCAAAGGTATCGGGTTGAAGTACATTGGCGCTGGTATGGTGAAATCCTGGGGGCAAGAGTGCATCGACAACTCTGGCATAGACTGTCCGGATATGTAAAGGCGCCGTGCGCACTAAAAGCATGTTGTCTTCTTGGATGATGCAGGGGACTTTTGCTTCTAACCTTTGATGCAGATGCAGCAACTGACGCGTGTAGGGCATATTTTTGCAAAGGGCTTTTCCAAGCGTCGGCAAAAATCCATAGATGTCAGGCTCATAGACAATCACCCCATCGCGCACAGAGAGAAAAGCGACCGCGCGCCCTTGAATTTTTTCTAAGATGAGCTCTCTACTCCCTTCAAGATTGCCCAACGATAAAAGAGGGCGATTCCTTCGATCTGATCTGCCAAAAAGCCTCGTCAAATAGTCGGGATCACGCACGCGCCTCCGCTCATCTGCTGCAAAGAGCTTGCCGATATAGGCCCCTACCGTCAGATATTCGAGCATCGCCTGGCCTAAATGACCCAGGCCCGTCAGTTCCACTTCAAGATGGGCGAGATTTGCTTTCTTATCGTATTGAATATGGTGCCCAATTCCATTGATGCCTAACTGCGCTAAAGTGCTTTTTAGATTGAATGTCACGAGATGGGGATCTAAATCATAACCGACAAAGGCAGGAGAAATGTTTTCGATGAGCAGGGTCGCAAGTTTGCATTTTGGAGAGCGCTGCTTCAACTGGGTGATTTTCCCATCGGGAGTTACCAGATCGTAATGGTCTGGGGTGAGGTAGCTTTCCATTATTGTCCTTTTACGTATCTGCCCATGAGTCGGCACTCCGCCAGAATGTGGCCTTTCATTTCTTTCTCAAGTTGACTCTTTGTCACGCCTGAGGGGAGTTTCAGCATGGTATCCAATGCATACAGTTTAAAGAAATAGCGATGTTCTCTATCCGGTGGGCAGGGCCCTACATATTCAAGCCTGTTTGAAGTGGTCATCCCAAACTTACAGAGAGGCGCCTTGTTTTCTTCGATTGTCCGGACAGTAGGTAAGATGTTGAATAAGATCCAATGATCCCACATTCCGTCGGCGCGCAATGATTTGGGCACATCCGGGTCGTCCATGATGAGCGCAAGACTTTTGGCATCGGATGGGACATGGTCGATTTGCAAAGGGGGACTGAATTCCTTCCCCTCACAGGTATACAACTTAGGGATTCTTCCATTTTCTTTAAAAGCCGGGCTCGAAAGTTGCATGAGGTTCCTTTACTCAAATTCGACTTCAAGATATCCTTTCTCGAGGTTAGCTTCAAAGAAAAAAGATGATACACCCACGCACATTAGGAATTCATAACGGTTCTTTTCATGCAGATGAAGTGACGGCGACGGCGCTTTTGTTATTGTATGATCTGATCGATCAGAACAAAGTGGTTCGCACACGGGACTTGAGAGAACTGGACTCGTGCGAATATGTATGCGATGTGGGAGGAATCTATGACCCCAGCCAAAAACGATTTGACCATCATCAGGTAGATTATCAAGGCCCTTTAAGCAGCGCAGGGATGGTTCTTCTCTATCTAAAAGATCAAAAAATTTTAGATACTCATCTTTTTGATATGTACAATCGGATGCTCATTCAGGGAGTGGATGCCCATGACAATGGCCTTGCGCGGATCGAAGCGGGGACGACCTCTTTTTCTCAGGTGATCTCCAACTTTTTGCCTGTTCGCTATGACGCAAAAGATGAGGAAATGGACGCTGCATTTTTTGAAGCGGTCCATTTTGTGATGGAGCACTTAGATCGGATGCGCGAGCGCTATGTCTATACCGTCGAATGTCAAAATATTGTTCGCAATGCGATGAAAGACACAGGCTGCGCCCTCGTCTTTAATGAATCCATTCCTTGGGTTGAGAATTTTTTTGACTTGGGTGGTGAGCTCCATCCTGCTCAATTTGTGATCATGCCCTCAGGCGGGAACTGGAAATTGCGCGGCATCCCTCCTTCGGCTCACGAGAGGATGAAAGTGCGCAGGTTGCTTCCAGAATCTTGGGCAGGTCTTCTAGAAGAAGAATTGAAAAAAGTAAGTGGCATTCAAGGCGCTATCTTTTGTCATAAAGGGCGCTTCATTTCGATTTGGGAGACCAAAGAAGATGCCATGAGGGCGTTAAGACTTGTAGAGAGCATGCGATGACCACAGTATTTGGGCTCATTATCCAAGGGAAAATTCCGAGTACAAAAGTCTTTGAAAACGAACGGATTTTAGCCATAGAAGATATTCACCCTGTGGCGCCGGTTCACATTTTAATCATCCCCAAAAAAGAGATCCCCGATTTACAAAGCGTGGGCCCCGAAGATTTGCCTTTGATGGGAGAAATCGTCCAGGTCGCGCAAAAGATCGCACAAGAAAGGGGGGTTGAGGGCGGGTATTGCCTTTTAACAAATAATGGGGCTGGCGCTGGCCAAACCATTTTCCATCTACACTTCCATCTGATTGGTGGGAAAGTTTTACATCATTGATTGTAGAATGACGTAAGCAAGGGCGCTGACGAGCGCTGAGCCGGGGAGGGTGACTACCCAGGCGAGGAGGAGTTTGTGTGTTGTCTTCCAATGGACGGCATCTGTCCCTTTTGCTGTGCCAACTCCTGTGATGCCTCCTGCGATGACGTGGGTGGAGCTGACGGGCATCCCTAGAAAGCTTGCGGTCAGGATGACTGCGGAGGCGGAAGCTTCTGCGGCAAATCCTTGCACGGAATCGATTTTTGTAATCGAAAAACCCATTGTTTTGATGATTCGAAAGCCGCCAGAGGCGGTGCCAATCCCCATAACCAAAGCGCACGCAAGGATGACCCAGAGGGGAATGGTTGTTGTGTCGAGATATCCTGCGGTGAATAATCCGAGCGTGATGATCCCCATGCTCTTTTGCGCGTCATTGAGTCCATGAGAAAGAGCTACAAAACAAGCAGATCCAATCTGCAAATGTCTGAAAATGGCGAGGTCTTTTGCAGAAGGGTTTTTGCGAATATAGATGAAGAGGATCTTCATGATGACCCACCCAATAAAAAACCCAATTAAGGGAGAGCAAATCATGGGAATGAATACTTTTTTCGTGATATTGCTCCACAAAATGGTGTCGATTCCTAGATGCATCCAGGAAGCGCCAACAAGTCCTCCAATCAATGCATAGGAAGAGCTGCTCGGAATGCCGTAGTACCAGGTAATCAGGTTCCAGGCGATGGCTCCTACGACGGCACACAAGACCACAAGTTGCGTGGCCCCTTGAGAGTCGACAAGCCCGGTCGCAATGGTTTGCGCGACCCCGCTGATTTGAGTCGCGCCAATAAAGTTTAAGACGCCCGCCATCACAATAGCAGACAAAGGAGCGAGCGCGCGCGTCGCAATGACGGTGGAAACCACATTGGCAGCGTCATGGAATCCATTGGTGTAATCGAAAATCAGGCCGAGAATGACAATGAAAATGACAATTTCCATGCCTGTAGGTATACTACATGTGAGGAAAAAACTCTAGGAGATATATATGTTAGCGTTACAAAAAGCACTGTTGAGTTTTCTCGTTATGTTTATACCAATTATGAATGCAAAAGCAGAGGAACCTTTAATGAAACAAACAATTGTTGTGTTTGAAACTAATTTAGGAAATGTAGAAATCGCTCTGATGCCAGAGATCGCGCCTAAGACGTGCGAAAACTTTTTGGGTCTTGTGAGTAAACAATATTACGATGGTCTGATTTTTCATCGAATCATCAAGAATTTCATGATCCAAGGTGGAGATCCTACGGGCACTGGCGCGGGGGGAGAGTCGATTTGGGGAAAGTCTTTTGCTGATGAATGTGCGGCAAAGGTGAAATTTGATAAGCCAGGACTTCTCGCGATGGCAAATCGAGGACCTAATACCAACGGAAGTCAGTTCTTTATCACAACGGCTGCAACTCCTTGGTTACATATGAAACATACGATTTTCGGAGAAGTAGTTCATGGATACGATATTGTGAAAAAAATGGAGTCTGCTAAAACAGGTCCTAACGATCGTCCTGTCGATGCGATCCGCATTTTGAAAGCATACGTAAAATAAAAAAAACCTATTTCCCTCAAAAAGGGGAAATAGGTTTTTTGCATACGATGGACGGGGATTTAAGCAGAAGCTTGTTTCCCTGCGTCTATAGCATGTTCAACAGCAGTTTCAGCATGTGCTACTGCAGTTTCAGCATCTGCAACTATAGTTTCAATTGCAGCTTCAGCATCAGCAACTACAGTTTTAACCGCAGCTTCAGCATCTGCAACGACAGTCTCAGCCGCAATTTCAGCAGTAACTTCTGCAGCTTTCTCTTCAACAGCAGCTTCTACATCTTTCACTTCAGTCACTACAACTGTTAGGTTTGATGCATTGTTATTGTTGTTGAAATATTGGTATGCTACGTACGCAATAGCAGTGATCGTAGCGGCTCCTGTAGTCACAGCGAGGACAGGAGATCTTGCGTAGAAAGTTGCATAGCATTTCGCGCTATTTGCAAAAGCAGGATATACGGTATTTGCAGCACGGTTTGCAACATGACTTACAGCGCCAAAAATTGAAGATGCTACAGATGCTACTTTTCCTGTGACGGCGGCTGTTGCGGAAGTGACTGCTGACATTGCTCCAACAATATATGGTCTTACTGCGGCGAGGGGGCTCATATAGGACATAATTAAGTTCCTTTGTTAATGGTTTTTAAAAAAAGCGAGTCAGTAGCTTAGGTAAAGCGCTTGATTTTGTCAATACTTTTTCAGTAAAGAATAATTGAACTGCTGCTCGAGCGCAATCTCGGTCGTTCACGGCCGAGTTAGCCGAGCTATCTGTTAAGCTGCAGCAAGGCACTTGCTGCCCCTTGGCAGTCGGAGAATCTCTCCCCTTTTTAGGGGAGAGTTCTTCAATAAGAATTGTAAAGATCTTGTTTAGGTGCGAAGGGATCCAAGATTCTCATTCCTTGACGAAATTGGTGAAAAAAGAAATTATATGTTTGTCCAACAATTATGAGGAATATGGAACAAATATACATTGACTGGGTGGTCGTGATCGTTGCTGCTGTGGTAAATATGGTCATTGGCTTTATATGGTATTCAAAATGGTTATTCGGGCCTATGTGGACAAAATTGTCTCATCATACCACGAAAAACCCTCACATTTCAACGTATGTGATGAGTGCGGTTAACTCTTTACTGATTGCCTTTTTCTTAGCTTATTTTGAGACATATCTTGGTGTCACAACGGTGACAGATGGGATGTTTGCAGGATTTTTATGTTGGTTGGGCTTTGTGATGACAACACAAATAGGAGCTGTCCTTTGGTGCAGAAAACCATGGAATCTCTTTTTGATCAACACAGGGTTTAAACTTTTCTCATTCCTTGTGATGGGTGGGTTGTTGGGTGCTTAATGTCCTGTTCAGTAACTCCAATTTCTAAACTATTGATCATCACATCCTCTGCGGGTGGCGGCTTGTTGCAAGCTGCCATCGCGCAAGAGCAGTCTATTCTCGCAGAAACACCTTGCGCACAGATCTTCAAGCACGACGTGTTGAAGGATTGGGTATGGAAGTGGCTTGGAAAATTTGCCATTGAGGCTTGGAATTCTGCGCAAAAAAAAGGGTGTGTCCGCTCGCAAACGTTGTTTATCAATTTTCATTGGCTTTTTGATTACGTAGCGTGGCCCAATGTTTTTTTTCATACATTGCGCGTTTTGCGGAAGGAAAACATTGATCGGATCATCGATACCCAGCCGACATCCACTTCTGCAATCATGAAAGCCATTCGCCTCTACAACTGCATGAGAAAAAAAAATATCGTCCTTGAAAAAATCGTGGTGGATCTTCCTACACGCAGAGCGATCCATTTTTTTAATCCTATCAAAGCTCTTTCAAAGAAAGATAAAAAATATCTCAAAGTGCGCACAATCGCCCCATTGCTAGAAGAGGGGCAGACAGCTGAGGAATTTTGGCAATCCTATTGTGGACTCTCCGATTCAGATATTCATTATGAAGATGTGAACGTAAGACAGGCCTTTCGAGCGCTTCAAGGAAAGCCGCGAGATTCAAACCCTATGACCATTTCCTTAAATTTTAAGAATTCAGAAGAACTTCATTGGATGGAGAAATCGTTTCAGAGGGGGTCCATCGTTGCGAAGGTGGAAGAGTCCCATCATGTTCAGTTCACGATTGCGAAAGAGGCCAGAGTCATTACGATTCTCTTGGGGTCTCAACCGGCAGGTCTTGCCACACTGAACTATACAAAACAGTTCATCCAAATTGCGAGGCAGTTGCCACCGAACTCGCCCCCTATTTATCTGTTTGTGTTTTGCGCAAATCACGAACTGCACAAGGTGAGCCTCTTGCAATCTGTGTCACAAGAAATACAAAACGAGGCCGAATATCCGAACCTCCTTTCTGTGATCCCTTTTTCTTTTCAAAGCGAAGATGTGATCGCTCCGTTATTTCACCGCAGTGATATCACCTGTTCTCGCTCTGGTGGCGGAACGGCGATGGAGCTCATGGCTGTGAGTACAGGAGAAATGTGGGTTCATTCTGAGACAAAGAAGAAAGAGCCCTCTTTGAAGGATCTATTGAAAGGGATCCCTGTCTGGGAATCGGAAAGCGCTCTATATCTATTGAAGCTACGAGGGGCAAAAATTGTCACACCGGACATATTTACCCCTCACGCGCAGCGGATTCTTACTTTACAATAAAAAACCTGACAAGCCCTTCCCAATCTCGTGATTGGAAGAAAGGTTTGACTTGTTCAGGAGACACAGCTACTTCTTGCGCAAAATCGCCAATGTATTGGTCGAGCAATCCTTTGTCTGCTTCTTGGGTGAGTGAAGGGCCGATCCCATCCATGAATCCGTTCTTCTTGAAATGGTCGTCAAAGACTGTATTTAAACACGCCCGCAGTTGGGGATTCTTCACAATCGTCGAGAGAAATTTTAAAGGGTGCACATGATTGATTTGCGCGCCTAAAGTTTGCAGGTATTTCTTTTTAAAAAGTAAACCGAGTTTGCCTAATTCATCCATCGTGGTGATGATCTCAGAAATGGTTGCCTGATCTTGTTCAGTGCAGATCAAATCCTTGTAGCTTTCTGATTCGGGCTCCGGAGGAAATGAGATCATCGATGCTATGATGCTGCACAAAGCAGATGGTTGGTAAGGGATAATATAATGATGAGGTACGTCGTACATAAAATCTCCAACTTGGGTTCATATTCTTGGGAGTATATAATGAAAGATTACTTTAGTGCGAGAGGCTGAAAGAAGATCCAGAACTGACGCATTAAAATTTGTGGTACACAAGTCTGTCAGTCACAGTCTTGTTTTTTTTCATCAGCGCAGAGGAAATGGCAGAGATAGAGAGAGCGCAGAGAAAGAGAAAAAGATAGCACGCGCAACGCGTGAGAAAAGGACAGACTTAGCCCTTCTTACGCGTTTCGCGTGTTTATTCTTTTCTCTGCGTTCTCTCTATCCCTGCCATTTCCTCTGCGCTAATGAAAAAAAATAAGACTGTGACTGACAGGCTTGTGTACCACAAATTTTAATGCGTCAGTTCTGAAGGGAGATGAGATGCGCATCGGAAATAGAGCTAAGGGGAGCGGGGGTTGTGAGGAAGACTTGTTGCATGCATTGGAGCTGCGAGTATAGACATCCTCTACGCGACAGATCGAGCATGCTATCTACGTCGTCAATGGCCATGAATGCAGGGCAGTTATGTTTTTCTATTAAATGATCCCACTGCGCACATCGAAGGGCAATGGCTAGAGTCTTTTTTTGTCCTTCGCTTGCAAAACTTTCTGCTTGTTTATCGTTGATGAAAAAGAGAAGATCGTCCCGATGGGGCCCTCGCAAGGTGTGACCCATTTCAAACTCTTGCCTTCTTGTCTTTTTTAAGAGTTCTGCATAAGCTTCCTGCTCTTTGGGATAGGTTGGCTGAAAGCGGATGGAGACCGATTCTGCTTGGGCCGAGAGTGCCTTACTATATTTACGGAAGGGACCCTCCAGCTGCTCTAAAAACAGAGTGCGCGCTTGAAATATGTACTGCGCAGACGTTGCCATTTCCGACTCCCAACAATCTAAGGAATTTTCAGTTTGCGATTTCAAAAGGCAGTTTCTCTGTTTCATCGCGCGCCAAAATCTGGCAAAGTGGTGCAGGTAGAATGGATCGCTCTGAGCCAAATGAAGATTGAGAAACCTCCGCCGTATGTTGGGGGATCTGGTAATCAAATCAGTATCATCAGGTAGCGAGAGAATGGAAGGAAATGCCCCCAAAAGAGGCGCAAAAGAAGGGGACTCACTCGCATCTAACACAAGTTTTTTTGTTTTCCCATCAAACAAGAGTTTGACAGTATGAAGGACCCCATCTCGGACAACTTCCGCTTCAAGGCAAAAAAAAGACTCTCCTTGCAAAATGAGTTCGGAAAGATGCTGCGTCCTAAAAGATCTCCCCGTGGAAATGAGAGAAATTGCCTCTAATAGATTGGTTTTCCCGATCGCATTGTCGCCTATAATTACGTTGATCTTGGGACCAAACGAAATACGCGCTGCTGTATAGTTGCGAAAGTTACGCAAATAGAGCGATTTAAGAAACAGAAGCCGCCTCTTTTCGCGCAGGTGTGGGTTCATTTAAGCGCATGGGCATGATCACAAAAATCGCATTCGTTGAATCGGTAATGAGACCTGGATTGTGCGCATCGATGAGTCCGAGATGCACTGTTTCATCCTTACAATGACGCAAGATATCGATAAAAAAGTGAGGATTGAATGCGATGTCCAATCTTTCTCCTAGAAAATCGACCGGCATGCTCACTTTCCCTTCTCCCACTTCTGCGCTTGCGCCCGAAAGTTGGAGGTGCCCTGTCTCAAAAGTGAAACGGACAGAATGACTTGTATCTGAAGTGAACAAAGAAACCTGTCTTAAAAGAGACATGAGTTCTTCTCGATGAATCGAAAATTTGTGAACGATTTTGGTGGGGATCACTCTTTCTACATCTGGGTACTGACCCAAGAGCAATTTCGCAGTTAAAGATGTAGATCCACTTTCTAAAGAGAGTTTATCTTGCGATAGATGGATATGGATCGTTGCTTCACTATCTTCCAGCAATTTACTGATTTCATCCACAGCCTTCAAAGAAATCACATGTTGGCCTTGCACGGAAGGGTCAATTTGAATGGGCGCAAAATTTTTCGCAAGCCTCTTTCCATCTGTCCCTACAAAGGTAGCTTTCTGATGGGAAATCTGCAGTTGCACTCCGTTGAGAGTATATCGGTTGTCTTCTCTTGCTGCACAAAAAGCTGTTCGCGCAAGCATTTCTTTCAACACAGAATGGGGCAGAGAAAATCCGGGAACCCCGGTAAGATCCGGTAATTGTGGGAATTCCGCTCGATTCATCCCTAAAATTTTAAAGACAGAAGTCCCTGTCGTGATCTCTGCGCTTTCACTCGTATTTGCACTAATTTTGATTTGCGGCGCTGTCAATTCTTTCACAAGCTGG
>Ga0206854_1129_pt1 | contig 20718 bp, 14 predicted proteins | sample Alteio_BWOrgCont_50_FD_152870 | JGI IMG/M metagenome (GOLD analysis project Ga0206854, IMG submission 152870) | Enriched cells from forest soil in Barre Woods Harvard Forest LTER site, Petersham, Massachusetts, United States -... | ecosystem: Environmental > Terrestrial > Soil > Temperate forest >...
AGGGCGATTTCTAGATCGGGATTCGCCTGAATGGCTCGCTCAATTAAAGAGTTCAACTCCGGGTCGTTCAAAGACTGCCACCAATGGGCGGCATCAATGGGCTTCGTCTCTGAAACAGTAGCCGCTTTGGAATTGGTGGCGACAAGGTCACTGGAAAATGTACTCGGCAATGCAGCGGAAGGAGTATGATAGTCTGGCCCCACCGCACAGCCGGAAATACATCCGCCAAGCGTCAGAATGGCCAAAATTTTTGCCGGTTTCATTGTGTACAACTTTCCAAAAAGGCTTGGACTATTATTGGGCTGCTGAGGCCGTAACCGTGGTTGACGGCATGGTGGATGGGGCCGGCGCGTCCGAATTTATGGCGGTGACATGGTCGCCCTCGGCCACTTGGTTGCTCAGATTCAAGGCAACCCGGTCGTTTGGCGATAATCCTGACGCGATTTCGACAAAGTCTCCGTGGTCACTGCCAATGGTTACACTGTGGATACTCACCTGGCCGTTTTTATCCACCACGGCGATTTGCGGGCCGTTGGAGCGGAAAATCAAGGCGCTCGCAGGAACTTGCAATAGGGGCGGTTTCTTAACTGCAAAATTAACATTCACATCCATCCCCGGAAGCAATGCAAAGTCACTGTTGGGTACATCCACCTCGACATGCAGCTCCTTGGAGGTTTGATCAATCGCCGAGGCCGTGCGCTCAACTTTGCCTTGGAATTTTCGGCCCGGATACTCACTGGCGATAATTTCAGCCGGAGTATTAACTGTCATGGCAATGCTGGCGTCCTGCGGCACATCCACGAACACCCGCACTTTGTCATACTGGGCAATGCTATAAAGCGAGGTCGTGCTGGCGGTGCTGCCGGCAGTGACCAAGTCGCCCAAGTCTATGCGGCGGGCGGTGATTACGCCAGCAAACGGCGCTCGTACTTCCTTGAAGTCTGATAACTCGGTCAGGCTTTTTACGTCAGCTTCGTCTAAGGTTACTTGCGCTTTGGCCGCCTCCAGCTTGGCAGTGCTGCTGTCTAGTTCAGCCTTTTTTTCATCTTTTTCCTGTTCCGAAACCACACCGGGAGGCTCGTTTTTGACGGAAGTCCAATAGCGATTGTAGGTGGTTTGGGCAAACGCGGTGGCAGTCTGGGCGACGGCCACGTTGGATTCCGACACTTTGAGTTTAGCCTGGGCCGCCATAAGCTGGTCATCCAATTCCGGCGTAGCAATGGTTGCCAACGATTGGTCTTTGGTGACGTGGTCACCGATGTCTGACGACCAATTTGACAAATATCCACTGACTCGAGCGTAAATCGTAGTCTCATACCAAGCGTGAACGTGGCCAGGCTGAGTCAATGTTTGCGTTTCCGGCCCATATTTAACGGTGGCTACATCAACCACTACTGAAGCATGGTTTGCTGCCGTGGTGTCGGCTTGCAATTCGGAATCGCGGCGCGAGCGGCGGTATTGCACGAAAAAGAATGCGCCAGACATTATGACAACAACCAGAATTGCGCCAATCGCCAGTTTCTTGCCGGTTGGAGGAGCAAAACTGGTGGTAACCTTTTGGTGTTCCTGATGGGACACATCAACAAGGATGGAAGGAGGTCCATGTGGCGTTGACTTGGACTGCTCCTCGGGTTGCTGGCGGGGATTTGAGTCAGGCGATGGCATGGCGAGTTTCCTCCTGGGTAACAGTGCGGGGTTGTCGGCGTAATAAGCGATACATGGCCGGGACAAAAATCAGCGTGGCAAAGGTGGCAAAGATAAGGCCGCCGATAACGGCGCGAGCCAAGGGGGCGTTTTGCTCGCCGCCTTCTCCAACGCCTAACGCCATCGGAATCATGCCGAGAATCATGGCGCCAGCGGTCATCAGTACCGGGCGCAGGCGAGTGTAGCCTGCGGTAATAGCAGCAGTCAAAGCGTCGTCGCCGGCAGCCATTCGTTGATTGGCAAAAGTCACCACAAGGATGCTGTTTGCCGTGGTCAAGCCAATGCACATCAAGGTGCCCATGAGTGCCGGCACACTGATATGAGTCTGCGTCAGGAAAAGCATCCAGACCACCCCGGCCAGCGCAAAGGGGACGGCCAACAACACAATGATCGGGTCAGACCAACTCTGGAATTGAATCACCATAAGAAGGAACACCAATACGACAGACAGGGCCATGCCTCCAAACAAACCGGAAAAACTTTCGCCCATGGTCTCAACCTGGCCGGCTAAATCAACGTGGATGCCGGTGGTTGGGCTCGGAGCATCGTCCGCAATCACTTGGCGCAGATCTTTGGCCACACTGCCCAAATCACGGCCCTGGCTGTCGGCCTGAACATCGAACACTGGACGGATGTTGAGTTGGGATAGTACCATCGGCACGGTTCCTCGTTGCACTTGCGCAAAGTTCATCAGCAATTGCTCTTGGGTCGAGTTGCTCCGGGTTACTGGCACGTTTAGAAGATCGGACATGGATTGCACGCGATACTGTGGCGTCTGCACCAACAACGGATAAGTCACATTGTTGTTGGGGTTGAGCCAAAAATTGGGTGATACCATTGCGCTCGAATTCAGGGTGGTCAGAACGCTGTTGGAAACGTCGCGCTGGGACAGGCCCAATTCACCCGCCACGGTTCGATCAACCGCGACCATTTGTGCAGGGGCAAAGGGCACTTGGAAGATATGCGCGTCAACCACGCCGGGAACGGCGCTCACGTCATGCAGGATTTTTAAAGCGGCAGTGTAGTCGTCAGCATAGTGTGGGCCGCTGACCCGGATATCAATGGGGGCGGGTTGGCCGAAATTCAAAACTTGGTTCACGATGTCTGCCGGCTGGAAAAAGAATTGCAAGTCGGGGAACTGCTTTGGCAGCTCACGACGCAAATCAGCCATGTGTTCGGCAGTGGGTGTATGACCTTTCTTTAGGGCAATTAGCACCTCGCCATCCATGGGGCCGACCGTCGCGCTGTCGCTCAATGCGATATTGATGCCGCTGTAAGGCAGGCCGATATTATCCAGAATGTCTTCCACCTGATTACTGCCGACAATCTTGCGAATGGCTGCTTCAACTTGGGCAAAATACTCTTCCGTCTTTTCGAGTTTTGTTCCGGCGGGCGCGCGGACATGCAGACGCATTTGGCCGGCGTCTACAGAGGGGAAGAAATCCATCCCCAGCCTGGGAAACAACAGGATGGAGGCGCCCATCAATAAAATGAAGAACAAAGCCGTGGGGAGCGGAGTAGCGACTGCCCAGGCGACGGTATTCCGGTAAGTCTCACGGAAAGCATTGAATCCGCGATCAAACGCTCGGTGAATTGGAGAAAACGGATTGAATCGCCGTTTAGGTTCACGTGTACCCTCTTTGTGCCCATGATGCATGACTTGTGAACGCATTAGGTACTTGAACAGCACTGGTACCAGCGTAAAAGATAGGAGCAGGCTGGCTAGCAAGGATACGCAGACCGACAATGACATAGGTGAAAAAAGATATTTAGCGGTGCCTTGCAACAAGAACACCGGCACAAACACAATGCAGATGGCCAGGGTTGAAAGCAGCGTGGGTGTGCCAATTTCCGTTGCTCCGTCCACGATACAATGTTCCAGCGTGTCAACTTTGCCATGCGATTTCCGGGGGTCTTCAATAATTGTATCCGGCAGGTCGTCGAGACGGCGGCGCATGCCTAAATGTCGTTCGATATTTTCGATAACCACGGTGGCGTTGTCCACAAGAATGCCCACGGCGAGGGCAAATCCGCCCAGTGTCATGGTATTGAGTGTCTGATGGGCCATATACATCACCAACAACGCGGTGATGATGGATAGAGGAATCGAGGCCAGAATGATTAGTGTCAGGCGTCCGTTGCCGAGGAATAGCAAGATCATCAGCGCGGTCAACCCTGCCGCTAATGCGCCGCCGAGCACAACGCTGAACAGTGCTGCTCGCACAAAAATAGATTGGTCAAAGAGGGGCTTGATGCTCATGCCCGAGGGCAAAAGTGTTTCGATGTCCGGCAGCGCGTCATGGATGCCATTGATCACCGCCAGCGTTGATACGCCTCCCGTTTTGCGGATGGTGATGAGCGTGCCTGGATTGCCATTTACGCTGACGGCATTCGTTTGGGTGGAATATCCATCACGCACTTGCGCCACGTCCCGCAAAAAGACGGTCGTGTGCCCGATGGTTTTGATGGGGAAGTCGCCCAGTTCGGCAACCGAGTTCGTGCTGTTGTTCAGCGGCACGGCAAAATCAGTGTTGCCGATTTTTACGTCCCCTGAGGGAGCCTGGAGATTCTGCTCCTGCAAAGCGTCAACTACATCGCTGGGGGCCAGATTGTGGGCACGCAACCTGTCCATGTCCAAATCCACCATGATGACTCGCGGCTTGCCGCCATAGGGGTAGGGAACTTGTGCGCCATGGACTACCGCCAGGTCTGGCCGCAAAACCTGTTGGCCAAAATCAGTCATCCGATAGTCGGGCAGGGTTTTGCTCGTCATGCTCAACTGGATGATGGGCACGTCGGTCGCACTGTAACGCAAGATGAGCGGTGGGGTAATGTTGCGCGGCATGCTTTTGAGCACGGTGTCTGCGCAGCTTTGCAGTTGGGAGACTGCCCGACTGATATCCGCGCCCTCATGCAAGTAAACCTTGATGACCCCTACACCATTGTAGCTGTTCGCCTCCAGGCGGGAAATATCGTCCACCAACGAAGCCATCTGGCGCTCATGTTTAACGAGGATGCGGTTCTGGATTTCTTCCGCACTCATGCCGCCGTAGGTCCAGACGACGCTGGCCACGGGAATATCTATCTCTGGGAAAATATCTATCGGCATCCGCACCGCCGCGCCCAACCCCAGCAGGCAGACCAGTACCAGCAGTGCCATCACCGTGTACGGTCGCTTAAGCGCAAATTTGACGATAGCCATAAAAAAGATGCGTCAAAGTTGTTTACCGAATAAGTCGTTGGCACTGTGGGAGATCGCGCATGGGGGCAATTCTTTCATAACCACGGTTTTTGCCGACAGGTGCTTGCCACCGTTATTTATTCAACCAAACATGACAAGCATAATTCTAATTGGTTCTACAAGTAGGGGTGATTAGCATGAAAAGAAATGGATTAAATTAAATACCCTAATCTTGACATAGATAATCGTATTTAACTCATTATCCTTAGCCTCATAAGCCACTTTCCCTTCTGAAACTGCTATCTGCGGTATGTAGCAAAAACTCGTTAAGCTATCTATTATATCAAAATGAAACCTTAACGTAACAATAGAGCCATGAATGTGTAACCTTGTTCAGTTAAAAGCTCTCTCGCTCGCGGGGTCTAAACCTTATCCTGCGCTTAAATCCTACAAACCATGAATCCTAAAAATCTGAAATTACTCAGTGTGCTCGCTGGGTGCGCCATGTTCGGTGTTCTCACCGTCCATGCTCAAGACAAGGCCACGCTCGACCTTCTGGTCAAGAAGGGCGTTATCACCCAGGAAGAAGAAGATACCGTCGGCAAAGAAACCGCGATGCCTGTTGTCGCTCGCGTCCCCAGCACCCAAAAAGTCCAACTCCAGGGCGCGATCCAATTCGACTACAATAATCTCACCGCTCATGATAACAGCGGTCTGGCCGCACCGACGCCCACGGATCAGATGTATTTCCGCCGCGTCATGCTCGGCATGAAAGCCGATTTGGGTAACAACTGGTCCGGTGAAATCATGATGGACTTTGCGGCCACCCAAATTGCTGACCAGCCCAAGTCCGGCCTGTCGCCGCAAGCGTTTCCCACCACAGCTGGCACAACCAACGGCCAGCAAGGGATTCAGTACATTTCCCAGAACATGTTCGATAAGATTGCCATCACCAAGGTGATTCCTGGCGTTGGCACCGCAGAAGCGGGATATGACAAAACCAACTTCATTCAGGAAGAACTCATCTCCACGACCTCGCTGCCCGCCATCGAACGCTCCATCGCCACCCGTTACTTCGACGAATATTACGGCTCCCAGACCGCCTACCGCCTGGCCTTCGCCCAGCGCCGCACCGGTTTGTTCTGGAGTGGCACGGCTCCCGTCGTTCCCGGTACCCTGTACTATAGCGCTGCTCTCACGAACGGCATCCAAAGCCAGATCAATTACACCAACGTCGGTGGGCTGAACAGCCTTGGTGGTTGGTTTGGGACTGGATACAAGAACAAAGTCGGCGGATTGAGCTATGACTTCGGCATCAACCTCGGTTATTCCGGTGATGGCAATAGCCAGAATACCATCAAAAGTACGGATACCGCTACCGCTGCAGCCGAGCCGACCATTCAGACGCCTGCGCGCAACCCCACGTACGGTTGGAATCCCTATATCAAGTTAGCTTACGGGGATTTCGACCTCTTGGCCGAAATGTTCCAAGCCCGCTTCACCAACGGCCGCAGCACCGTTCCCTTCACCAGCACTGCTCTGTCCGTGCAAGGGGTTAACAGTGCAGCAACTCCGCTCGGTATCAACATCATCCCGACTTACAAGATTACGCCTGACCTGCAAGCGGTGTTTCGCTTCACGTACTTGAATACCGGCGGCCGCGGCACGGATCAGAACGGGGTCATGTGGAATGCTCCCAATGACAACGTAAATTCGATCAGTGGCGCATCCGGCGCCACCACCATTGGTGGTTTTGGACCGCTGTTTAACAACGCCATGGCCTTCTATTGGGGCTTTAATTACAACGTAAGTGCCGGCGTGCGCTTTAGCGCGGGCTATGAAATCGCAGATTTCTGGAATCGCCAGGTTTACACGAGCGCAGTTGGTGCCTCCCAGTTCACCGGGCCGCGTACTTCCGCCGCGAACATCCGCGCGCAACTTCAGGTGATGTTCTAGATCAGTTTGCAGGTTCTGCAACAAACGAAAAGCATCTGCTGCTTGCCCGTTTAGTTGCATGGTTTGACCGCCCGGTGGGTAGCCCCACCGGGCGGTTTTTTGTGCACCCAAGACCCTTTCCAGCACTGGAACCATCTGACTTGAAGCGGCTCCAGTATACTGAAGAGTCAATACTATCTATGTTTTGCTGAATTGCTGGATATTTCTGCCCCCTCACCATTACTAGCAGTGAAACTACCAGCGGCCAGGCGCAGGGGTATTTTGAGGGTAGGGATACATGGCTGGATCGGCGGGATGCTCTGTCAATAATGTATCTTGGCTTGTCTCCTTACCTGAGGGAGTTTGACAGCCCGCCAACAGCAGGGCCGCCAACAAACAGAAACACCCATATATTCGAGTCAATGGTGTATTTGTTTTCATCGCACAAAGAGGAGTCCGTTTTGCCAACCTAACATAGCGTTGAGATTTTTCAATGCCAGGCTTGAAAGATCACAGAGCCTATAAGGGAAAAATAATCGCTTGACGCCAAAATATATTTTGTTCATTTAATCTATATAGATTCAATAAGCTTTAACTCTATATAGATTGAGGGAATTAAACTCCTGCCGCCATTTCATCCAGCCATGCATGCCAACGACAATCCATTGTCTAAGGCCAAGCCCATACCCAATTGGCTGGCTCACGTTCGCCGCCTAGTTGAAGGCCTGGGGGAGGGAGAAGTCTCGATCGAGGTGGTTGACCACCAAGTCACGAACATTGAAGTCGAAGAATTAACCTCCATGTTTAATGGGCCTGTTTCAGATATTCCCGATAGCAGTAAAGATCATTGGGCAAACTCATCAGCGGAACTGCCTGAAAGATACAAAAACTAAAATTTTTTACACTTAAACTATACTAAATAAATAAACTTTATCTATACATGGATATAGGCCATTAACCTCGACCCCTAAGATATCTCCGCAATCCACTTTTCTTTCCGACCGGTCCACCGGCGGCTTCGTCTGATCAAAACTAAAACCAAAAACTAAAAATATGCCCAGTCAACCGGTCCACCGGCAGCTGAGATTCAAACCCTAGCTCAAACCATGAAGGCTTCAACTAAGTTGAAAAAAATCAGTCTCATTCGCGCTGTAACTAGCATTGCCGGGCTTGCGGCGATGCTGGGACTTGCCTCTACTCTTCCCGCCCGCGCGCAGGACAAGGCGACTCTTGATCTTCTGGTCAAGAAGGGGCTCATCTCACAAGCAGACGAAGATGACATTGCCAAATTGAGTGCAGTGCCGGTTGTCGCCAAAAATCCCGATGTTCAAAAACTCAAGCTGCAAGGCATGATCCAATTCCAGTACGATTGGGTCACCGCCAAGGATAAGACCCCCAACGCGCCAGATCCTGCATCTACCAATCAATTTGAGTTGCGCCATGTCTATTTCGGCGCGGTAGCCGATTTGGGCAACGGCTGGGGCGGAGAGATTCAGACCGACTTCGCTGCCACGGGTAACACCCAATTGTCGGCCGCGCCTCAATCGCAAAACACCCAAAACTTACTTGAAAAAGCCATCATCACCAAAAAAGTGGATGGCTATGGTCAGGCCACTTTTGGATTTCAGAAAACGCAATTTTCCCAGGAGGAAAACACCGCGACTTCCGAAATGCTTCCGGTGGAGCGCTCCATCGCAACCAATTACTTTACCCGGCCTTATGGTGGCCCAACCATTGGCCGACTGGGTTTTGGCAATCGTCTTTCGGGGGTTTACTGGGATGGCGTGATCCCTCAGTTGAGTGGCTTCTATTACGGTGCCGCGCTTACCACGGATATTGAAACTGCCGGCAGCTTGGGTGGCCCGGCAGCAGGGGCGCCCTCCTATAATGAATTCGGCTATTGGGCTCACGCGGGCTATCAGGGAAATATAAACAAACTGAAATACAAGGCTGGCATTAATTTTGGTTACGCTGGAGACGCCAATAGCGTTCCGGCGGCTGGTGCCATACCCGCTCAAAACAACTCCATCTGGGGTTACAATCCTTATGTAAACTTGTCCTATGATCGCTTTGCAGTCACGGCGGAGTTTTTGCAGGCCGAAGTGCAAAATGGCCGCGCCGGGGCTGGAGGCGTAACCAGCCGCACCGCGCCCTATGGCTTTAACATTATGTCTTCTTACCGAATTAACAACCAATGGGAATTGGTGACCCGGTTTAGCGAACTGTCCACTAACGGGCGTGGTGCCACCATCAGCCAGCAGGAATGGAGCGGCCCGAATACCGCCGGCACGGTGAGCGATTACGATAATGTTTGGGCGGCCTATATCGGCGCTAACTGGTACATCATCGGCAACAGCGTCAAATTGTCGGCTGGGTATGAGTTTGCTCAATTTAGTAATCGGCAGACTTCCACGAATGGCCCCTTTAACGGCCCTCGGGCGGACGTAAACGCCTTTCGTATGCGTTTGCAATTATTGTTCTAAACAGGATATACGCCTGCAGTTCTAACGCTGCAAAGCTATTGGCCGGGGCTTCCCTAAGGGAGCCCCGGCCTTTTAACGCGCGCAACATGCAGTGGTTCAAGCCTTGCGACGATCCTGAGCGGGTGCATCATAAAGCCAGATGAAAAAGCATCCCAAACTTGTGTTCGAACCTCGCTTCCGTATTCGTTGCGGTGGTCAGCTGGTTTTCGGCCCCGGTAAGGCGAACTTGCTGGAACATATCCAAAAAACCGGGTCGATCGTTGACGCCGCCAAAGCCATGAATATGTCATATATGCGGGCGTGGACATTGGTGAAAAATATGAACGACAGCCAAAACAAGTCTTTGGTCGAAACAACTCGGGGCGGTCGTCTCCGCGGGGGTGCAAAATTGACCAAGACTGGTCTGGCCGTGTTGCAAGCCTATCGGAAAATTGAAACCCAAAGCATGACGGCAACCCGCTTGGCTCAAATAAAGATAGCCGATATGTTATCGAGCTAAGGCAATATAATCATGCGGCATGGCATTGGTATCCGGTAGGTTGTGAAATTTAGTGAAAGCCAGGCACCTTGGTTATTCGAAGGGTGGCTGATTTGATTTGGGTTATATTGATTTGCCTATATAAAATTTTATCTTGTTCATTACCCTGATTATTAAACACTACCCCTACTCGGTCTCTAAGAGACATTCAGTTACGACGGTTTCCTTGGCTGAAGCATGTCGCCGTAGTTTCCTTCGGTGCGTCTCCTTCGCGCGACGTTTTGCACTGTTGGTCTGGCCACTATTCCTGCCGGGCTGGTTGTTAGCTCAAACCGCACCCACCGCTGACCTTCCCAATCTAACGCTAGCCAATTTTTTTAGCGAAGGCTGGGATCAGCCGTGGATTAAACGGCCCAATCCCGGCGGTGCTCCGGATATGGCCTTGCTTCGCGTGCAGACGAATTTTCTGTCCCAATATGTTCGCGCGGATTTTTTCAGTGAGCAGGGTCTGGCCAGCACGAAGAACAGCGTCCTTGATTTGTTGGATGTGAACATGTCCAAAAGTCTGAACCGCCGGTTCATGGTCTACGCGCAAGGTTATTACGAATGGCTCCAGTCTCGCACCCCTAATAGATATGCGAATGCGTTTAATTATTCGGTAGCTGGACGAATCCAGCTCATTGATATTCCGGGATCGTCCTACGCCTTTAATTTGAAAGCCACCTCTCCCGCCAAGCAAGTGGGCAATGACCTGACTACTATTACTTATTCGCTAGCGGGTTGGCAGGATTTGACGTCCTACGGATTGAACCGCGTCGGGCTCTATTTTAGTGTCCTGGGTGACAATTATGTCGGGCCTCATCCGCCTGGAGCCAAGGAGACCGACACCATTTACGATGTGACTTTGGCCAAAACCTGGACCGAGCCTTCCGCGGCTTTGCAAAACTTCACCACCTTTGCAGAGTTCGTCGGCCAAACTGATCTGGGCGGTTCTTTCAGCGGTAAAACCGTGGTGGTCGTAACACCCGGCTTTCGCTTCGGGATTGGCCATAATCAATTTCTGATGGCTGGTGTGGATCTGCCGATTAGCCACCCGCGCCCCTATAACTGGGGGCTCCGCCTGACCTATATTCTTGATTACTAATCCACGGATTGAATTTCGTAGCCGTTATTTTTCCTTGTTTTTGAATTGTGCCTGACCGCACTAGCTGCCTGTCGGATGTCTCGTTATATTTACTTGCATATATCGAAACATCTATTTTTGCTCGCGGCATATGATGCCAAACAAACCCATTCCTGATTCAATATCCTGCGCCGCAAATACGAACTCTTGGGCTGTCAATTGCCGGGCCGCAGCAGCCATCATTATGATTTTGGTCTCCAGCCATATGACCCATGCGCAAAGTGCCCCAACCCCTGGCCCGAACCTGTCCAACCTGACCCTGTCCAACTTTTTCACCGATGGCTGGACCGATGCTTACGCCAAGCGTTCTAATCCTGACGGCGCACCAGACATGGCGCTGCTGCGTGTCTCGACCAATTTTCTCGAACGCGAATTCCGCCTGGATTTTCTCTCCGAGCAGAACGTGAACAGTGCCAAGAACCGCACCATCAATCTTGCAGATGGTCTGATTGCCTACGGCCTTGACCGGCGTTTCATGGTTTCCGTGACCTCGAACTACGAATGGATCAATTCGCGAGTCAACAACGACCTTAGTGAATCCAACATCGCGCTCGGTAGCCGGCTGCAATTGATTGACATTCCGGGTACGTCATTGGCTTTCAATTTAAAGGCCACCTCTCCCGCCAAGACCCTTGGTAATGATTTCACGACCGTGGCCTATTCCCTGGCGGGCTGGCAGGATTTGACCCCCTATGGTCTGAAGAAGGTCGGGCTCTACTACAGCGTTCAAGGCAATAATTACGTGGGGCCCCACGCCATTGGCTCCAAGTCAATTGATACCAACTACGACGTTTCTCTCGCTAAAACCTGGACACAACCCGACGCCGCTTTGCAGAACTTCACCACTTTTGCGGAACTTTATAGCATGACCGACCTTAGTGGTGCCACCAGCGGCAAGACCGTTGTAATGTTAACCCCCGGTATTCGTAGTGGCATCGGCCTTCACCAAGTCCTCATGGCTGGTGTGGATTTGCCGGTAAGCCATCCACGTCCTTACAACTGGGCGCTCCGGGTTACTTACATCATTAATTTTTGACGAACGCGCCATGGGCGTCGCAACTTGCCAATGAGCAACTTTTGTTGATAAATGCCAAACCGCATATCTAGACATGTTAGTGCGCCCCCGTAAATTGCGCCTGGGTCTATATTCCTAAATATTTAATCCTGGATACACCCACTAAGATTGCTGTTGTGTGAGAAAACCCGTTCGCATTCTTTAGTGATTTCAAGTTTATCATTTTTGTACTCTAACAGCCCTTTCCGGACAAGAGAGCTAATTGTTATAGGGTGTAGGCCCATCTCCCCGCCTTCACGGATAAAACGGTCAATGGCTCCACGTTGATGCTTGGTTATAGTTATGCTTTTCATAGGGGTGCTTAGTGCCATGAGCGGTACAAGCGACCTTCAAATAAACGGTGTTTATCATCTACCCGCACTTGTTTCAAGAGACTACTTGGATAATCAGCAAGTCGTTTTTGAAATAATCCGGCCGACCCATATTCTGTGTAATTTTGAGCAAAAGCTGTTGGAGTATATTCAAAGCCGAATAAACTCAGCGCTTGCTAAGCTATTAGGATATGATGAATGACGAAAATATTGCTTTGAAATTTCGAGGCGCAATTTAAGTGGGGGCAGGTGTAGTCCTGTTATTTCATTTGCAGCGCATAGCTAAAAAAAGCCGCCCGGTGGCAGCCTTTTTGAGCCGGGTCAATTAACCCCGGCAGTAGTTAGCCCGCCAAAGCGGTGGACTAGCCCGACGTACCCGTCGAATAGACCATGAAGTGCCTCGGTGCGCTTAGAGAGAACCTGAAGATTGTCGCCCTTCATGGCCTCGGTGAAGCCGTTGAATAGGCTCCACGCTGTCCGGGGTGCAAAGACCTCGTGGGCTGGTTCACGCCACTGGCCTAGTACCGGCAGCACGGCGCGACTGCCAATGACGCCGATGTCGAGGGCGCGAACAATGAGGTCGTGGGCATCCCGGTCGGCTACCTTGTGCTCTTTGTAGGCAGCGATGCGTTTTCCCTGAGTGTGCCATTTGTCGACCAGCCGGGAGACAGCACGTTCCGCGATCATGGGCAGGTCCCGGAGGATGAAGCGGGTGTGCTTACGGGCAAACTTGACTTCACCACCGAAGGCCAGGTTATCGCAGACAAACACCTGGGTGCCGGCCACGATACCCGCCGGGAAACTTTTGTCGTGTGAATTCCTGACGCCCATGACCCAGGCGTAGTCGGCATTTTCCCTGCCATTTGCGACATGGACTAAGCCGAAGTAACGGGAGCCGTCGGGCGACAAACTGTGCGCTTGGTTGACGACGGTCAGGTTACTGGACACCAGTGCCTTTTCCACTTGCTCGACCAACTTCAAGTGAGGGATGGGTTGCCAAGAGGTGGTAGACTCCGGCGTAGGTACCGAAGCAAGGGCTGAGCGTTCGACCGCCCGCGCCCCGCAGTGCATAATGAGATTACAGTTCATTTTGATTAATTGATACGAGTTTTGAGTTTCAGGGTGATGGCGCTCTCCGCAAACACCACCACCGCCGGCCCGGATGAACGGACACGGCGGCGGCAGTGCGGAGGAGCAGTTGGTTTAAACCTCCAACTTTTGGAGGGTGCGTACGCTGCGCTTGAGCGCTTCGTGTTCCCGTTGGAGATCGCGGTATTCCCGCGCGACAGCTTTCACCGACACCCGGATGTTATCCAGGCGTTCGAGCGCGACGCGCGCAGACTCCCGGGCCTCAAACCACTGGCTCAACAGCTTGTCCGCTGCGCTCGCAAGCGAGGGCTGCGGCTGGCCATTGGCCGTGGATGTAGGCGTGGAAGCCTCCGGCGCATTAGCCGGGGCGGTAGCGGTGGTAGTTTTATTCATGGGATCAGGTTGGTTGGTGTTGGTGGGTTTTTGGTTTTGTTCTGGGGCCGCCGGTTGGGGAGGACGCAGCGCACTAGGCAACTGGTCATCTTCAACGTTGAACGGCATGAACAGGTATTCGCGGTGCTCGTCGTGGGCCACGAGCACGGTCTTGGCGTTACGCAGGCGCAGTTGCTCAAACCCATAGTCGAAGGCGAGCAACAGGTTATCCGGGCTGACCCAGGCATGGGCATTCGGGCCAGTAATACGCAACGGGTTCAATTCGTGGGTTTGTGCTTCCACACCCTTGCCAACGACGGCCAGCAATTGCCGCCCGCGAACGACAAGCGCCATAAGTACGCCCTTACGCGAATCATTCGGAATCAGGCCGATGATTTGGCGCAGGCGCACGATATCTTGGATGGAGAAGCACACTTGGGTGAACGCCTCATCCTTGGCTGGAAGCACTTGCCGCCAGTTTGGGTAACGCTCATCCAGGAACTTCGACTGCCAAGTCCAGCCGCATTGCCGCAAGGTGAACGCGTGTTCCTTCTTGTTGACCGGGAGGCGGAGAATCGCCGGGGCCAGTGGATCGAAAAAGCCCAGTGGCTTCTGGATCGGGAACAAGCAGGGGTTTACCAACGGCAGGGCCAGGCTGTTCGCGTGGAACAATTGGCGGCCATCCGTAGCGACGGCACACTTGGATTCCAGGCACACGCAATTGATATTGCGCCGCTGCTCGGAATCGCTGGCGACGTACCGGGCCTCTTGCAACGCAGTAATGGCGGCAGGCGGGAGTTCAATTTCCGCACCGCCAACTGTGACAGCCGAGGGGAACTCGTCCACCGCCGGAGCCTCGTAGGGCACCAAGGTGGTCAGGTTTCCGGTGGAGCAGGCAATCTGCCCGGCCTTTTCAAACGAGAACATGGCTTCCTTGGGCATTTCTTTGGCGATGCGCGAGAGGATGGACATCGGCACTAAGCGGGTGAGACGATTCGACGGCTCAGCCAGTTCACCTGTGAAGGTGAGGCGCTGGTCGAGGTCAGATACGGACAACACGACGGTGGAACCATCGGCGGACAGGTGCACGCAATCGAGCACCGGGAGGGTCGTCTTGCGCGGCTTCACTAAACGAAGCCCGCGCAGGGCGGTATTCAAAACAGGTTGAGACAGTTTCATAGGTAGGAACTTTTGGATGTAGATTAAGTTGAGTTCGGGAAAAACGAACGGGCCGCCTCCCGTGAAGAAAGCGGCCCGTTCATTTGAGTAGATGGACTTTATTTCGGCGGCCGGCGGATGCTGTTAATCGCGTAGGCGATGCACAGAACCAGAATCGCAAAGCTGAGAATGCAAAACGGGCTAATTACCGTCGTGCTTTCTCGAATCATCATCAGCCACAGGGGCGCGGTCGCCACCCCGAGGCCGAACGCCACCACTGCGGTCAGGATCAAGCGGAGGAGGATTGGCATTGGAGGGTTTGTTTTGGTGATGCTTGGCGGCGGCGACAATGCTGGAGCCCCAGATAAGACTGCACAGCACCGAGCACACGCCGACAAACTTGAGCGCTGCCGCCATCGGAGCGAAATCCACCGGCGGCGGTTGGAGGAGCGAGCAACCCGACAGGCCCAGCAAGGCCAGGCCGACCAGAAGCAAGGCGAAGGGACTGAGTAACCAAGTCATAGCTTCCTACCCTTCCAAGCCCGACACTCCGAACGGAATGAGCACCACGCACAGTGCATTCCCGGTTGCGGATGGAATCGCTCCGCCCGCACTCCGGCAATGTAGGCATTGGCGAGTGCAATGAACCGTTCTTTGCGCACGTCGTCCGCCGGGGGCTCGCGGTGGGTGAGCACCTTCGGAGTTTTGGTTTTGATCAGGAAGACCAATTCCAATCCGGTCACGTTTTCCCCAGTGGCGGCCTCCAGTAAGAACTGGTAGGCCGTCAACTGGGCTTCGTGCAGGAACGCCTCCAGGTCCAAGTTACCGGGTGTGCTGGCTGCCGTCTTGAAGTCCACTGGCACATGGCCTGGGCTCACGAGGTCAATCACCCCGGTCAGCGGCAGGTCGAGTCCGGGGATCGAATCAATCAGCGCTACTTCCACCCCCATCGGCTTACCTTCGGAGCGAGCATGGCCGGACGCCAGGTAAGCACGGATCACGCGCTCGCCAGTCGCCAGTGCTTCGCTTCGTTCCGTGGGTTCGCTCCATTCGACTGGGCCTTCACCGGCTTCCATATCCATAAATGCCGCTTGGTAGGCGGCCAGTACGGCGGGCTCGGAAACGTCGCCATCGCGCCACCGGGCCAAGTGATAGGCCCGTAAGCCGGCATGAACTGCCTTGCCCAGATGCAGCGATGGTGAAACCGGTTTCGGCAGTTGCTGCACTTTCTCGAAATAAAAGCGCAGCGAACAACTGAAGTAGGTTTTCATTGCCGTGGGGCTGACATGGGCCAGGACGAATGGCTTAGGCGGTTGGGCCGTGGCGGTCGTCGTCAACGGCAGGGGGAGGGCGGCAATCATGTCCCCCTCCCATTCCCCGCATACTGACGGCCCTGCTGCCGACGAGCCCCTGCGGGCTTGCGTTCCGGGTAACGGTCGAGCAGTTCGTCAATCAGCCCGGAGGCTTCCAGTTTGTTCAACTGCGCCAGCTCCTTGCCGTAGCGTTTTTTCGACAGGTCGAAAAACACGGCTATGTCCACATTGTTACGCTGGGCCAGCTCTTCGATGAGCAACCGCTGTTTTGGCGAACAACACCAGGGCATCGCCGGACTGGCAGGATGCGTCCCATTGCCGGTAGACGTACCGCCGCCGCCATTGGCCAGCGCATGGCTTGGTGCGGCAGCTTGAGTGGGCTTACTGTCGCCATTAGGCACCCAGCCCGGCTTGGACATCTCGGTGTCCACGGCAGTCTGAAGGATGGCGTAAACCCGTTCCGCTTCCTTGGCCACCTGCGATAAATCTGCCACCTCGGTCTTCAGGGACAGACAGAATTTGTGACTGCTGTACCCTGGCAAGCCAATCGTCTTGCCATACGATGATTCAATGATCACGGCCATAACGGCCTCCATTTCTAAATCGCCGACCTGAAGAAACAATTCACCCCGGCAGCGGTCGGCTGGCCGGGGTGAAGAAGGCAGGTATACCCTGGCTCAATTATATATAACGCAGAAGGAGCAGGGATTGTGGCAGACCTAGTTCTTAGTCCTCAAATGCGTTCATCATTACAAAGCAAGTTGTTGGAGGTGCTTTAGAGCCCTTTGGACGTTGATAGCTGGGCAATTAATTTCACCATAAGCATTCCCATAAGCAGATTTTTTCCGTACAACTCTCATTCGGGATTAAATCCCCAACCCATTGACTAACAACTGGCGGAGAGGGAGGGATTCGAACCCCCGGTACCTTGCGGCACACCTGATTTCGAGTCAGGCACAATCGGCCACTCTGTCACCTCTCCGTTCGCAGCAGGCCGTCGTCGGCCCTCGCAGAGCTCAACCATGGCAAATTGGCCTGTCCGGGCCAAGTCTATTCATTTACCTTTCTTCTTCCAAAATCTTCTTGGCCTTGGCTAGCGCCTGGCGCCCTGCTTTGTCCAATTTCGGATAGCGCGCGTGCAACTGGCTCAGTTCGCGAACCAGCGTGTGCGCCACCGCCAGCCGCGCTACATATTTATAATCCGCGGGAATCACATACCACGGTGCCCAAGGCGTGCTCGTGGTGGATAAAATTTCTGAATACGCGTGGTGGTAATTGCTCCAGTAGGCCCGGTCGCGCACGTCGGCAGACGAAAACTTCCAATTGCGCGCCTCGTCGTCAATGCGGGTCAGGAAACGCTTCTTTTGTTCGGCGCGCGACAGATGCAGGAAAAATTTGACAATACGCGTGCCGTTGCGCGCCAGGTGGCGCTCGAAGGCGTTGATGTCCTCCAGTCGCGCCCGCCAGAATTCCTTCGGCGGATTTTCCGGGGCCTTCACGTGGCGCGAGTCCATCTTCGCCACATATTCGGCAAAGGCCTTTTTGCGGTTGGCATCGTGTTTTAAATTGGTGATGTCACCGGCCACGCACTGCGGCGGCAGGTGTTGATAGCCGATGTACTCCGGGCGCACGCGGGGTACGAGCACTTCCTCATAATACGAGCGGTTGAACACGCCGATATGTCCGCGCGCGGGCAGCGGCTGGGTGCAGCGCCACAAAAATGAGTGGTTCACTTCCTCGCCCACCGGCGCGGAAAAACTCGTCACGTGGCACGACTGCTGGTTGAAGCCGGTCAAAACGTGTTTGACGATGCCGTCCTTCCCTGCGGCATCCATGGCTTGGAGGATGATGAGGAGCGACCACGTGCGTTGTGCGTTCAGCCGGTCGTGCAGGCTGCGCAGCTCGGGCAGCAGCTCCGCCAGTTCCTGCATGGCGTCGTCCTTATTGCGGAAGCCGAGGTTGGCGTCGGTGCGGTGATGGCGCAGCGGTTCGCTCTCGCCGGGGGGCACGATTAGGTCGGCTGGCTCAAAGGACATGACCCCAAACTAAAATGGCTGGCGAAAATTGAAAGGAGGAAAATGTTAAATCTTGGCTTTTTTCTAGCCCCGGGCCCCGTTTTGCGCGATACCTTGTCGGAATGGACGATTCTCATCAGGGGAACAGGGATATCCTGGCGCGACTGGCGCCGGGCTCCTTCGCGCCCATTGATTTCGCCGCAGCCCTCAATGAAGACCAATTGGCCGCCGTCACCGCCTCCCAAGGCCCGGCCCTCGTCCTCGCCGGTGCCGGTTCGGGCAAGACCCGCACGCTTACCTATCGCGTCGCTTGGTTGCTCCAGCAGGGTCTCGACCCGTGGAACATTCTCCTCCTCACCTTCACCAACAAGGCTGCGCGCGAGATGTTGGGCCGCGTGGAGGACTTGACCGGCGTACCCCGCCACAAGTTCTGGGGCGGCACCTTCCACAGCGTCGGCCAGCGCTTCCTCCGCCGCCATGGCGAGGTCGTCGGCATCCCGCCCAATTTTACCATTTTGGACGAAGGCGATGCCGATGCGCTGATGTCCGACGTCGTCCGCGCGATTGACCCGTCCTTCACCAAGCACAAGGAACACCCCAAACCCAAGGTCATTCACGACATTTTCAGCTACACGCGCAACACCCGCCAGTCCCTCGGCCAGGTCATTGCGGATAAACATCCCTACCTCGAGGAAATAGGCGAGCAGCTCCACCGCTTTTATACCGCTTTCCAGCAGGCCAAGCTCGAAAAGCACGTCTGCGACTACGACGACCTGCTCGAACACTGGCTGCGCGTCCTGCAAACCGACGAGCCCGTGCGCACCTATTACCAGCAGCGTTTTCGCCAAATCCTCGTGGACGAGTACCAGGACACCAACAAGCTCCAGTCGGAAATTGTGGATATCCTCGCCGGGAACCACCAAATCATGGCCGTGGGGGACGACGCCCAGTGCATCTACACTTGGCGCGGCGCGAATTTCGACAACATCCGCCTTTTCCCCGAGCGCCACCCCGGCGCGAAAATTTTCAAAATTGAAATCAACTACCGCAGCACGCCCGAGGTGCTGCGTTTTGCCAACGGCATTCTCGACCACCAGCACGTCGCCGAGGGTTTTCATAAACACCTGCGCGCCGTGCGTCCCGGCAAGCGCAAGCCCGTCGTCATCGCGGCGCTCGATACCAAGCAGCAGGCCCAGCTCGTCCTCATGCGCATTCGCGAACTGCACGATACGGACGAAGTGCCCCTGCGCGACATCGCCGTGCTCTACCGCGCGCACTATCAGGCCATGGATTTGCAAATCGAGCTTTCGCGCGCCGGCCTGCCCTTCACCATCACCAGCGGTGTGCGGTTTTTCGAACAGGCCCACGTGCGTGACCTCGTCGCCCACCTGCGTTTTGCCCACAATCCGCGCGACACTGTGGCCTTCATCCGCCTCGCCTCGCTCCTGCCCAAGGTCGGCGCGCGCAAGGCCGAAGCCGCGCTCAACGCCGCGCTCGCCGCCGCCCGCGAAAATGGCAAGACCCTCATCGGCGCGCTGACTTACGATTCCGTCGCGGCCAAACTTCCCGCCGAAGCCCGCGGCGATTTCAAAGACCTCGCGCTCACCTTGCAAAATTTGGAGGAAGCCCTCGCCCAAACCGGCGCCGCGCAATTGCACCCGGAAAAGCAATTGCCGCCCGACCAAGACCATTCGCAGGTTTCGCTTTTTGACGACGACTTTTCGCAAGTGATGCCGGCGAAGCTTCCAGTTCCCGCCACCCCTCGGAGCAAATCGTCTTCGTCTCCTTCGAAATCAGTCCCTTCGCCCTCCGACATCGTCAGCCTCGCCATCGAAGGCTGGTATGGTGACTACCTGCGCAATATTCACGACAACTGGCAGTCCCGCCGCGACGACCTCGACAGCATCATTGGCTTCGCCGCGCGTTTTGAGGACATGAACGAACTCCTCGCGCAGCTCGTCTTGCTCAATTCCGAAAGCAGCGACCGCAAGGCCGAGCCCGAGGCCGACACCGTCTGGCTCACCACTATTCATCAAGCCAAGGGTTTGGAATTTCCCGTCGTGTTTCTCATTGGCGCGGCGGATGGATTGCTGCCGCTGAAGCGCGCCATTGACGAAGGCGATGTCGAGGAAGAGCGCCGCCTGTTCTACGTCGCCTCCACCCGCGCGAAAGATGAACTGACGGTTTTGTATCCTCGCATCGTCACCCAGGGCGGCCCGCCTGCCGTCCTCGAACGCAGTCGCTTCCTCTCCGAACTCGACCCCGACAGCTACGACCAGTTTAAGGCCACCGGAAGGGTTTACTAGACTGCCAGGTTATTTCCCACTTGCCGTCGCCGTACTCGCCGCAGGCAGCGGGTTGGCCGCTTGTTGCGCCTTGCGGTCGGCGGCGCGCAATTGATCCACCGCGTAGGTGACTTTC
>Ga0206854_1130_pt1 | contig 20714 bp, 19 predicted proteins | sample Alteio_BWOrgCont_50_FD_152870 | JGI IMG/M metagenome (GOLD analysis project Ga0206854, IMG submission 152870) | Enriched cells from forest soil in Barre Woods Harvard Forest LTER site, Petersham, Massachusetts, United States -... | ecosystem: Environmental > Terrestrial > Soil > Temperate forest >...
TAAGGGTGTACCCATTAAACTATAACAACCGGCTATTATGAAAGCGAATTACAAAAAGATATTAATTATAGCAGGCATATTGATAGCCATAGTTTTGATATGGTTCTTATTTTTTCGAAAAAAAGAAGCACCAATTGTACTGCAATCAGAAAAACCAACTCGTGGTTATATAGCTACCAGTGTAACGGCAACGGGCCGTATTGAACCCGTTGATACGGTAGCAGTGGGCACGCAGATATCAGGCATTTTAAAAACTTTGTTTGTCGATTTTAATTCGAAAGTTAAAAAAGGACAGTTAATAGCGCAATTAGATAAATCATTGTTACAGGCTACATTAGACCAGGTTAAGGGAAACTTGCTAAATGCTCAAAGCCAAATGAACCTGCAAAAAAACAATTACGACCGGCAAAATCTATTATTCAAAACCGATGCGATAAGCAAGGCTGATTATGATAACGCTTTATATACCTACAATTCGGCAAAGGCTTTGGTTGCCAGCGACCAGGCATCGGTACGATCAGCAGAAAAGAATTTAACCTACGCTGATATTTATTCGCCAATAGATGGCGTAGTACTTAATCGAAATATTAGTGTAGGGCAAACAGTGGCGGCATCATTCAGTACGCCTACCCTATTTATCATAGCTAAAGATATTACCAAAATGCAAGTGCAGGCTAATGTTGATGAAGCAGATATTGGCGAAGTAAAAAAGGGTGAACGTTCATCGTTTACTGTAGACGCTTTTATAAATGACCAGTTTGGTGGGACGGTTCAAGATATACGGCTGCATCCAAGCGTATCGGCGAACGTGGTAACTTATACAACCATAATAGCTGCCGCTAATGATGATATGAAGCTAAAGCCCGGTATGACCGCCAATATTATCATCTATACTAAAGAAGTAAACAACGCATTGCTTATTCCTGCAAAGGCCCTCACTTTTAGTCCAGATTCTTCGTTAATGAAAGATTATACCATACAGGGTGAAATAGCCGGCAAAGGCAAACATAAAAAAACAGCCGCAGCCGCGGGCAATGCGCCACAGGTGCTGCATAATGCAAAAAGTCGTAAAGACAGCTCTGGCGTGGTAAAGCAAAAAGCATTTGTTTGGTTATTACAGGGTAAAAAATTGGTTCGCACCAAAATAGAGATCGGGATAAATGACAATACGCACGTAGAAGTATTATCGGGTTTAACCGAAAATGATTTGGTTGCAACCGGCATTTCGGGTGGGGCATTGGCAACCTCTTCTGCATCGGGCAGTACAGGTACAGCGCCCGGCGGCAGTCCGTTCCTGCCAAAACGCACGGGCGGCGGTAACCGTGGAGGTGGCGGAGGTGGTGCTGGCGGAGGAGGCCGTACCCGATGAGCAAAAAAATATTAGAAATACGCGACCTGAAACGCGAGTTTATTATGGGCAGCGAAACGGTCAGGGCGCTTAAAGGAATCTCATTTGAAGTAGAAACCGGCGAATTTGTTACCATAATGGGCAGTAGCGGATCGGGCAAAACCACTTTGCTGAACATTTTAGGATGCCTGGATAAACCAAGCATTGGAAATTACCTGTTGGATGGTGTAGATGTGAAAAGCCTGGGGCGCGATGAATTGGCCACTTTACGTAATCATAAAATTGGATTTGTTTTCCAGGCTTATAATTTGCTGCCACGAACATCGGCCTTAGAGAACGTGGAATTGCCCTTACTATATAATAAAAACATTAACGCTGCCGAACGCCGTGAACGTGCCATACATGCGTTGGAAGCAGTAAAACTTGCCGATAGGTTTGATCACACACCCAGTCAGCTATCGGGCGGACAACAGCAACGCGTAGCTATTGCAAGGGCGCTGGTAAATGAACCGGTAATGATATTAGCTGACGAAGCCACCGGGAACCTTGACAGCCGAACATCGTACGAGATCATGTCGTTGATGCAGGAGTTAAATGCAAAGGATAAAAAAACGATTGTATTTGTTACGCATGAACCTGATATAGCCTCGTTTAGCGGCCGTACTATTTTATTGCGCGATGGTATGATACAAAAAGACACGCCAAATGCCAATATTAAGTCGGCAAAAGAAATGCTGGCGGCCCTGCCTGTATCAGACGATTATTTAGCACATGAATAAATGAATATATATAATCTCATAGTAATTGCAATAAGGGCGCTTCAGCGTAATAAACTGCGGGCTTTTTTAACCATGCTCGGTATTATTATGGGGGTTGCCGCGGTTATTGCTATGGTGGCTATAGGGCAAGGATCAAAGCAAAGCATACACGACCAGTTATCCAACATGGGTTCAAATATGATAACCATATCGCCCAGCAGTAACTTAAATGGCGGGGTGCGGATTGCAGGTTCAAGTTTTCAGACACTTACCAGTAAAGATATAGTGGCATTAAAAAGAGCGCAATATATTACAGAAGCATCTCCTGCGGTTACATCGCGCGGTCAGGCAATAAACGGCGCTTTAAACTGGCCGACTTCTATGTCAGGAGTCAGTCCGGAGTATCTGGATATTCGAAAGCTTAGTTTAAAAGATGGCATTCCCTTCTCGAATGAAGATGTACTTACTTCCGCCAAAGTATGTTTAATAGGACAAACAGTGATTGACAACCTGTTTCCGAATGAAAACCCTATTGGAAAGGTTATACGGTTCGGTAATATTCCGTTTCAAATAATTGGCATACTGAACCCTAAGGGACAAAATGCTTTTGGGCAGGATCAGGACGATATTTTGATTGCTCCTTATACAACCGTGCAAAAAAGGATATTAGCTACGATTTACTACTCCAACATTTACGCGTCGGCTGCTAACGAGCAAGTTACAGATGCCGCTACCAAAGAAATAACACAGATACTGCGCGATTCGCACCGGCTACGATCTGATGAGGATAATGATTTCCAGGTACGTACACAGGAAGAGTTGATCAATACATTAAGCTCAACCAGTGGATTACTAACAGTTTTATTGACTGTAATTGCAGGCATATCGTTAGTGATAGGCGGCATAGGCATTATGAACATAATGTATGTATCTGTTACCGAACGTACCCGCGAAATAGGCCTGCGTATGGCCATAGGCGCCCGTGGAAAAGATATATTGATGCAGTTTTTAATGGAAGCCGTATTAATAAGTATAACAGGCGGCATTATTGGTGTTGTATTAGGAATTGTATCGTGCAAATTAGTTACTACTATATTAGCGTGGCCAACTATTGTATCGCAGGGTTCTGTATTGTTATCTTTTGTGGTTTGTGCGGTTACAGGTATATTTTTTGGATACTATCCTGCACAAAAAGCCTCAAGATTAGACCCGATAGAGGCGCTGAGATATGAATAAAAAACTGCTAACTAATAATAAACGTCTTTCCCTCAATAGCCAATTCTGTTTCAGGGAATACACTTTGCGCTTCTTCCAATAACTCATCCAATTTTTTATAACGTGCCGAGAAATGGCCTATCAACAGTTTTTCGGCATGGGTTTTTAAAGCAATTTGCGCGGCTTGTAAGGCGGTAGTATGGTGCGTTTCGCCTGCCCTGTCTAACATATCGTGCAAAAAAGTTGCTTCATGATACAATAAGCTTGCGTTACTTATCTGCTTGAAATACTGCTCATTATATAAAGTATCCGAACAATAGCAATAGGTTTTAGGCTGATCTGAATCTGTAGTTAATAATTCATTTTTATACAATGTACCATCAGGCGCAGTATAATCGTTTCCTTTTTTAAGTGATGTGTAATAGGGTACCGGAATATCAAGTTCTTCCAGTTTTTCTTTGATCAGTTTTCTTAACCGTTTCTTCTGCCTGAATAGAAATCCGGTACAAGCTATACGATGATCCAGCGGGATAGTTTCAACAATAATATCGTCATTATCCAGGATAACAGCCGCTGCATCGGCACTAGTAAAATTGTATATTAAAGGATATTGCAGCGTTGTCTCAGAATATTTTAATTGCAGATCAACAATCTCTTTTAATGCAGGGGGGCAGTAAATATTCAACTCTTTTTTACGACCATTTAAGTGCAGCGATGATAGTAAACCTACTAAACCTAAGTAATGATCGCCATGCAGGTGGCTGATAAAAATATGATCTATTTTACTTGCTTTGATATCAAAACGCAGCATTTGTTGTTGTGTGCCTTCACCACAATCAACCATATACCAATGGTCATTAATATTTAATGCCTGGGATGTAGGATTACGATTGTAAATGGGGGTTGCAGAACTGCTACCAAGTATGGTTACTTCGAATTTCATACATGGTAAACAAATTAGGAGTTATCTTGCTTCTTTTTTCAGCTCTTTTTCTATTTCTTCCATGAAAATAAGATCAATAGCCTCATCGCATTTAGGAACAATAGAAAGTACATTATCTAATTGAGATATAGTTATCAAGCGCGCCACAGCATCATTTAAGCACGCCAGGATAAATGAACCGCCCGCATTTTTGCATAAGCGATGACCAACCAGCAAGCTGCTTAGACCTGAAGAATCGGCAAACTTTACCTGTGAAAGGTCAAGAATAATATTTCTTTGACCCTCGGTATTGATCAATATTAGTTCGGATTTAAGCTGAGGGGTTATCAATGAGTTTAATTTCGACTCATTGAGCTTTATCAAAACATACTTCTCGTGTTTATCTACAGAAAACTTCATCTTTTTTATTGATAGTTTAAAGTGCTAAGATATAATTTTATTTACAAATAAAATCACAATCCCGCTAATGCAGTATTTATTGAACTTTCAACCCTGTTAAGCACATTTTCACTTTCGGGCTTAACAAACTTTTCGCCGGTTATTTGTTCATAAAGCTCAATGTACCTTTCTGATATGGATTCTACCTTTTCAGGAGTCATCTCTGGCACTACCTGCCCTTCTTTACCCTGGAAACCATTCTCTATTAGCCATTGGCGCACAAATTCTTTAGAAAGCTGCTTTTGCGGCTCATTAGCTTGTTGGCGCTCGGCATAACCATCGCTATAAAAATAGCGCGATGAATCCGGCGTATGTATCTCATCTATCAGGTAGATCTTACCATCTGCTTTTCCGAACTCATATTTGGTATCAACCAATATCAAACCTTGTTTAGCTGCTATCTCGGTACCACGCTGAAAGATAGCACGTGTATATTTTTCCAATTGCACATAATCTTCTTCGCTAACAATGCCTTGTTTTAATATTTCCTCGCGCGATATATCTTCATCGTGGCCTACCGCTGCTTTGGTTGTTGGGGTGATAATGGGCTCGGGCAGTTTATCATTTTCTTTTAAGCCTTCGGGTAAAGTAACGCCGCAAACCTGGCGCCTGCCTGATGCATATTCGCGTGCAGCATGGCCCGCTAAATATCCGCGTATAACCATTTCCACCTTAAAAGGTTCGCAAATACGGCCAATAGTAACGCTTGGATCAGGGACAGACACTACCCAGTTTGGTACAATATCAGCAGTAGCTTGCAAAAACTTTGCTGCTATTTGGTTCAACACCTGCCCTTTGTATGGTATAGGTTCGGGCAATACCACGTCAAATGCCGATATACGATCGGTTACCACCATAGCTAAATATTTATTGTTTATGGTGTAAACATCCCTAACCTTACCTTTATAAAACCCGGTTTGCCCGGGGAAATTGAAATGTGTTTCCTTAATGGAGTTCATAGTTAATTGTTCATAGTTCATGGTTATTTATGGTTAATTAGTTGATAGTTAAATTTTACTATGAACTACCAACTATGAACCATAACCTATTGAATATCTCCGTATGCTTCTAAAATTTTGCGTACTAGTTTATGCCTTACCACGTCTTCTCCGCTTAAGTAAACTATTTCTATGCCTTTGATGTCGGTTAATATTCTTAATGCGGTAAACAGGCCCGATTGCTGTTTCTTTGGCAAATCTATCTGTGTTACGTCGCCGGTAACAATAAATTTAGCCGACGGGCCCATACGCGTTAAAAACATCTTTAACTGCATATCGGTAGCGTTTTGCGCCTCATCTAATATTACAAAACAGTTATCTAAAGTACGCCCGCGCATAAATGCCAATGGGGCAATTTCAATAGTGCGGTTCTCTAAATACAACTTTAGCTTCTCGGCAGGTATCATATCATCCAAGGCATCATATAGTGGACGCAGGTACGGATCTATCTTTTCCTTCAGATCGCCCGGTAAAAACCCAAGGTTCTCCCCTGCCTCAACAGCCGGGCGGGTTAGTATTATGCGTTTTATTTCCTTGTTTTTTAATGCTCTTACCGCCAAAGCTACCGCAGTGTAGGTTTTACCTGTACCTGCCGGACCAATAGCAAAAAGGATATCGCTTTTGTTAATACAATCAACCATTTTACGTTGGTTGGCTGTACGGGCCTTGACCATGACGCCATTAGGCCCAAATACAATAACTTCGCCGCTGGCAAATTTATCGGTGGTTGGGTCTGATGATATGTCAGAATTACTTGAAGGCTTTGAACCTAAGATCCTTTCCAGGTCCTGGATATTCAGGTTTTCAAATTTTTCAATATGTTGAAGCAGGTGATTAAACTTGTCTTCAAAAATGGTTAATTCATTATCATCACCCAATACCTTTACTTCGCTGCCACGTGCCACGATCTTAAGCTTTGGATATTGTTTTTTCATGATCTCAAAATGATCATTGTTCGGTCCCCATAAAACAGCGGGGTTTATATTTTCAATGGATAGCTTAAGCTCGTTCAAGAGTAAATGATTAATTTGTACCGGATTTTTATGAATTAAAATTGAATATTTGCAGCATTAAATGCCTTCTACAAGATTAGCAATAAATATTTGAAAAATTAATGGCAATAATAACTTTAACTACTGATTTGGGCGACAAGGATATTTACCAGGCCGCCCTCAAAGGCAGCATCCTTAAATTGCTGCCCGCAGTTAGTATTGTTGACATAACCCATAACGTTACAACCTTTGATATACAACAGGCTGCCTTCATTTTAAAAAACAGTTTTTATTACTTTCCCGACAATACGGTACACCTTATTGGCATTGATACCGTTTTTAGCGGCGACACTAAATACCTGGCCGTGCAATACAAGAAACATTATTTTGTAGGTGCCGATAATGGCATATTTTCGTTAATGTTTAACGAGGAACCTGACGAGATCGTTGAAATAAATATTATGCAGGACCTGAAGTTTTTGCATTTTCCACTAGCGGATATTTTTGTTAAAGCGGCCTGCCATTTGGCAGGTGGCGGCAAGATTAGCGAAATAGGCATCCCGGTTGCAGCAATTGAAAAGAAAATGAATTTGCAACCGGTTATTGAAAAGAATTTTTTGAAGGGAGCGGTAATTTACATCGATTCCTTCCAGAATGTGATAACCAATATTACTAAGGACAATTTTAATAAAGTACAACAAGGCCGGCGGTTTACACTATCCTTTAAACGCAACGAAACAATTACCCACCTAAGCTGGCATTATAATGAAGTACCCGAAGGCGAAAAGCTATGTTTATTTGGTATAAGTGATCATTTGGAAATCGCGATAAATAAGGGTAATGCAAGCGGTTTACTGGGCCTTAATCTTGGCGACAGCGTTATTATTGAGTTTGAGTAAACTAAAAAGCGGATTGAGCGTTGTTTTCGCATAACAACCAACATTTAGTTATCACCATGAAAAAAATAATTCTTTCTATAACTCTTTGTTTAATAGTTGCCGTTACTCATGCCGCGCAAAACCCCGACTCGGTTGCTTATCAATTACAGCGTAATAAAATTAACGGCATGCTTGAACAACGCAGGCAAAAATTTGGTAAGTATACCGAGAGCTTAACCAAACACACCGGCATTTTTGGACTACAAACCAAAAAAGACATTAAACGCACAAACGATATTTTAATGGATATTGTTAAAAGTGACGATTCATTATACACCCAGATAAAAATATTACTCACCTATAAAACCTTTCAGCAATCGCAGGCTGTGGATAAGTCTTTGGAGTCAGAGCAAAAATCAATGGAAACCGAACAATATAATATTGGTTTAATGAATGCTATTAACAAGATGCGTGACCAGAATCAAAAGTTGAAAACCGAATTGGAAGACACAAATAAGAGCAAAGAAACCTTAACCCGCAATTGTATTATTATTTTAGCATTCGTAATTGTGTCACTTTTAATAATTGTAAGAAATAAATACGTGACGAAACGTTAGTTTTGAAGAGTTCATAGTTGATGGTTCATAGTTGATGGCCATAAGCTTATAGATTATGAACTGCGAATAGATATATAGATGAAATTAACGATACACGGGGCGGCCCAACAGGTTACGGGCAGCATGCATTTGCTGCAGATTGGCCAATATAAAATTTTAATAGACTGCGGACTGGATTACGAAAAAGACCGCAGCATACAATCAAACGAAGATTTTCCGTTTAACCCGCGGGAAATTGATGTGGTGGTGCTTACCCATGCACATATTGATCATTCAGGCAATATACCAACCCTTGTACGCCTGGGTTTTAACGGGCAAATATTATGCACCCCACCTACGGCAGACCTTACCGAGCTTTTACTGTTAGATTCGGTAAATATATTTATGAGCAAGGCGCATAAAGGGCGAAAACACGGTCGTGGCAAATTCAATACCAACGCGCAACCCTTATACCTTCAAAAGCATGTTATGGATGCCATGGAAAGGTTTGTTACTATTGGGTTTAACAAGCCATTCCTTATTACCGGCGATGTTGAACTTACGTTTATCCCCGTTGGACATTTATTGGGGGCTGCTGCTGCGGTTTTTAATGTAAAAGAAAATGGCGAAGAAAAAAGCATTGCCTTTACCGGCGATATAGGAAGAAAGAATTATCCTGTTTTGGATGATCCTCAACAATTACCACAGGTTGATTATTTGGTAACAGAATCAACCTATGGTGGCAGAAATCATACAAAAGGAAAATCGGTAGAAGAAACGCTGGTAGAAATAATTGAACAATGCTGTGTTAAAGAACAAGGGCGGTTGATAATTCCGGCATTTAGTATTGGACGAACACAATCATTGGTATTTTCATTAAATAAAATTTTTAGTAGTGGCTTATTACCACCTGTAAAAGTTTTTGTTGATAGCCCAATGGCGTCAAGAGCCACCACTATTTTTAGAAAATACCACGACCTGGTAAACAAGGAAGCGCAAGATTTTTACAATAAACAAGGCGACGAATTTGAGTTTGAGAATTTAGAGTATATAGAGAATTTAAAAGACAGTCGGCAAGTGTCAAATTACTTTGAACCTTGTATCATCATATCATCTGCCGGTATGCTGGAGGGTGGGCGAATACAGGATCACTTGTTTTACAATATTCAAAATTACTATTGCACCATTCTTTTTATCGGCTATTGCGCAAAAGGGACTTTAGGGCATCGTTTGTTGCGCGGCGATTCAATTGTACACATTAAAGACCGCGATTTGGCCGTATATGCCACCATTAAACAAACCGATGTATTAAGCGCCCACGGCGATCATGATGATTTGATGAACACAGTGCGTCAGCAAGATAAAACAAAGCTTAAAAACGTTTATTTGGTGCACGGCGAGGCTACCAATATGCAGGCATTGGCAGATGCATTGGAGCAAGATGGTTACCCCGTTGTTATTCCTGAAAAAGGTGTAAGTTATGTACTGTAAACCAGCTGATTGCCAAGTATATTAAAAATAATATTTTTGTCGGGCAACCCTATTACGGTAAGTGCGTATTGGTTAAAAACCAAAAAAATTTATGATTAAAAAACTTACAATTCTATTCTTCTTCGTTACGTCTATCTTTATGCTATCATGCCAGAAACAAACTGTACAAACAAGCGCTGGCACAAGCAGGACAATTAAATTCATTCTTTATACCAATAAAGATTTCTCGACTAATAACGATTCTATTAATTTCTCAATTCATATCAAAAACCCTGCAAGTACAATTGCTTTTGATTCGACTGTAACTGCGATGAAGGTTAAAGATATTCCGGGCCCAGCAAACAAATTAGTTTTTCAAAAAACAGTACCAAATGATGGATCCATTCTTACCGCCGGCTTTATTTATAGCATTAAAAACGTCGGCAGTTCGTGGTATTTAGATACCTGCGGAGTTAATGAGAAAATAAAGACTATTGAGTATCCCTTTCAATAAAAGAGAACTGACTATAAAACAAAAAGGGGATTTAAATCCCCTTTTATGTATGATAATGTTATTTATTAAAGTGTTCTATTATTAAGCTCGCGAGCTCGACACCTATACGTTCCTGTGCTTCGTTGGTAGCTGCACCAATGTGCGGCGTTAATGATATTTTAGGGTGTTTAAGTATTTCCTCGCGGGGAGTTGGTTCGTTATCAAATACGTCTAATGCTGCGTATGATACCTGGCCACTATTTAACGCATCTATTAAAGCCATCTCGTCAATTAATCCGCCACGCGAAATATTAATTAACTGTACTCCTTTTTTCATTTGAGCCAACTCTTCGGCACCAATTAAAGCCTTATCAATAAATGGTGTATGCAGGGTTATAAAATCGGCTGTTTTAATGATCTCATCAAGCGTTACGGTTTTAACCGACACGTTAACTTTAGTACCGCCCGAACCCAAAACTATTTCTACCTCTGGGTTAAACTGGTGAAGATCATAAGCTATCACATCCATGCCTATACCAATGGCAATTTTTGCAACTTCACGGCCAATGCGGCCAAAACCTACAATGCCTAACGTTTTACCACGCAGTTCAATACCTTTAGCATAAGCCTTTTTTAGGTCGTTAAATTTAGTACCACCTTCAACCGGCATTTTGCGATTACTATCGTGTAAAAAGCGCACACCGGTAAATAACTGGGCAACAACTAATTCAGCTACTGATAATGATGATGAGGCAGGTGTATTATAAACTCCTATCCCTTTTTCTTTGGCATATTCCACATCAATATTATCAACACCTACACCACCACGACCTATTAGTTTTAGGTTAGGGCAAGCATCAATTAATGCCTTGCGCACTTTAGTTGCGCTACGCACGGTAATAGCGTCGTAGTTTTGTAGTTTAACAGGTAATTCGTCCTGCGGTATATTATTGGTATCTACTATAAATCCGGCATCCTCAAGCATCTTTTTACCTATTGGATCGATGCCGTCATTGGCTAACATTTTTATCATTTAAAGATTAGTTATTAAAGATTGAAGATTAGTGAAAAAGATCAGTACAACTATTAACTAATCTTTAACCTCTAACCTTTATTACTTATTTCTTTCTGCAAATTCCTGCATGGCATCTATCAGTACATAGACACTGGTTATTGGCAATGCATTATATATTGATGCCCTGAAGCCTCCTACGCTACGGTGGCCTTTTACGCCAACTATTCCTCTATCATCGCACAATTTCAGGAACGGCTTTTCGTGCTCGGGGTTTTCACATACAAAGCATACATTCATATGCGAACGATCTTCAGGAACAGCTACCGCTTTGAATATAGGGTTACGGTCAATTTCTTCGTATAATACTTTTGCTTTAGCAATATTTTCCTGTTCAATAGCGGTTACACCGCCTTTTGCCTTTAACCAGTTAAGGGTAAGCATTGATACATAGATTGCGAATACCGGTGGAGTATTGTACATAGAACCGCCTTCTATCAACGTGTCATAACAAAACATTGATGGTATTTTACGATTTGTTTTGCCTAAAATATCATTCTTAACAATAACAAGCGTAGTGCCTGCCGGGCCCATATTTTTTTGTGCGCCGGCGTAGATCAAACCAAAATCGGCTACATTAATTTTACGGCTGAAAATATCTGACGACATATCACAAACTATCGGAACCGGCGATACCTGGAACTCCTGCATTTGTGTACCGTATATAGTATTGTTTGATGTAGTGTGAAAATATGCCGCATCGGCAGGTATTTTATAATCTTTGGGGATGTAGGTAAAGTTGCTCTCTTTAGAGGTTGCTACTATCTCCACTTCCCCAAAGTATTTGGCTTCTTTCAATGCTTTATTTGCCCATACGCCAGTTTCCAGGTAAGCTGCTTTTCCACCTTCGGGTAACAAGTTATAAGGTACCATAGCAAACTGCATACTTGCGCCACCCTGCAAAAATAAAACAGAGTAACCTTCAGGTACTTCTAATAATTCTTTAACTAATTTAACAGCCTCATCTAAAACTGCTTCAAACTCGGGCGAACGATGTGATATTTCTAATATAGAAAGTCCAATCCCATTAAGATCAAGTACGCCTGCGGCAGCTTGTTTTAAAACTTCCTGTGGTAATATGCCCGGGCCGGCACCAAAATTATGCTTCATATTGTTTTTAATTGGTATATCTAAATTAACAAGTTTGCATTTAGACGTGGCGAAGTTAATTAATTTGACAATGTATATCCATTTTATTTACATTTTTCAAAAAACAATATAACATCGACATAAACAAGCCTTTGAATTTAAAATATTGAAAAAATTAAAGGGAAACAATTATCAGGATCGTATCAGGATAATCCTGACTGCTTTAAAGCTGCAATAACTGATAGCGGTTGTGGAGCTGAAAAAACAGCGTTACCTGCTACCAAAACATTAGCACCGGCGGCAAAAAGTGTTGCTGCATTATGCTCGTCGACCCCTCCATCAACTTCAACCAATAAACCGGGGTTTTGGCGGCTACTAAGTTCTTTTATATCTTTCAGTTTTTTGTAGGTATTTTCAATAAAATGCTGACCGCCAAAACCGGGATTTACAGACATGATCAACACTAAGTCTAAATCGATAATAATATCTTCAAGTAAACTAACCGGTGTATGCGGATTTAAAGCAACACCAGCTGTGCAACCTAATTCTTTTATAACCTGTATGGTACGGTTAAGGTTCGGACATGCTTCATAATGAACCGTTATATGAGATGCTCCAGCGTCTTTAAACCGCTGCAGGTAACGATCGGGTTCAACAATCATTAAATGTACATCAAGCGGTTTTTTAGCATGTTTATTAACTGCCGAAACAACCGGGAAGCCAAAAGAGATATTAGGTACAAACATACCGTCCATAATGTCTACATGGATCCAGTCGGCCTGGCTGTTATTGATCAGTTCAATATCTTTTTGCAGGTTGCCAAAATCTGCCGCTAAAATTGATGGGGCTATTAAGTGCATCATAAATAATCAGCTGTAATATCTATCAATACTACGACTACAACAATAATTGAAAAAATAATAAAAAGGATAAGAAGCCACTTCTTGAAAATCCTTCTTTTAAAAAGCCTATAGCGTGTCTTGTGCCTTATTATACTTTTTACATAAAATGACTCTTTACATTTAGTGCAAAAAAATCTTTTCATTGGTAAAAAAAATAGGAAATATTTAATGAACCAACTTCTTTTTTGCTGAATTTTTAGCGTGCTCCCGCAAGCAGGGCATTTATATCTATTAGAAGTTAATTTAGGGGCATTTGTAGATTCCAATGGGGTTTTAATTAAATACAAACAAATATATACTTATTTCTGATAAATGAACTGTATTGCTTGTTTGTATTATAATAGAAAGACAACAATAAATATAATTGTTGCTTAAAATACATTGGGTTATTTCATCTTATGTTTTATTTGTTTTTTTAATGTTAACATAATGCCCTTTTTTACATTTTGCGCAAAAAAGTTTTTTAAGCGGAAGGAAAAATAGGAAATTTCTTACAACCCAGCCCCTACGTAACTGGTAATGAAAGAGGCTGCCACAATCAGGGCAATTATAGTTATTTGAAATAGAATGAGTATGTTTAGATTTTGGATCTTTCAATTAATTCGTCGCTATAAAAACCGCAAATATATAACATGATTACTATTCGTATAAGTAATATTACTGTTATATACGGATTAAACCAGGATTGGTTGTTAAAGAGCTAATTAAAAAAATAATATCTCCCTTTGCATTTATAACAAATAAACCGTTTGATAGGAAGAAAAAAGAAAAAAGTTTTTATTAAAGTTCCTCTAGGTACTCTGTTATGGACTTCAATTTTACACTTAGGACAAGTGTATTCCCGTTTTACGGTATTATTATTTGCGGAAAGTACCATACAATTAAGGGGCTATTGTATTTTATATTAGTTATTAATCAAAGTTAAAATTTTAATGTTAAATTAAGGGTATTCTATATAATTTTTATATTAAATATTTTCTCAATTAATTAAATAATTAATAATCAATACCATATAAAAGTATTCCAAAAAGCCTTAATATTAAAAAATAAAGATTTGAATAATAATAATAATAATACTAGTCGCAGTTCTGCAGCAGGTCGTAATATTTTTTCATCAGTATTACATCATAGTTAACTAACGAATTGTAGGCTTCGGTTACTAGTTCATTTAATATAGAGGCCCCCAACTGCCCCCCTCCATTGGGGATGGAGTTATAATAAGTTATTAATTCTTTAACCCTGATAATCTCATACAATAACAACTGTATCAGATCTGCCTCCGCGCCTGAAGGTGCCTTACCGGACGAATTATGATTAAGAAAATCTAAAGGGTCATGGTTTATCATTTCAAATTCGGATCGCGCTCAAAGCTAACAACCAACTCATAACTGCTATAAAGGTTGAAAAGTGATTATTGTTTTAAAAAAAAGTAAAAAAAATCATTTTAAACAACAAAAGCCCTTTTAAGGCTTTTGTTGTTATATAAATTAAGTTATTTTATTTTGCCGCTTCGGGTTTTGGCAATAAAACTTTACGCGAAAGTTTTAATTTACCCTGCTTATCTACGTCCAATAATTTAACACGAACCTCATCGCCTATTTCGAATATTCCATCCATAGTTTCGATACGTTTATGGTCAATTTCTGATATGTGCAATAAACCGTCTTTACCCGGCATAATTTCAACAAATGCACCAAAAGGCATAATTGATTTCACTTTACCTTCGTATATCTCGCCTACTTCTGGTTTAGAAGCAATGTTTTTAATACGGGTAACTGCTTTATCAATTGCTTCTTTGTTATCGGCAAATATTTGAACTACGCCCTGGTTGCCAACTTCTTCTATTGAGATAGTAGCGCCGGTTTCGCGTTGCATTTCCTGTATGATCTTTCCACCAGGTCCAATTACCGCACCTATAAACTCTTTGTCTATACGGATAGTAACAATACGTGGAGCGTGTGGTTTGTAATCTGCACGTGGGGCTTCCATGGTTTTAGCCATTTCGCCCAAAATGTGCAAACGGCCGTCTTTAGCCTGGTTTAAAGCGTTTGTTAACACTTCCCATGATAGGCCATTGATCTTCAAGTCCATTTGTACCGCAACAATACCGTTTTTAGTTCCTGTTACTTTAAAGTCCATGTCACCCAAGTGATCTTCATCACCCAATATATCAGAAAGGATAGCGTATTTAGTACCCATTTCGTTGGTGATCAAACCCATTGCGATACCTGATACCGGTTCTTTAATTTTGATACCTGCATCCATCAGCGCCAATGTACCGGCACAAACCGTAGCCATTGATGAAGAACCGTTTGATTCTAAAATATCAGAAACTATACGGATAGTGTATGGGTTCTCATCATCAGCCGGTAATACTTGTTTTAATGAACGCATAGCCAGGTTACCATGGCCAATTTCTCTGCGGCCTGCTCCCCTGTTAGGGCGAACTTCGCCGGTTGAGAAACCCGGGAAATTATAGTGTAATAAGAATTTTTGGTATCCGTTAATAAACGCACCATCAATCATTTGCTCATCATCCTTAGCGCCTAAGGTAACTGATGTTAATGATTGGGTTTCTCCACGTGTAAATACGGCAGAACCGTGAGCAGCCGGTAAATAACCAACTTCGCTCCATATTGGGCGTATTTGTGTAGTTGTACGACCATCTAAACGTTTGCCTTCGTCTAATACAAGGTTACGGATAGCATCATACTCTACATCATGATAATATTTTTTAGCTAATGATTTAGTGATATCATCTATCTCGCCTAAGCCAGCGATGTACTCATCGCGTAAGGCTTTAAATTTAGCGCCGCGTTCGTCTTTACCAGAAGCTTCGCCCGCAATGGCATAAACTTTATCGTAGGTAGCAGCATAGATAGCTTTAGCCAATTCATCATTGCTATGCTCATGACTGTAAGTACGTTTTTCTGTTTTACCAACCGCAATGGTTAGTTCTTTTTGTATAAAGCATTGCACTTTAATAGCTTCGTGTGCAAATTTGATCGCTTCAACTAATTCGGCTTCTTGTATCTCTTTTGCTTCGCCTTCAACCATGTTGATATCATGCTCGCTACCCGCTACTATAAATTCTAAAGTGGCAGTTTGTAATTGAGATAAAGTTGGGTTAATAACCAATTTACCGTCAACCTTAGCAACGCGTACTTCTGATATAGGGCCATTAAACGGAATATCAGAAACTGATAACGCTGCCGACGCTGCTAAACCTGCCAAACAATCGGGCATGATGTCTTTATCAGCAGAAATTAAAGATATCATTACTTGTGTATCAGCATGATAATCTTCAGGGAACATTGGGCGCAATGCGCGGTCAACCAAACGAGAGATCAAAACCTCATAGTCTGATAAACGTGCCTCGCGACGTAAAAAACCACCCGGAATACGGCCAGTGGCAGCATATTTTTCCTGGTAATCTACCGAAAGCGGTAAAAAATCAACACCTTCTTTTGCTTCAAGCGATGACACCACCGTAGCTAATAACATGGTATCACCCATTTTAATTACTACAGAACCATCTGCCTGTTTGGCCAGCTTACCGGTTTCGATCTCAATGGTGCGGCCGTCACCTAAATCAATAACCTTTTTAATTACATTTAAACTCATCTTGTTTTCGTTGTGGTGCGCTTTTCATCTTTTAGAGCGCTCCGGTTTTTATTTGTGTGTATTATTTGTTTCAAAAGTAAAAAAGCCATCCCCTTTATGTTTGAGACGGCTTTTATAAAAAAACTTTAAATGGTTATTTAATGATATCCCTAAGCGCTAACGCCTTGATAATAGCACGGTACCTTTCAATATCTTTTTTGTATAGGTAAGCTAACAATCCGCGGCGTTTACCTACTAATTTTTGCAGTGATAACTGGGTAGAAAAATCATGTTTATTTTTCTTTAAGTGCCCGGTTAAATGCGCAATGCGGGTTGTAAATAAGGCAACCTGTCCTTCTACTGATCCGGTATCGGTAGCACCTTTACCATGTTTTGCGAAAAGCTCTTGCTTCGCTTCTTGACTTAAATACATTACTGAAATAATATTAAAGCGTGAATAATTTTGTTAATTGTGGGTGCAAAGATATGATTTAAATTCAAAAGTAAAAAGTTAAAATTCAAAAGGTTGATGATTAGTTGATTGGGTTGATTAAGTCTATGGGGTGAGTGGTTTTTTCATTATAGCACTAACATTTTCGCCAGAATTACGTTAAAACTACAAGTTGTATTGGGTTTATCCAAAATGTACTTTAGATGTTTAAGAAGGTCCTGTTTTTGTGTTTATGTTTTTGCTTTTCCGTTAGTTTTAAAATAGCCGCCGCCCCGTTTAAAACTGATAGTCTGGTATGTTTTCTTAAAATTAACAACCCTGACCTGCGCGAACGGAAACTGGCTTATTATTTAGGGAACTTATTTGGCGCCGCCCCGGTGGATAGTTTAGAGGATATTAAAAACAGTACCGACGAACTGATAATAGATTCAAAAATTGCAAACAGCGCCGCGTTTGAATATTTTATTGACGGTGTATGTTATAACCGGCATTTACAATTTGACGAAGCCGAAAACGCGCTGGCCAACGGCTTATACCTGGCAGATAAAGCCGGCGACCACTATTTAGCCTATAATTTTTTTACCTTTTTAGGTTTCATTCAAACCAATAGTGGCAATACTATCCGGGCCATATCAAGCTTCAGGCTAGCCAATAAGGAAGCCATATTACTTAACGATGCTTATTTAGAGGTGTTGATATACATTAATATATCTGATATATACTATCGCAATAACTTTTACACGCAATCATTATATTACCTAAATAATGCACTTGCAACCATCACTGCCAATAACATAAAACAGCAGCGGTTAATAAATGTGATCAACTACAATAAGGCCGAAAACTATTTTAGAATGGGTAATGCCGATTCGTTAAGAAAATGCAACCTAAGGTTATATGAGGCAAAAAGCGGGACATACTTACTATATATTTTTAAAAAGCGGACGGATTATTATATACAGCTATTAAAACACGACTATAAAAACGCTATAAATCATATCACTACTTTACGCAAAGACCCGTTATTTACGTTTGATAATACGGATAGGCAAAATTTGGCGGATGCTTATTACAATGCCGGCGAGCTAGATTCGGCAAAATATATTACAACGCAGTTATTAACCGAGCCCGAGCAAAATAATCACCCCGAAATAAAGGCGCATTTATACAAGGTTTTAGGCGCCATTGCCGCAGAACAAAACGATGTTGCAACTGCGGCAACTGATTTTAAACTGGCATTACAACAATCAGAAAATCACACCAGCCAATTAACCGAGGTGGGCGATATTTCTTCGCAAATAAAGGTTGATGGCATAGAACGTGCCTATATTCAACGCGAAGAAGTATTTAAAAGGGAAAAGATATGGTTAATATTTACCGTTGTCGTAGCGCTATTAACTATTACCATAGCCTTTGTATTATATCGAAACATTAAACAAAAAAGGTATTATGAACGGCTGCTGTTTTCAGCCAAGAAAGAGGAACTGTCTTTTATCAACTCGCACGAAGTACGTAAGCATCTTTCAAATATATTGGGCATAGTAGAGGTGATGAAACACAGTAAAACCAAAGACAAAGAATACCTGGAGGCCGAAGACCATCTGCTATCGGCAGCCGAAGGTTTGGATGCGGCGATAAGGAATATTTCGGAGAAGTTGGATAGTTAAATTCAAAAGTAAAAATTCAAAATTCAAAAAAGCTTGGTAATTGTAGTCAGAGACTACAAACATATACGTCCGAAGTTACAAACTTCGGACAGCGCAGACAGCAGCGCATAGGTATACAAGGTTGTAAGTGCGGGTTAACGTATGTTAACCCTGTTTTTTATTTAAATATTTGATTATCAAATAGTTAATTAAGGTTACATTGAATTCTGTTAAGTTATGTTAACCCAATTTGGCAAAGGTTTTTGAATTTTTACTTTTGATTTTTGACTTAAAGAAACTTCTTCACAATCACCACCCCATTATGCCCGCCAAAGCCAAAGGTATTGCTCATGGCGGCATTAACATTGGTTTCTATGGCGTCGCCGGTTACAATTTGCAAGCCGGCGGGGATAGCGGGGTCAATATTTTCGGTATTAATGGTTGGAGGTATAATGCCATGCATTAATGATTTTACGGCTATAATGGCCTCAATGGCACCTGCTGCGCCCAATAAATGACCCGTGATTGATTTGCTGGCGCTTACAAATAATTTTTTGCTGTCGCCGTAAACTTCGTAAATGCCATTGGCTTCGCTTTGGTCGCCAACCGGGGTTGAGGTGGCGTGGGCATTAAGGAAATTAATATCTTCTTTATTTAAACCGGCATCTTCCAGCGCCAGTTTCATAGCTTGTATGGCCCCCCTGCCTTCGGGATGCGTAGCGGTAATATGGTAAGCGTCTGACGTCATAGCGGCACCGGCAACTTCGGCATAAATGGTAGCGCCGCGTTTACGGGCATGTTCATATTCTTCCAATACCAGCACGCCTGCTCCCTCTCCCATTACAAAACCATCGCGGTCGGCATCAAAAGGCCGCGACGCTTTTTCAGGAGCATCATTGCGGGTAGAAAGCGCTTTCAGCGCGTTATAGCCACCAATAGAAGCCTCGGTAACCGGCGCATCCGAACCGCCTGTTATAATAATTTTAGCCTTGCCCCAGCGGATGTAATTAGCAGCATCCATAATGGCGGTGTTTGAACTGGCGCAGGCCGTTACCGTAGTAAAGTTTACGCCCATAAAACCATACTTAATAGAGATTAACCCCGACGCCATATTAATGAGCGTTTTTGGAATAAAGAAAGGGTTAAAATGCGGCTGATGGTCGGTAGCGTTGTATTCACGTAGTTGTTCCTCAAAAGTTTGCATGCCGCCTTGTGCTGATCCGAATATTACCCCCACATCAAAAGGCGACATTGTAGCCAGGTCAAAACCTGAATCGGCAATGGCTTGCCCGGCAGCAACTAATGCATATTGCGAATAAAGATCGCCACGTTTAATATCGTTACGGTCGAGGTGTTGAGTGGCATCAAAATTGGATATTTGTGATGCAAAACGTGTTTTAAAATTTTCGGCATTAAAGCGGGTAATTGGCGCGGCAGCACTTTTGCCATTTATTACGTTAGTCCAAAAATCGTTTAGGTTATTGCCATTGGGTGCAACAACACCCAGGCCAGTAATTACAACACGTTTCATACAAATAAATTTGGGCGCAAATGTAAATAATTATCAATCTCAATAAATCACCCCCACGCAATATTAATGCAATAACAATTTGGTGTTAAAAATGGTTTAAGCTTCAATACCTTATTCCATTTTTGAATTTTTACTTTTGATTTTTGACTTAGCAAATGCCTTATAAGACTTTCGAAACCGAACACCGCGTACGTCCCGACGATATTGATATGTACAATCACGTACACAACAGTAAGTATTTTGATTATGTGCTGGCTGCCCGGTACGAGCAAATGGAAACCTGCTACGGCA
>Ga0206854_1131_pt1 | contig 20316 bp, 24 predicted proteins | sample Alteio_BWOrgCont_50_FD_152870 | JGI IMG/M metagenome (GOLD analysis project Ga0206854, IMG submission 152870) | Enriched cells from forest soil in Barre Woods Harvard Forest LTER site, Petersham, Massachusetts, United States -... | ecosystem: Environmental > Terrestrial > Soil > Temperate forest >...
AACCTCATATCCGGGCTATTTGCAAAAGGAGGGTTTCACTGTAAATGACATGAACGTCAGCGTCACCTGGCGTATTCTGGACGCGTTATCATCGGTCACGCGCTATGATTTTCAATATTCGACTGTGGATACCACTTCCATTCCCGATGGCGGCACCCAGCCCGGGGAAGTCCAGAGCGCGAATCTCACCAGCCACATTCTCAGCGAAAGTATCAGTTGGATACCGTTCTCACGCTTGAATATGCAGATCGGGGGCAGCTACGTGCTGAACCGTCTGGATACGCCCGCGCAAAATTTGATGGGGGCCAATCAAATCGTGCTGAATTCGGCAAGTGATTACTGGACGGTTGACGCCACTGCTGGTTATGCGCTCAGTGAAAAAACCGATCTCCAATTGCAATACTCCTATTACCAGGCGGACGATTACGCGGACAATTCAGCCAGCAGCCAACCGTATGGCGCGGGCGACGAACAGGACAGCGTGACGGCGACCATCACCCGCCAGATCAGCAAGGCACTCCAAGTCAGCCTGAAATACGGTTTTTTCACCAATCGTGACCAAACTTCCGGCGAGCACGACAATTACGACGCGCAACTCGTTTATGCAAGCATGCGATACCGGTTCTAAATGTTTTCCATGAGCAGTCTGATTTAATAACAGAATCCAGTAATTTAACCTCATTATGAAAATGCAAAGACAAACACTCGCAAAAACAACCATTATGGCCACCCTTTTCGCTGGCGCGTTCTGCTGGTCCGCCGCAGCCGACGACGGCACCCAACTGTGGAACATGAATTGCGCCGCCTGTCATGGTATGGATGGCAAGGGACAAACGACGATGGGACATATGTTGGGCATCAAGGATTTGACTGATTCCAAAGTCCAGGCATCCCTGACTGATGCCGAGGCCACAAAGGACATCAAGGAAGGCATCACTGTAAACGGTCAGAGCAAAATGAAAGCCTTCGGCGATAAACTCAGCGACGATCAGATAAAGGATTTGGTCGCGCACATCCGGTCATTCCAACCGGCAAAATAATTCGCCAGTCTGTTTTCTGCGAGCAGGCAATAGAGAAAGGTAACAGGCTTGGTTGCTGAATAATTATGGCGGTGTCGGTTCGGGTGTGGAGTTTTGTGACGATTCCAATAGTCCGTTATGCAAGAGAAAGAAAATCCAACACCGTCTCCACGCCGAGGCTTGTTTCGCAACTGGTTGAGCCTGGTCGGCGTGGTGATCGCCACCGGGAATCACATCGCCTTTGTGCGGATCATGGCAGTCCCCGCAACTCATGTTGCCTTCGATAACGGGATGGTGCGACGGCAGATTAAATTCAGCCTCCTTGTCCACATGACACTGAAAACAGACCTGTGGCGATTTGCCGGGATTGATGATGGTGTTGGGTGCGCCACCGGATTGAACGTGCAGACTGCCGGGACCGTGACAGGATTCGCATCCGACGAACATTGCGTTCGTGCCCGGCGCCTTCAAATGATAATGAGTCGCGGTGTTGAAGCCCTGATATTCATTTTGATGGCATTGCGCGCACGCCTCCGAGCCGACGTAAGTGGCTCCTGGAATTTGCGGCGGCATCACTTCCGTCCGGTTGAGACTGCTGCACGAGACGACAACAAGGCCTGCCAGCACACCCATCAATAAAGACAAAATCCAAATCAGCCGACCTTTCAGTCTGACAATGGGTTGAAAGAGTTTGTGCTTCAAAATCGGTTTCACAATGAAAACATGTTTGAAGTTTTTATTGACCGAACATTTCTGAAAGACCGAACTAAAGGCGCACCTGAAAGAACTGCCTGCCATTCATGTTCATTGGCAGTGAAACTATTATTCAATGCAACTTTCATAATCGCGATTTACAATGTAAGATTTGAACAAATAGGCTGTCTTGAGCGCCTTTCTTTGCCGCATTCAGGAATACGAATACTCATTTATCGTTTAGCTTTTCGCGAAATCGAGGACGACGCGTGACGCCACTTTGCCGTGCTCAAGCCGATCGAGGATGCCGTTGATCGCCGACAGTGGTTGCAGTTCGATGTCCGCCTTGACCTTGCCCTCGGCTGCGAAGGCGAGTGCTTCGGCCATATCTTCGCGCGTGCCGACGAACGAACCGCGGATGGTGATGCAGTTTGCAACCACATCGAAAAGAGGCGTTGGAAATTCGCCGGGCGGCAGACCGTTCAGCACGCACGTCCCGCGCTTACGTGTCATGCCAATGCCCTGTTTGAAAGCCCCGAGCGAGGGTGCCGTGATCAAAACGCCATGCGCACCGCCGCCGGTTCCCTTTTTCACCGCCGCGATTGGATCGCCGGCCTTGGCATTGACGACAAGATCAGCGCCTACGCGTTTGGCATGGGCGAGTTTGCCGTCATCAATGTCAATCGCGCAAATGTGGAGTCCCATGGCCTTGGCATATTGAATTGCCAGATGACCCAGCCCGCCAATGCCGGAGATGGCGATCCATTGCCCCGGTTTCGCTCCGGTTTCTTTGATGCCTTTATAGGTGGTGATACCGGCGCAGATGATGGGCGCGGCTTCGATTGACGTAAGGCCGGATGGAATGTGGGCGACGTAATTCGGGTCGGCAATAATGTATTCGGCGAAACCGCCGTTCTTGCTGTAGCCGCCGAATTGCGCGTCGGCACAAACCGTTTCCCAGGCAGACAGGCAATATTCACAATGACCGCACGCTGAATAGAGCCAGGGCACTCCTACGCGGTCGCCGACCTTCACGTTGGTCACGCCTGCACCAACGGCAACGACGGGGCCGATGGCTTCATGGCCAGGAATGAATGGAAGTGTCGGCTTTACCGGCCAGTCGCCATGCCAGGCATGGACATCCGTGTGACAGACGCCGCACGCCTCGGTCTTGACTAGAATTTGGCCCGGTCCTGGAATCGGGATGTCCCATTCCTGAAGCTCCAACGGCTTCCCAAACTGTACCACGACGGCCGCTTTCATCTTCTGCTTCATAAGAGTGATTCAGATGGACGCATTCATATTGCCTGCCGCATAATTTTTCATAATGACGTTTAGGGAGCAGGATTCCCAGTTGCACCTTATAATTCACCAAATATAGAAAAGACCGGCCAATACTTTGTTTCTATCGCGCCCATAGCTGGCGGCTATGGAGTTTGGAAGTGGGCATATGTGGGGTTATGAAAAGCCGATCCAGTGTGCGCGAAAACAGTCTCTTCGGGTCCGGCTAAATTACCAGCGTCAAGTTGGAGAGTGATGACCGTTCGCTGAGCTTACGGTCGTAATTTTAGCGTAAGACCGTTGCCTCTTTCTTTACGATCTCAATATATTGGCCCAAAGCCTTGGAGCGGTTCTCGCGGTGCCAGGCAATCCAGTAGTCGGCTTTCGCCGCCGTTACCAGCGGACGAAAAACCACGCCGGGATGGGGTAAATTCTTGATCTGCTCGCGCGCCAGCGTCACGCCCAAACCTTCGGCAACGAACGTCATGATGCCAGATTCGAGTTCCACGTCTTGTAAAATCCTGGGGGTAAAACCTGCTTGCTGACAAAGTCCGGACAACCAGTCGTGTGAACCGGGATGCGTCTGTTCCGACATTGCGACAAAGAACAGCGGTTTGAGATCCCGCATCATAATTTTACTTTTTTTTACAAGTGGATGACGGGCTGGCAAAACGACCACTATGTTGTGGCGGGCCACACATTCCCATTTCAGTGCAGCCATGTTTTTGAAGGAGGCAGGCGGGCGCAAGCCCACAAAGCCCAGGTCAATCTTCCGCGCTTCCAAAGTGCGAAGCTGTTCCGCCGGCGACATATCGAATAAGTTCACAGCGATTTCCGGATAGGTTTGATAAAACGTTGCCAGCGTTGCCGGCAGGAGATCGAAATTGAATTTGAAAAGATAGCCGAGATTCAGTTGGCCGGATTCGCCACGGCTGAATCGTTGCACGGCCATCACGCTTTCGAGGCTTAATGCCACGAGCCGCCGCGCATCCACCAGAAAACTTTTCCCCTCTTCAGTCAACGAAACTTGATTTCTAGTTCTATCCAACAGGCGCACGCCCAGTTCCTCTTCCAAATTGTGAATCTGACGGGTAAGCGAGGGCTGTGCGAGACGCAGCTTTTCGGCGGCCTTGGTGAAGTTTAATTCTTCAGCTACGGCCACGAAATATCGCAAATGACGCAGTTCCATAAAACTGCTTATTGTAATGTTTTGCCTCACGAGTCAAAATAAATAACAAACGTTCGGCCATAGCTGAAAGGTATCACAGCCCAAGATTCAAAGTATTGGTTCATTCCTGATTCTCTAGGAAAATATCGTGATGCAATTGATTATCCGAAAAGCTTCTGTCCGCTGGAAGGGCAAAACCGGAACGGTGTCCACCGGGAGCGGTGTGCTAAAGAGGGTCAGATTCTCTTTGGGTTTTCCGCTCAACAACGGCTCCCATACTGATTCAGCCGAATTGATTGCCGCCGCTCACGCGAGCAGCTTTTCCTCGGCGCTATCGAAGGAACTGGGGTTGAAGGCTCTCGCAGCGGGTGAAATCATCACCACGGCGACCGTAACCCTGGAACACCTCGCCACCTGTTGGACGATCAAGAATATCCATCTGAATGTTGTCGCCAAATTGCGCAAAGTGACACAAGGTGTTTTTATTGATGCGACCGTTCGCGCCAAAACGAATTGTTTGGTTTCGAGGTCGCTACGCACCAACATCTCGATGAATGCCAAATTGGAGAAGTGAACTGTTCGTAGTCACTTCAAGCAGAGCTTGATTCAGGTAGTATTATCCCCGGCAGGATTTTCTTCAACGCAAGTTTGGCGATGGTGCGCGCGTCGTCCAGCCCACGGCGTTGCCTGCCTTAGACCGGCAGTTGGTACAAAACGGCGCGTATTCATTCCGACTAGAAAAAGATGAGCATCATTTGAAATTGAACAAGTTAGAAACTTTGGCCAACAAGCTCAAGATCAAGCTCTCAGACATTTTTCCTGATGGGTTCTGATTACTCTTGGAATATTGGGGGATTTTCAGAGAAGATGTTTTGTTGTCTTCAAAACCCTTTCGGAAAATTGGGTGCATATTTTATGATCCCTCTCTCGCTCAGATCAACCCGGAATGCCGATTTCTGCCAGCAACACCTTGACACCGTTCCAGATGATTCCCACCCCGATGCACAGCATGATGAACGCTGAGAGACGCACCACCACCATCATGCCCGTAAGCCCGATTCGTTTGCCGACCCGCTGGGCGTAACGGTACGTCAGCAGAATTGACAGCGCTATGATGCCGGCACCAATGACAGAGGCAAGCAGTTGGATCATCGCGTGTTTGAACGTGTGTGCGTGATTGGCTCCGACGGTGATTGCAACCGAAATAACCCCGGCATCAATCGTCAACGGCATGGTCAGCGGGGCAAACGCCCGTCCCAGCGCAATGGCCTTGGCGTGGATCGGGTCGGTGATCACGTCGGCCGGTTTGGGATTTTCGGCCGCCAGAAGTCTCCAACCGAGCGCACACACTACGGCACCGCCAGCGACCTGCACCAAAGGGATAGAAAGGCCGAACAAACGCAGGATGAACGAGCCAAACAACATCGCACTCAGCAACAGAATGAACGAGTAGAACGCAATGCGTTTTGCCAGATAGGCGCGGGTTGATTCATCGCAGCCGGGCGTCATTCTCAGGAAAATCGGAGCGTCTCCCAGCGGGTTTACGACCGGTAGCAAAGCGCCAATCATTAGCAGGATCGCCCCGGTGAGTTGGCCGAAGTCGGACCCGATCATCGTGTCGCCTTCACTTCGCGGATTTTTCCAAATGGCCGCCGAACCCCAGGCGCATAGCCGAGAGCAATTTGTCCTGAAATTCTGCATCGCCACGCGAATCAAAGCGCTCATAGAGCGCAGTGGTCAACACCGGCGCGGGGATGCCTTCATCAATGGCCGCCTTGATCGTCCACCGGCCTTCGCCCGAATCGGAAACGCGTCCGGCAAATCCGGCGAGAGCGGAATCTTTGGCCAGCGCATCCGCCGTCAAGTCCAGCAACCACGAAGCGATAACGCTGCCGCGCCGCCAGACCTCCGAGATATCGGCCAGGTTGAGGTCGTACTGATAATGCTCGGGATCACGTAAGGGGGTGGTCTCTGCATCGCTTTCGCCTTGCTGCCTGCCGATATTCGCGCCGCGCAAGATGCCCAGGCCCTCGGCATACGCGGCCATCATCCCGTATTCAATGCCGTTGTGGACCATCTTGACGAAATGCCCGGCGCCATTCGGTCCACAGTGCAGATAACCCTGCTCCGAAGTGCCGCCAGGTTTTTTACGTCCCGGAGTGCGCGCAATGTTGCCGATCCCCGGCGCCAGCGTGGCAAAAATAGCATCGAGGCGCTGAACCACTTTTGGATCACCGCCGATCATCATGCAATATCCGCGTTCCATCCCCCACACTCCGCCGCTGGTTCCGACATCCACATAATGAATGCCTTTCGGCGCGAGCTCTTTAGCGCGCCGGATATCGTCGATGTAATAGGAATTGCCGCCGTCAATGAGGATGTCGCCCGCTTCGAGGAGCGGCACCAGGTCGGCAATGGTTTTATCCACCACCGCGGCCGGCACCATCAACCAGACGGCGCGAGGTTTATCGAGTTTTTTGACCAGGTCAGCCAGCGAGGAGGCGCCGATCGCCTTAACTTTGGTCAAATCTTTTACTGCTTTAGGCAGTTGATCAAAGACCACACATGGGTGTCCGTGCTTGATCAGTCGCCGCACCATATTGGAACCCATCCGGCCCAGGCCGATCATGCCGAGCTGCATCGTAGATTTTTTTTTCATTCGTGGAAATATTCCCGCATTTTTTAGTTCTCCCAAAACTACATTGAGACCTCATCCTGCTCTATAAGGTGAAACCCTAGTCCTGATTCGGTTTATAAACAATCATCCCGATTTGCCGGCGAAGCCTATTTTCCCCGCCGGTTACAACAGCCATTTCATGGCGGTTGAGAGCGAACGAATATTTTCGCGTCAAGCCCCCGATTTTTGGGACACCATGAAGCTTGGTAATAGTGAGAAAATATTCGTTCGAAAGGGCATGACATGAAAACTTACAGATATTTCATAAGGTGAACACCTTATGGCTGACTAGCCTTTTGAAAGCTAGACTTGCAGGATTGAGTGCGAAAGAGTTCCCCAAAAAAACCAAAAATCAAAAGCTGCTCACTGCGGCATTGAGCTTAAGCCAAACCAATACTGATTTTCAGCCATCGCCAAAGGCAGTGGCCAGAAGAGCATATTTTAACTATTTAAACGAGGGTTCGATACCAGGGCGCGACGAGAAACACTGGCTGGAGGCCGAGGCGCAATTATTCGCGGAAATAGCTCACGTATTACATGCGCACCCAAATTAATGCTGCTGAACCAGCCAATGCTCTTCCAATGCATATTTAACCAGACAAACACGTTGATTTTATGGATAAAAAGACCACTTTTTCTAAAAATAAGCTAACAGAGCAATCAGTCACACCAGAACAACTGAGTCCTTCCTTCATCGCGCACGCGGGCACTGCCAGTCAATGCTCAATTAACAATGAACTACTTAACCAGGAGATAGAATATCTCTGGGAGGATTGTAACGCTGCTGGAAAATCGTACGAAGTATATTTGGGAAAGATCAGCAGAAACCCAGTCCTTAAAAGCAAAATTACCGGCAAGTATTTTGCCCTGCCGTGGCCTGTAATTATCAGGCTCGCAGTGGAAAATGGCATTGATAAATGACCAGCCAGGATGAAATCGCCGGCGCTTGGGATCAATAATTGAACTCACCGGAATCTATAAATCGCACATCGAACCCGCATTTGTCATTAAATTATGATTAATCCCAAACCTTCCACTAAAGCAGAAACATCCGTGAATGTGATGGATGCCATCTATCTTCGCCGCTCGGTGCGTAACTATACGCCCCAGACAATTGAAAAAAACATCATTCATACGCGGCTCGATGCCGCCGTCCACGCTCCCACCGCCATGCATGAGGAGCCATGGTCATTTGCCGTCATTCAAGATAAAAGGCTTTTGGATCGTTTGTCAGAAAGCGCCAAAAAACTGTTGAGCAACGAAGCCCATGGTTCCGATACCCACCAGGCAAAACATACTCTTCATGTGGTGGACAAACCGGATTTCCATGTCTTCTATAACGCGGGCACGCTGGTCGTTATTTACAGTAAACTGCAAGGGCCGTTCGTAGTTGCGGATTGCTGGCTGGCAGCGGAAAATCTATTGCTGGCGGCTTATTCACAGGGTCTTGGCGCCTGTGTCATTGGTTTTGCTGTTTCAGCCCTGAACACTCTGGAATGGAAAGCGGAATTAAAAATCCCAGCTGGAACAATGGCCATCGCGCCGATAATCGTGGGCATACCTGCCGGTGAGACGCCGCCAGTGCCTCGCAAGTCGCCGGAAATTTCCATTTGGAAATGAATTAACATAACACCATCCCATGAGCGACCAATCCCAGGACCCGCCGCCGACCGAACAGGAGCCCAATGTCTCCATCGAATCTGAGGCACTATTAAACGATCTCGCCGAACAAAAAGATTTGCATCTGCGACTGGCCGCCGATTTTGAAAATTTCAAGCGGCGCAGTCGTCAGGAAAGCGAAGCCCGCGCGGTCGCACAAAAAGAATCGTTCATCATTGAACTGTTGCCAGTCGTTGACAATCTCGAACGGGCTTTGGCCGCCGGCGCATCGCGGGACTCCGCACAGTTTCGTCAGGGAGTGGAGATGACATTAAAACAATTGAAACAATTGCTCCGCCAGCATGGCGTCGAGAGCGGGGAAATCGTCGGCAAACCGTTCGACCCGCACCAACACGAAGCGCTTTCGCAAGGTCACGATCCGGCCCAACCCGACCACGTAATCCTCGAAGTGATCCAGTGTGGTTACCAACGAGGCACGAATGTCGTTCGCCCGGCCAAAGTCGTGGTCAATGACCTGACACTTGCCAGGTCCGCCCGCCATGGCCGTTGAATTCAAAGATTATTATCAGGTCCTTGGGGTGACGCCCAAGGCGACCGATGAGGAAATTAAGAGGGCATTTCGCACACTTGCCCGGAAGTATCACCCCGATGTCGCCAAAGATTAAAAATCGGCGGAGGGAAAATTCAAGGAGATCAACGAGGCCAATGAAGTCTTGAGCAATCCGGAGAGCCGCAGGAAATTCGACCAGCTTGGCGCCGATTGGAGAACGGGTGCACAATCACGGCAACCCCCAGGCCAAACCGGAGGCCAATCCGCCGGGCGTGGAACCCGGGGTGAAAAAGACGAATTCCAATTCGAGGGAACGGGATTCAGTGATTTCTTTGAGCAGTTTTTTGGCGGGCGTGCCAGCCGATCTCGCGGGGGTTCGCCATTCGACGCTCAAGAATTCGCCAACAGCCACGGGGAGCCGGAAGTGGAGAGAGGCCAGGATATCCAGGGCGACATTCTTATCACGCTCGATGAGGTGCTCAAAGGAGCCATGCGCGCCATTTCAGTGCGCCGCACCAATGCCCGCACCGGCCGGGAAGAGACGGAAACCTACCAGGTGCGAATTCCCAAAGGCGTCCAGGCCGGCCAGACAATTCGAGTATCTGGTAAAGGCGGCGAAGGACTGAATGGCGGCGGAGCCGGAGACATCTATTTGAGGGTACGCTATGCCCAGCATCCTGATTGGCAAGTGCGCGGGGCCGATCTGATGGGCCATCTGGAATTAGCCCCGTGGGAGGCGGTGTTGGGAGCGACGGTTCCAGTGAAAACATTGGAAGGCAGTATTTCAGTCAAAGTCCCCGCCGGCTTTCAGCAGGGACACAAGTTGCGTGTACAGGGCAAAGGTTTGCCCGCAGGTGCTGGCAAACGCGGCGACCTATATGTCGAGGCATCCATTCAAGTCCCATTCAGAATCAGCAAAGAAGACGAGCTTTTGTGGAAACAGTTGGCGAAACAATCTCCCTTTAATCCAAGGAAGCCCTCTTGAAAATTGCCGCCGTGCTGCGGCTGCCCGACCGGATCGGAACATAATTCGACACAAAGGCAACCAATGAGTTCCGAGTTTGTTCGGGTAACACCTGATGGCCGACCCGCCATTGCATAGCCATGCTCATAACGTGAAACTAGATAAGCTTCCTACAAACCCAAAGCAAAAAACAGCCCACACACCAGGATCGCCCAGAGTTACGGATTCGAACCAAAGTAAATCTGTCATTGCGCCCCGGCCAACTTCAAGTACAAGCCTGGACGCAAATGAAATTAATTTTGCCCCCTCTCCGGACGAAGTGGCCAGAAAAGCTTACTTTAGTTATGAAAACGAAGGTTCCAGGCCGGGTCAGGACGTGCAACATTGGTTGAAGGCGGAGGCAGATTTGATCGCGGAACGCAACCGCACCCGCGTTCATGGTTTCCATAACAAGACCTAAAATAAATTTCCAGACAACCAACAACCAATTGAAAGCATTAAAATTATGAAAACTTTGAATGGCACCCGCGCGGAAGCGCCCAAAATGTATGAGACTGAAAACGATATTTCGCTCCAGCGACGAACGGAACTAAACGCGTTGATGAACCAACGGCTCGCGTCCGCCGTGGATCTGCAAATGCAGATGAAGCAGGCGCATTGGAATGTGAAAGGTCCGAGTTTCATCGGCCTGCATGAACTGTTCGACAAGGTCGCCGAAGCAGTGGAGGACTATGTGGATCAGATCGCCGAACGGATAGTGCAACTCGGCGGCGTGGCCGAAGGTACGATACGTATGGCCGCGTCGCGCACACGGCTCGCCGAATATTCGCCGGAGATCTCCGATGGGATGGCGCATGTCGAAGGCGTGGCACTCGCATTATCCACCTTTGGCCAGGAAGCCCGCAGCACAATCAATGAAGCGGACGAACTGGAAGATGCCGACACGGCGGATTTGTTCACGGAGATTTCCCGTGGCATTGATAAATGGCTGTGGTTTGTCGAAGCTCATTCCCAGGCCGCAAAATAATAAGCATGAAAAAGCCCATCACCAGGCTTGCGGCCTTGCCGCAAACTCCTGTTTTTCCGAAGACAATGCACGAACTGCGTCCCAATGAGCCAAAGGCCATGCCCAATCCTAAGCCCAAAAAGCGGGACAACATTTTTTCCAAATCCCGCGACGTGCGTGAGGATCGTGGCACGCGCGAAATGAAAACATCTCATAACGGCCAAACAAACCACGCGCGCTAATATGAACACACAAACCGTCCCCATGCCGGGACAGTCGCAAGAACTTTACACCCTCATCACCCAACAGCCATTTTTCAAGGGGTTAAATCCACATCAACTCCAAGTGCTCACTGATTCCGCCTTGGAAATGAAATTTGAACCGGAACAGATGATCTTTGCGGAAGGCAGCCCGGCCAACCGGTTCTATCTCATCCTGGAAGGGAAAGTTGTGCTTGAATCAGAAACAGAGGGGCGAGGTGTGATGGTCCCAATTCAGACACTTGGGCCGGGAGATGACCTGGGCTGGTCCTGGCTCTTCCCGCCGTATTACCTGCACCTAAGCGCCCGGGCACTGGAACCAACCAGGACGATATTCTTCTACGGAACCCGCCTGCTGGAACAGTGCGATCAAGATCATGAACTCGGCTATGAACTCATGAAGCGCATCGCGGAAGTAGCGACCCAATGTCTTCAAGCCACACAGCGGCGACTAATGGAATATATCGACAAACACTCAAATGAATAAGTCCACCAGGTGCTCGTTCGCAATTTATTCATGTCGATTTTTTGGCCGGTTGCAACAGCCATTCCAAGGCAAGTGAGGGCGAATGAAAAAGTTCTGCATCAAGCCCCCGATTTTTGGACACGATGACTCCGAATTTTCCCGAACGCACCCACTCTGGACCGGCCACGTGCGCGATCTTGACCAGGGAGGCGGCGTCGCGAGCAATCCGTTCGGCGAGATTGAATCGTTCAGAAATTCCGGGCTGTTGAAATCCGGACAACCGCGTTGAATCGAGCAGGAGATTGTTGATCTTTTGTTTGCGGCACATAAGGACTGCACGGCTGATCAAATCCACCATTTGTTCGAACGAGACCTCACCCACAGGACAAAACTCGGCATAGCCCTTTTTCAGTTCAAAATTCTCCAACTTCCTCATTGGAGAGCAATAAATCACATTAAAAGCCCTGCTCCAAGCGGAAAAATCTAGCTATCTCTGAACAGACCATGCGGTGAACACCTGATATGACGGCGCCATGGCCGGGATTATCTTTGCAAGATGTGTACACCAACCCATTGCGATGCTGACATGCAAAAAACCATTAACGGAGACATATAAGATGAAACAACAAAACCGATCGTTCGCGATATTGATATCCCTAGTGATTTTAGCCATCGGCGGAGCCCTGGCCTACGCCAGATATAGAGCAGGGGACAATCCGGATGCGATCGGGTTCGGTGTCGGTGCAGTGATCCTGGCATTTATCGTTGCGTCCACGATCCAAGTGGCCGACCAGTGGGACCGGGCGGTCATTTTGCGGTTAGGCCATTTCCACGCCCTCAAGGGGCCGGGATTGTTTTTCATCATTCCAGTGGTTGATGCGATTCCATACTGGATTGACACCCGAGTGATCACGACGGGTTTCAAGGCGGAAAAAACGCTCACCAAAGACACGGTGCCGGTAGATGTGGACGCCGTGCTGTTTTGGAAAGTGTTGGACCCCAAGAAAGCGGCTCTGGATGTAGCTGACTACCAAAGCGCCATCAGTTGGGCCTCCCAAACCGCCCTGCGTGACGTCATCGGCAAAACCATGCTTTCAGACATGCTGGAAGGCCGCGATAAAATCAGCGTCCTGCTTCAGAGAATCATCGATGAGCGCACCGAACCGTGGGGCATCAATGTCATTTCCGTGGAAGTGAAAGATGTTTTGATCCCCTCCGGCCTGGAGGATGCGATGTCCATGCAGGCCCAGGCGGAAAGAGAACGCCAGGCCAGGGTGATCCTGGGTGATGCCGAGCGGCAGATCGCGGAGAAATTTACCGAAGCAGGCAAGAGCTATGAGCACAATCCGATTGCCTTTCATTTGCGGGCGATGAACATGCTTTATGAGGGCTTGAAGGCGAATTCCACGATCGTCATCGTTCCCAGCACTGCCGTGGAATCGATGCAGCTTGGCGGACTGGCCGGGATGACCGCACTGACTATGGGATTGGGACAGGAACGCGCCAACGCAAACAAAACCGCCGAACTTAAAGGACCGGCAGCTGAAACACCGCCGGCCATAGAATCATTCAGTGGCCCCAAACCGGGAATTTTGTAGCACCAGCAGTAAACGCAACAGCGAGAGTTGCTGATAATTATTTTTGAAGCACACACGTCGACACACGTTTGGCGTGCGTTTACCTGGAGGCATTGGCGCACTATGACTAAAAACAAACGCGATGAAAGGCTTGAATTACCGGGAAAGCTCCGATGCATCGGTATCGCCGCCGACCATGGCGGTTATGAATTGAAGGAATATCTGGCCGGGAAATTGCGCAAAGCAGGTCATGAGGTAGTTGATTTCGGCGATGGCCGACCAAAAGTGGATGACGATTATCCGGATTTTATCGTGCCCCTGGCTAGGGCGGTTGCCGACAGAAAGGTGGAACGTGGCATGGGCATCTGCGGCAGCGGGGTGGGAGCATCCGTGTGCGCGAATAAAGTGGCGGGGGTTCGGGCCTGCTTGATTCACGAAAATTTTTCGGCGCATCAAGGTGTCGAGGATGACGATTTGAACCTGATTCGTTTTGGCGGCCTCGTGGTCGGTCACGCCCTCGCCTGGGAATTGACGCAGACATTTCTTATCGCGCGCTTTAGCGGCGCAGAGCGATTTCGTCGGCGGCTCGCGAAAGTGACGGAATTAGAAAAGATGTTGACTAGAAAACGCCATGAAAATAAATCCGCTGGCCGGAAAGCCCGCACTACTTGAAATACTCGTGGATGTGCCGCAGCTCATCACGGCATACTACACTGGGATTCCCGACCCTTCGGTGCCGGAGCAGCGAGTGGCGTTTGGCACGTCTGGCCATCGCGGCTCGTCATTCAAGCTGGCTTTCAACGAATGGCACATCCTCGCGATCACGCAAGCGATTTGCCTGTATCGCAAGCGGCAAAACGTCTCCGGCCCGTTGTATCTCGGCATTGACACGCACGCGCTTTCCGTTCCGGCCTGCGCCACCGCTCTTGAAATTCTGGCGGCAAATGGAGTTGAGGTGATGCTTGCCGAAGGGGATGAATACACGCCGACCCCGGTAATTTCTCATGCCATTCTGACTTACAATCGCGGGCGCAAAAAGGGACTGGCCGACGGGATTGTCATCACACCCTCACACAATCCCCCACATGACGGCGGCTTCAAATATAATCCGCCGAGTGGCGGGCCGGCGGACACAGTCGTCACCAGTTGGATTGAGGAAAAGGCGAATGCGCTGCTCGAAGCCCGGCTCAAAGGAGTGAATCGAATTCCACATGCGCAGGCTCTGCGCGCCGCGACGACGCATCGACACGACTATCTCAACCTCTATGTTGCTGATCTCGGCAACGTCGTTGACATGAAGGTCATCCGGGGCGCGAAAATCCATCTTGGTGTCGATCCGCTGGGCGGTGCCGGTGTTCATTACTGGTCACGAATTGCGGAGAAGTATCAGTTGAATCTGACAGTGGTTGACGAAACGGTTGATCCAACTTTTCGCTTTATGACGGTGGATTGGGATGGCCAGATTCGCATGGATCCGTCTTCACCCTATGCGATGCAGCGGTTGATCGGGATGAAGAATCGTTTTGATTTGTCATTCGCCTGCGACACCGACCACGACCGGCATGGGATTGTTACCAAAGGCGAAGGATTGCTGCTGCCTAATCACGACCTCTGCGCGGCGATATTCTATCTTTTTCAGAACCGTCCAAAGTGGCGCAAGGAAGCGGCGGTTGGCAAAACGTTGGTAAGCAGCCAAATGATAGATCACGTTACCGCGAAACTTGGCCGGAAGCTTTTTGAGGTACCGGTTGGTTTCAAATGGTTTGTGGATGGCTTACTAAATGGCTCGCTGGGATTTGCCGGAGAGGAAAGCGCTGGTTCAGTTTTCCTACGTCTGGATGGGACCGTCTGGACAACGGACAAAGACGGAATCGCCCCCTGCTTGCTTACCGCCGAGATGACCGCGCGAACGGGCCACGATCCCGGAAAAATTTACCACAAACTCACGCGCGAGTTCGGTGAGCCTGCCTATGACCGGGTTGATGCTCCAGCCACGCCGGAACAAAAGGAGCGGTTGGCGAAACTGTCACCGCAGCAGGTCAAGCTCACCGAGTTGGCAGGCGAAAAAATCAAGACCATGTTCACTCATGCGCCGGGCAACGATGCACCCATCGGCGGATTGAAAGTGGTGGCCGATAGCGGCTGGTTTGCGGCTCGTCCATCCGGGACAGAAAATATCTACAAGATTTATGCGGAGAGCTTCCAAGGAGCGAATCATTTGCACCGCATCATGGCGGAAGCCCAGACAATCATCAACGATGCTTTGGCGGCGTCACCATCGAAGCCGGGGATTCCGTCCAAGCCAAAACGAAAGAAAAAGCCGTGAACGAACAAACACCTGTCATCAAACCAAACTATTGCAATTTACCCATGGATGTCGAAGGCTTCGATTCCCTGGCAGAGCTGGCGCTGGACTTGCGCTGGTCGTGGAATCATTGCACTGACGAAGTATGGCGGCAGCTTGATCCCACGCTCTGGGAATTCACCCAAAACCCCTGGGTGGTTCTACAGACGGTCTCCAAGGACAAGCTCAAAGGCATTCTGGCCGATCCGACCTTTCGAAAGAAAGTGGATGACCAGTTGCAAGCCAAGCGTCAGTCAGCGGAGACGCCCGCCTGGTTTCAGCAAAAATATCCGCAGTCGCCTTTGAAGTGTGTCGCGTATTTCAGCATGGAATACATGTTGAGCGAGGCACTGCCAATCTATTCCGGGGGTCTGGGCAACGTGGCGGGTGATCAGCTCAAAGCCGCCAGCGATCTGGGTGTTCCCGTCGTCGGAGTGGGACTGCTCTACCAGCAAGGCTATTTTCGTCAGGTGATTGACAAGGACGGAGCGCAACAAGCCCTTTATCCCTATAACGACCCCGGACAATTGCCGATCACGCCATTGCGCCAGCCAAATGGCGAATGGTTGCGTTTGGAGATCACCTTGCCCGGTTATTCGGTCTGGTTGCGTGCGTGGCAGGTGCAGGTCGGCCGGGTAAAACTTTACCTGCTGGACAGCAATGACGCGGCTAATTTTCCCGCGCATCGGGGCATCACCAGCGAATTGTATGGCGGCGGACCGGAGTTGCGGCTCAAGCAGGAAATGCTGCTGGGGATTGGCGGCTGGCGGTTGCTCGCGGCACTCGGCATCAAGCCGGATGTCTGCCATTTGAATGAAGGTCATGCGGCCTTTGCGGTATTGGAACGCGCCCGCAGTTTTATGGAAGAGAGCTCGCAGTCATTTGAAGTGGCATTGGCCGCCACGCGCGCGGGAAATCTTTTTACCACTCATACGGCCGTGGCCGCTGGTTTTGATCGTTACCCGCCGGCGCTTATCGAGCAATATCTTGGTGGTTATGCGGAGAAGAAACTCAAAATTTCGCTCCACGACTTGCTGGCCCTGGGCCGCCAGAATCCAAATGACGCAACAGAAAGTTTTAACATGGCTTATCTGGCCATCCGTGGCAGCGGTTCGGTGAATGGCGTGAGCCACTTGCATGGGAAAGTCAGCCGGCAACTCTTTGCGTCACTGTTTCCCCATTGGCCGGTGGACGAAGTTCCCGTGGGTCATGTGACCAACGGAGTTCACATGCCGACCTGGGATTCGGCGGCGGCGGATGAGCTTTGGACCAAGGCGTGTGGCAAAGACCGCTGGCTGGGGAAGGCGGAAGCCTTGGAACAGGACATTCGTCGCATCTCCGATGAAACCCTTTGGCAATTCCGCATCGCCACCAGCAAGTCACTGGTTGAATACGCCCGCGATCGGCTCGCCAGACATTATGCTGCCGCAGGTGCTTCACCCGAAACGGTTGAGGAGGCAAAACATTTATTTGATCCCAACGTGTTGACGTTGGGCTTTGCGCGGCGCTTTGCGACCTACAAAAGACCTAATCTATTGTTGCAAGACCCGGAGCGACTGCTTCGCCTGTTGTCGAATCCCCAGCGCCCGGTACAAATCATCCTTGCTGGCAAGGCTCATCCGGCGGACGCGGCGGGACAAGCCCTGATCCAGAAATGGGTTCAATTCATTCGCCGACCCGACGTCCGACCTCATGCAATTTTCTTGAGCGACTACGATATGCACTTGACCGAACGCTTGGTGCAGGGCGTGGATGTCTGGCTCAACACACCACGGCGACCGTGGGAAGCTTGCGGCACGAGCGGCATGAAAGTGCTTGTTAATGGTGGCATCAACCTTTCGGAACTGGACGGCTGGTGGGCCGAAGCGTATGTCTCGGATTTGGGATGGGCGCTGGGCGACGGTCAGGAGCATGGCAGCGATCCATCATGGGACGCGGCGGAAGCCGAGGCACTCTACGAACGACTCGAACGTGAGGTGATTCCAGAATTTTATACCCGCAACGAAAAAGGAATTCCCACGGCCTGGATCGCGCGGATGCGGGAAAGCATGGCGCGATTGACTCCGCGCTTTTCCGCCAACCGCGCCGTGTGCGAATATACCGAACAACATTATCTCCCGGCGGCGACCGCCTGCCAATCACGCATGGCCAACAAAGGTGCCATCGGCAAGCAACTTGTGGGTTGGAGGCACAGTCTGGAACGGAAATGGGGCGCGCTGCGCTTCGGCGCAGTGAAGGTGGAAACTCGCGACGGGAAACACATCATTGAAGTTCAAGTCGGTCTGCATGGCCTCGACCCCAAGGCAGTGCGGGTGGAACTTTATGCCGACGGAATCAAAGACGGGACTCCGGTGCGGCAGGAAATGACTTGCCTGCACCCACTAGCGGACGAATCAGGCGGCTACGCTTACAGCGCAACCGTGACTGCGACTCGTCCCCCAGCGGACTACACAGCGCGAGTGATGCCGTATTGCAACGGCGTTGCAATTCCTGTGGAAGACCCACGGATTTTATGGCAACGATAATCTTATTGAAGACAATAACATGAAAAATCCTATCGAATACACAATCGTTGCGGTGCCGTTTCACGCTGATGCCGCAACCAATGACGAGCTTTCAGGGAAAGTGAACGAAAAACTAGCCGCCGGTTACGAACTGCTTGGCGCACCATTCCTTAGTGAGGAAATGATGTATCAGGCCATGACGAAGCCGATTAACCAGACTTCATCACTCCCGGCCTCATGAAAAAAAGAGCGTCAATCTCGGCCTTGTTTGTGGACATTGGCGGCGTCCTGCTCACCAACGGCTGGGATCATCATGCCCGCCGTCGGGCGACGAAATATTTTAAGTTGGACTGGGTAGAGATGGAGGAGCGGCATGGCTTGAACTTTGAAACTCACGAGGGAGATAAAATTACTTTCAACGAATATTTAGACCGGGTGGTTTTTTATGAAAAGCGTCCATTCACGCGAGCCGAGTTTCGAAGCTTCATGTTCGCGCAGTCGAAGCCTTACGCCGAGATGATTGCACTGGTTTGCGATCTGAAAGCCAAATACGGACTGAAGATTATCGTCGTCAGCAACGAATCTCGCGAATTGAATGCGTATCGGATTCGACAATTTAAGCTAGACGGGTTTGTGGATGCTTTCATTTCTTCCTGCTTCGTTCATTTGCGAAAACCCGATGCGGATATTTTCAAGCTGGCGCTGGACATCGCTCAGACACCCACGCGGCAGATTGTCTATATCGAAAATACCCCGCTTTTCGTCCAGATCGCAGAAGGCATGGGAATTCGAAGCATCCTTCACACAGATTACAAATCCACCTGCGCGAAACTGGCTTCGTTCGGATACTGATTCATCAGGACACGCGATTGATTTCATGCGACTTCACGTGTGTAATTAAATTTTTTCTGGCCGCCTTAGTTAGCTGGCGGCTATCTCTCATAATCCACATTCGGGTTTCACCTTATAGCGAATCCGGCCGCACCGGCCCAAATTCAATATCGGCCCCCGTGCCGATTGCGGTGCGACCGGTTTATCGATCACGCTGCCGGCGAGACCTCAACACCAAACAAGAAGAAACGAAAAAACGAAAGAAAAATTATGTTAAGCAAAGCGAAAACACTGGAAGGTTACAAATTGGACAGCCTTGAGGGGGAAATCGGGAAGGTCAAAGAATTTTATTTCGATGACCGGCATTGGATCATCCGCTATCTCGTCGCAGAAACGGGAACCTGGCTGACCGACCGGCAGATGCTGATCTCCCCATACGCATTGGCTGCCGTGAACAAAGAAGAAAAGAACATCGCCGTTCATTTGACCAAAAAGCAGATTGAGGACAGTCCCCCTCTGGATAGTCACAAGCCCGTCTCCCGCCAATATGAACAGGCCTACTACGGGCACTATGGATACCCGATGTATTGGGGTGGCCCGTTTAGTTGGGGAGCTTATCCCTACATCGAACGGGACCGCGAACAATGGAAGGCACACGCCAAGGACAAGAAAGGGTGGGATTCCCATTTACGCAGCACTTCCAATGTGACTGGCCATCATATCCAGGCCTTGGACGGCGAGATTGGACACGTCGCGGATTTTATCATTGATGATGAGACATGGGCGATTCGTTATCTCATTGTTGACACCCATAACTGGTGGCCGGGAAAAAAGGTGCTGGTTTCACCGCAATGGATTGAGCGCGTAAGTTGGGGCGAGCGCAAAGTTTTCGTCAATCTTTCCCGTGAAACCATCAAACAGTCGCCCGAATACACAGAGGAGTCGTTGCTAACCCGGGATTATGAGACCGGACTGCATCAACATTATAAACGCCAAGGATACTGGATTGATGAATTGGCAGCCGTGTAACTTTTCGATTCGCCCGAGCGAAACGAAAAGAGTTTTATGCTGAACCAAACAAACGGATGGATGAGGGGATGGACGGGCGGAGGAATGTGGCTTTGGGCGGTGATTGGCGTGGCGGCGCCCGTTACCACAAAGCACGAGGAGAAGAAGGCACAGAAGCCGCAGGGCAAAACCATCTACACCTGCCCGATGCACCCTGAAGTGCAGCAGGACCATCCCGGCAATTGCCCCAAGTGCGGCATGACACTGGAACCGATGGCGGCAACCGCCAGTCTGGTTGAAGGTGAGAACGTAGAACTCCATGACATGACACGACGGTTTTGGATCGGT
>Ga0206854_1014_pt2 | contig 20069 bp, 15 predicted proteins | sample Alteio_BWOrgCont_50_FD_152870 | JGI IMG/M metagenome (GOLD analysis project Ga0206854, IMG submission 152870) | Enriched cells from forest soil in Barre Woods Harvard Forest LTER site, Petersham, Massachusetts, United States -... | ecosystem: Environmental > Terrestrial > Soil > Temperate forest >...
AACACACTCACAGGAACAAGCCCCTCCTCGTCTAATCTCTATTTCTATGGATTGACGGCGACGGGTACATTTGAGTTCTGATCATTAACGACCCCTCCGCGAATTATTGGGTCGGGTGAAAGAACGGCTACCTTTTGAGGAAGGCGGTGGTGGTGGCGGCGATGAGTTGCTCATTACCACAATTCCATAGGGCCCGCCAAATTCGGAAGAAAACGAATTGGAAATCAGATTCGTCACAGCCGTTTCCAAGGTGTTGGCTTTATAAACAGAACGGCTTCCCTTATCCGTTACATAAAGGGTTGAACCGTCCGAACTGAGGCCAACTCCCAAGGGTTGAGAAAAGGGAGGACTGAGCGAATTGGAAATGACAGCCGTGACCGTATCGCTCGTCGTACTCGCTACATAAACGGTTCCATTGCCTTGATCGGTGATATACAACGTTGTTTCTGAAGCGGCGAGATATATCGGTTGGGAAAAATTATCAAATATGCCTACAGAGACCGTACCAGTTACTTGATTCGTCATCGGGTCGATCACGTATACAATCGCATTGCCTGGGTCGGCTATATACACTTTGCTGCCGCTAGCAATAGCGACTCCGAAGGGTTCGCTAAAGCTCCCAAAGACACCCGTTGTTACTGGAGTCACTGCCTTCGATCCAAGGTTGATCGCAAAGACATTTGGCGAGTCAGGATCAGTCAGATAGGCGGTGGTTTGGTCGGGAGTAATGGCTATATCAAACGGCCCAGAAAAGGATCCACTTGTTATTTGGTCCGTGACTTCATTCGTACCCGTATTGACAACATAGACGACGTTACTGCCTACATCCGCTACATAAAGAGTGTTCCGATCTGTAGTCAGGGCTATTCCTCGGGGAGAAGAGAAGTTACTAAACATACCGGTTGAGACCGTGCCAGTCACTGCATTGGTCGCTGGATTGATGACATACACGGTAGCGCTACCTTGATCGGTCAGATAGGCAAAATCTCCACCTGGGGCAATGAGGACTGATTGGGGATTGTTAAACGGAGTAAACGAGTTAGAAATCGTTCCCGTGACGGCACTCTCCCCCGTATTCACCGCATACGCAGTGATGTCAAAATTATCGGTTACATAAACCTTTGCTCCATCGGAACTCACAGCTACTTGTTGAGGTCCATAAAAGTTGGCATGAAATTCATTAGAAACAGTCCCTGTGATCAACCCTGTGCTCGCACTGATGATGTAGACAGCGTAGTTATTTGTATCTGTGACATAGACTGTATTCCCATCAGGAGAGACGGTGACATCGGCTGGGAAATTAAAACCAGCGAGGACATTCGTAACCGCATTGGTGTCCGTGTCGATTGTATAAAGGACCTGGTTCTCTATATCTGTCGCATAGAGTGTGCGGCCATCTGGGGAGACCGCAAGTGAAAAAGGATCTTGGATGGGGGTCATGCTATTGGATATCAATCCCGTCACAGCATTACTCTCAACATCGATGATATAGATGTCACTGCTATTTGCATTAGCCATATAAGCCGTGTTTCCATTGGGGGACACAATGATTGCATAAGGCTTTGTAAACGAGGCGAACGTGTTAGTCACCTCTGCCGTGACGGCATTTGTTGTGGTATCCACAGCATAGACCAGTTCAGTTCCTTGATCCAATACGTAAAGCACTTTCCCATCCGGCGTGAGCGCCAATCCATTGAGTTCCTGAAAAGGAGCAAAGCCATTTGAAACGACGCTCGTCACTGCATTGGTGGTTGTATCGATTACATAGACAGTAGCGGAACCCTGGTCTGATACGTAAGCCACACTTCCGTCAGGAGTAATTGTTACAACAAAAGGGGCGCCAAAGGGGGTAAATGTATTGGAGACCTCTGTTGCCACCTCGTTGGTATTGACATCGATCGCATACACGATTCCATTGCCTGTATCTGTGACGTAGGCATAATTTGCCTTCTCGGAAGCTGCCACCCAAGTGGGAGTGGTAAAAGGGGTAAACGAATTCCCCACAACTACACTGATCGCTTCTTCTGCCGTGTCTAGTACATATACAGCTTGACCATTTTGATCCACTACATAGGAGGGAGTAGCTACAGCTTCCCCTCCTAAAATCCCCAATAAGAGCCCAAAACCTCTGATCCAATGGCGCATGTCGATTCCATTTGTTAATAAAATGAAGGGAGAATATTGCCATAACAGGGAAATAAAGAAAATATTTTTCTATATACATTTTGTGGATTTATCTATGAAAAAGACTTCGAATTTTCCGAGCTTTTTTAGATTAGAGGCAGAGAGACGCATTCAGAACTTTTTCCTGGAAAGGTTTCTCAATTAACGACTACCCTTCTTGCAAATTTTTATGGTAATACCGGGTGTGTTGAAAAATTCTAGAGATCCTCGCGTGGGGGGTATAATTTCTCTATTTACCTCAGTTTTGGGTTCGTTTCGCTGGGATTTGCCGCACAATCTACGACAACTCCCAGGAAAGCGAACCCAAAACTGAGGTTATTTATGTACATCTGGCAATCGATTCAGCAACGTTCCCATTGTTCTGTCGATTGCAGCTGCTCTGGAAAGTTGTTTGTCTTGAATTGCTTGTTCTAGCTCTTTTGTATCACAACAATGGGCTGTACAACGGCTATCCTTTCTTAGGGCAATCCAGTAATTGAAATCGTACGACCGGAAATAACCTGGCTGAGAGATGGGCTCTTTTTCTCTGGTTAGTTGGTGCATTTTCAAACAGACTTCACAAGATAACTCAGATGCTGCAAACATATCTGCACCAAGCTCTGCTTCTGCTGCGCTAAATGGATCGAAGGCAGGTAACTGAGCTGTGTGTTTTATTTCGTGGAGTGTTGTAAATGCTTGAGAGGATAGACTCGCTTTGAAGAATTGGTCAGAAAAATTAAGGAGTTCTGTATTTGGGTCATAGTGAGCTTCAGCAGAAGGACGGTCGTTGTTGTATGTTATGCCTTTTAATTTAAATTTTGAGGCTCCTCGTTTCGAGATAAAGTCGTTTATATACGATGAAAGACATCTATGCGTATTTGTAATGTTTAAGAGATCGTTAATGATAAGACTTAGACGATAATATGCATAGAAAGATTTTGGATTTTTCTTATAGATGGCGTACGCTTCGTTATATTGTTTTATTAGATCCTCGTTCTCGCGGTATACGATACCCCCCCAATTAGAACGGCCTGTACAACAATCCATGGATGACATTTGCGGAAATAAGGCTTGATGAAACTCTTCTATGTCATTTTGCAGTGCTTGTGTACATAGCCTTTCATAAGATAATTGATATGTTTCAAAGATTTCGCAAAGAGGCATTAAGCTTGTCTGTTCATCCCGTTTTTGAAGTAATTCGAATTGGTATCTTTGAGCCAGATGTAGACACGGTGTTTCGCTATTGATGAACAAAGTTCTGGGAGAATGGCCGGATACGTGTTCGAATCGATCTACTGTTATGTCAGGAATAAAAAGGAAATAGCTCTTTTGGGCGCCAAGCATCGCCCGGATCTTTTGTTGGGTTAGAGCGCCAGTTGTCTCAAAGAATTGCCGTGAAAACTGAGGAGCTAGGCAAGATGTAGTTATTCTTCTAGATAATGTTTTAATCATATTGTAAATATTATAATAAAATAGATATTTTTTGTAAATATTAAATAAAAGCATATTACTTTTTAATTTAAAAAAACTCCTCTTTCTGTTGATTGTAGCTCATTGGTTATCAACGAGGAGAAAAATCATTGAGACTCATGCGGATGTGCCTGTGATTTCAGGAGCTGGCAACGCCACAACTTTGCACCAAAGATTGCAGGGCCTCCATTTGCTTAAAGCAATGCAGCTCGGTATAGAATATGATCGCCGATCAAAACTTTTATGTAACGGCAAACACGGTACTGAACTTAGCCGCTCGTGCCAGAGAAATCTTCGAAAGTTCTGAAGCTGGGGAAAAGCGTCAACTTTTGAATTTAATGTTTCAGAACTTGCAACTGAGAGGCGTAAACCTCTCAGTACAAGTGTGTGAACCGTTTTTAACGATGATTGGATACAAAGAGCATCCAACCAATTGGAGGTGGAGAGAATCGAACTCTCGTCCTTAACGAACTCTACATCGATGACTACATGCTTATTGCTCTAAAATAAGTAGGTTTTGCCGAAGAGCAAAACGCTTGGAACCTACTGAAATGTCTTTCTCTCGAATCCCCGCTCAGACTTTTCAAGACTGCGAGGTTCATACCAAGATGTATGACGGTGAAAATCCAAGACTCCTGGTCTGATCCTGGGTCACCGACTCACTTAGGCAATTAAGCCGCAGCGAGTAACTCCACGTTATTTGTGTCGTTTATATTTAATCGGATATTTTTAGAGGCCAACGATTGTCCTCTACATGCCACCCATGCTTTATTCTTAAGTCGAAACCTTGACACCCCCGGAGAACATGCAACGTAGGTTGTACCCTCTCCGGGAATGTATACCGCTCGTGATTCAAGAATCGGTTTTGGCGGCGCCAGCATCCCAGCCTTTTCGCCCGCCTGCATCGCCCAACTTAAAAAGTTGAGCAGCTTCGTCGCCGGCTTCGCCTGGCAAAAATGCTGGGCGCTGGCATTGCCAAAACCAATTCTTGAATCACTCCCGGTATAAAAGAATCTCCCTTCATTGTAGCAGAATTTTATTTTTCGAGATATGGAGAGAAATAACGCCCTAAGGATTAGGGCGTTATGCAATAGAAACTTAGAAATCAAATCGAGTTGTGAAAGTTAAACCGTGAAGGAATAGGTCGTTTGATGGAGAGCTAGAGATCGCAAACTCTTCCGCAAACGTCCTCATCATGTTCTGATTCCAAAACACATTGAAGTCATAATCTGCAGCAAAGTCGATATGATAGCCCGCATCATAAAAATACATGCCCCATCCGAGTCCCAACCCAAGATTCATCGTAGGACGGACGCAATTGTAGTTGGTCTGCAAAGCTTTGAACGCAGTAGGCGTAGTCCCTGTGATGAGCGAATCTTCTGAATGTGACAGCTTCGTGTATTGCGTAAATAGAATGCTTGCTCCCGCATCTCCATTCAGTCTAAACCCTTTTCCTAATAGGCAATGGCCTGTAGCGCCTACAACAGGACCGAGCGCCCAAGAATGGGTGTTATTATGAGAGTAGATAGGCTGCGAAGCTAAAGTCCCTGTCGTAGCAAGAGCTGGTACTGTAGCCCCTATGCGCAACGACTGGCGTATCCAAAGCGCTCGCGCTCCTCCATAAGGACTGATCGTACTATTTTTACTTTGATAATAGGGTCTTCCTGCTGTCAGGTCGATCTGATCAAGCCCCATACGCCATGAAGAATGCACGTGTGTTGCAGAGATAAAACTAGTCGAACCCGGCACTGATTGAGCAAACCAAGAATTGATCTCCCATATAGGAATATTCGGCGCACCTATAGTCTCATCTGTAGGCGCATTCGAGCTCATAGAAGTCTTTTGGCGAACCCAGGTATACCCTACGTGCACTTCCCATTCCCCTACGCCAGCCCCAAGACCCAATTTGAATCCAGGATTATAACTGAAAGGCTGAGTCAATGAAACACTCTGTTTATTGAATACAAGATCATGGAGTGTAGGGCCTGCTCCGCTCACATCCCCACTCATCGCAATCCCCATCCCATCTTGCGCTGCATACCAATAAATGAAAGACGCGTCGAAAAATATATTGTCGGGCCACTTGCAATGCGCATCATGCAACTCAATCTTCGCGGGCGCATTATAGGCTGGAGGATAACGATTGTCCGTCAACATCTCTCCTTGATAGAAAGACATATCCGCGGCTTTGCCTTTTTTTGTTGCGGTAGGACAGGACTGTACAGATTTATTTTTTTTCGGTGTTTTGTCGCACGCTGCGACCACCTCATCATCGTTTGTCATATCTCCAAATACTACGCTACAACAAGCAAGCGCTACGATCGAACTCAATACTTTCATGGTTTTCCCCTGTGGTGAAGATCCACTTATAGCATAGTACGATTTTTTTTAAATCTTTTTTTAAAAACAGAGACAAAATTGCATTTTTCCTCTATACTGATACTATTTTATAGGTGCTGCCATTTTCCAATCCGACTCTCACGAGAGCTTCTCAGAGCGCGAAAACAGAATCCTAAAATTCTGGCAGGCGCATCGCATTTTTCAGCGCTCCATCGAAGAGAGGAAAACCGCTCCCCTATTCTCTTTCTATGACGGCCCTCCCTTTGCCACAGGTCTTCCCCACTATGGTCATCTCTTAGCGGGCACGATCAAAGACGCCATCCCCCGCTATAAGACGATGAAAGGGTTTTGCGTCCCCAGAAGATTTGGGTGGGATTGCCACGGACTCCCTGTAGAAAATGAAATCGAAAAGTCTCAAGAACTCTCTGGCGCTGCCTCTATTGAATCATTTGGCATTGGCCCTTTTAACGAGGAGTGTCGCAAGATCGTGTTGCGCTATACGAGCGCCTGGAAACAGACCATTGATCGGATGGGACGCTGGGTCGATCTAGATCATACCTATCGGACCATGGACCCTTCGTTTATGGAGAGCGTATGGTGGGTGTTTTCTGAACTCTTCTCCAAAGGCCTTGTCTATGAAGGCTTCAAGGTGATGCCGTTTTCTATGAAACTCGGCACCCCTATTTCCAATTTCGAAGCGGGGCTCAACTACAAAGATGTCGATGATCCTTCTATCGTCGTCGCCTTTGCACTGACAGATGTTCCCCACACGTATTTCCTCGCCTGGACAACCACTCCTTGGACGCTCCCTTCCAACCTCGCCCTCATGGTCCATCCGACACATACGTATGTGACGGTCCAAGATCCAAAGACAGAGAAGCGCTATATCCTCGCAGAATCAAGGGTACCTTCTCATTTCAAGGAAGAAGTCCAAATCGTCGCAAAATGTTTAGGAAAAGATCTCAATGGAAAACGGTATCATCCCCTGTTTCCATTTTTTGCGGAGAAAGCCAAAGAAGGGGCTTTTCGCGTTATCACAGAAGAAAGCGTCTCAATGGACGATGGTACAGGAATTGTCCATTCTGCGCCGGCTTTTGGGGAGACCGATTTTTTTGCGTGCAAGCGGGAAAATATTGAGCTTGTCTGCCCAGTCGATGCCAACGGAAGATTCACTGAAGAAGTCCCTCCATATGCAGGAATTTTGGTCAAAGATGCCGATAAAGAAATCATCCGCGATTTGAAAAAACTTGGGAGCATCTTTTCTCAAGCGACCCTCAACCACCGCTATCCTTTTTGTTGGCGCTCGGACACTCCCCTCATCTATAAAGCGGTGCGCACGTGGTTTGTCGCAGTCGAACAAATTCGAGATGATCTCATTGCCGCAAACGAACAGATTACATGGGTCCCTTCTCACATTAAAGAAGGGCGCTTTGGAAAGTGGCTAGAAAATGCGAGAGATTGGGCCATCAGTAGAAATCGTTATTGGGGAACGCCGATTCCTCTATGGCGCAGCAAGCAAGGTGATATCCATGTTGTGGGAAGTATCCAAGAATTAGAAACGCTCACGAATACCAAGATCACCGACCTACACCGCCATCATATCGATGCATTGACATTTACTAAAGATGGGCGTGAATACCACCGGATTCCTGAAGTGTTTGACTGTTGGTTTGAATCAGGATCGATGCCCTATGCAGAAAGACATTATCCTTTTGAGCACAAGAAAGAATTCCAAAACAGTTTCCCTGCAGATTTCATTGCAGAAGGGCTCGACCAAACGCGCGGATGGTTTTATACACTGACTGTTTTAGCTGCGGCTCTATTTAAAAAGCCTGCGTTTAAAAATGTGATCGTCAACGGGATCATTTTAGCCGAAGACGGCAACAAAATGTCGAAGCGGCTCAAAAACTATCCTGATCCAGAGATTGTGATAGAGAAGATGGGCGCAGACGCCATTCGCCTCTACATGCTCAATAGTCCTGCTGTGAAAGCAGAAGATCTCCGTTTTTCTGAAAGAGGCGTTGAACAAACGTTGAGACAGGTTCTCATCCCTCTATGGAATTCTTTTGTTTTCCTTTCGACGTACGCAAAAATCTATCACTGGAAACCAAAGAAAGTGAGTGCGTCCCCAAGCGCTTTGATCGATCAGTGGCTTTTGTCTCTCACACAAAAGATCATTCAAGATGTAGAAACCGCGATGGAACAGTACGACTTAAACCAAGCGGTAGCCCCTTTTGTGGAATGCATCGAACAGCTCACCAACTGGTATATTCGAAGATGTCGAAATAGGTTCTGGGCAGATGAAGACACAGTGGACAGACAAGAGGCTTTTTCTACTTTATATACAGTGTTACTCGATCTCGTCCATGTCGCTGCGCCCTTCATTCCATTTTTAAGCGAGGCGATCTACCAAGAGCTCAAAACAGAAGGAATGCCGGATTCGGTCCATCTTGGGACTTTTCCTGTATACCAGGCTCATTTACGCAATGAAGAATTGGAAAGGGAAGTGACCGCAGCGCAAAGCGCTGTAGGAATAGGGCATGCGCTCCGCAAAGAATACAAATTAAAAGTCAGGCAGCCACTTGCCAAAGCCTATCTCATTTCGTCTAATGAAGAACTTCTCTCTGCCTTGAAAAAACAAACGCAGCTCATCGCAGATGAGCTCAATGTGAAAGAGATCGAATTCCATAGCGACGAGACAAATTTTGTGCAGTGGATTGCCAAACCAAACTTCCCCGTCTTAGGCAAAAAAATCGGGAAACTCATTCCTCAAGCGCAAAAAGTGATTGGGGCTTTTAATAGGAAGCAAATTTTACAACTAGCCTCGAATCAAACACTGACAGTGCAGATCGAAGACAAGTTAGTGGAGCTCGAGCCCAATGATGTACAAATCGAGCGCAAAGTGAAAGAAGGCATCGCCGCGGGAAATGTAGGCGATTTGACAGTTGCTTTGGATACAGAACTCAACGCAGCTCTTTTGGAAGAAGGTCTCGCAAGAGAGATCATTAATAAAATCAATACAATGCGCCGGGAAATGGATTTTGCTGTGATCGATCGCATTGCAATCACCATCCAATCAACGCCTGTTGTAGAGAGTTGTTTTGAGAAATATGGTAAGTACATTTCAGGAGAGGTGTTAGCAACCTCAGTCCATTTCGGTCCATGCACAGGCACCGAGTGGGATCTCAACGGAGAAAAGACAATCATCCACATTGTCAAGAACGCCTAATTTCCCCTTTTCTCTCTTTCTGCTCTCGGTGTTTAAAATTTTCTGACATGTTTGTGACCTCGCGAAATACGTGCAAAATTTTAAACACCGAGAGCACCGAGAAACACCAGGGCGAGCGCATTAAATCTTAGAGTGCGCAAGTCAGCTGACTACAACCTCATTTTTTTTCATCAGCGCAGAGATAATAGCAGAGACAGAGAGGACGCAGAGAGAAGATAAAGAACCGAAACGGACGGGGCCTTGCCCGGAGGGGGAGAGAGAAATGAGAAACGATTCTCTCTTCCTCCGGGCAAGGCCCGTCTCCGCGCTTCGCGGTTCCTTACCCTTTCTCTGCGTCCTCTCTGTCTCTGCTATTATCTCTGCGCTGATGAAAAAAAATAAGATTGGGGTCAGTTGACTTACACACTTTGAAGAACTCTCCCCTAAAAAGGGGAGAGATTCTCCGACTGCCAAGGGGCAGCAAGTACCTTGCTGCAGCTTAACAGATAGCTCGGCTAACTCGGCCGTGAACGACCGAGATTGCGCTCGAGCAGCAGTTCAAATTTAATGCGCTCGCCCTGGAGAAACACCGAGAGAAGAGAAGAGAAGATTTTAGAGCAAATCATCGTTGGGCAAAGACTTCTCGCCCCTCTGACCCATCACCCTCTCCACCCTCTTCCGGCGGAGCAGCCAGTATCCGCATGCGCACCCAATCGCAGAGAGCCAGACGAAGAACTTTGGGAAGGTAAAAAAATGGCCTGAGGGCTGCGGCAATGTTCCGAAGCGTTCTCCCGGTGGAGAGAAAAGGAAATGGACCACACCTTTGATATTATCTTCTGATACAAAACCAAATTCACGGCTGTCGGCGCTCATCGCATGGTTATCGCCCAACATCAAGTACTGTTTCTCAGGGATCGTCAGACCAAACTTACGAATGAGATCTACATCGAGATCGCCCTCCGCAGTCAATGGCGCTCCAGCATCTTCAAATGCAAGATAAGGCTTGCGAGACGTCGAGAGCTTTTTCTTCTCTTCTTCTCGTTTGTTGAACGCTTGCAATATGGAATCTCCCTCAAGGACAACCGGAGCGTTCAAGAGATATAAATCTCCTGAGCGGAAATAGGCATAGCGCGAAGGATACAAACGACTATTCTTCACAGGTTGATACTGCGTCAAGAACTCAATGCCTAAATTGTACAAGGTTTGGATCTGCTCTGGGCTTGTTTTGTATAGAGGGTGATCTAAAGGCAGTTTCTTTGTGATCCCACCAAAATAAACCTGAGAGGCAACCCCATCTTGGATCTCATATGTCCCATCTGGAACTCCAGGAAGCTTTGGATAAAACGAAGCGTAGTAAGGATCTTTGGCCTCCATTCCTACCCGATGCGCAAATCCATTATCCACGGAGAATCTGCACGTCGTCATGTGCATAGCTAAACGATCCAAATGCTCTTGGCTCAAGGGAAGAAAGGAAATCCCAAGACCCAAGGTCGGGCGGAACTGATGCCCATCCGATTCAACCTTCGCATCTTTCACGCTCGGATGATGCGCGAGCTCCAGATACAAAAGACCCTCATCTAAGCCTGCAACCGCTTTGGGATAAAGCTCCGTGAGTTCTGCCAAAGTCAATAAACGGGCCTTGGCATAGTTTTTCATTCCCCAAAGATCGCTATAATGTTCCACAGGCGCTGCGCCATTTTGCCCAAAGATTTCCCCTTCTAGCCACCCCAGAGGATGGACTTTCATTTCAGCTACAGGTTGCTTCATTTGATAAAAAGTAGCTGTGGGAAAAGAGCCTTTCTTTGAAAGGGCCGTCTCGACTCTCCCCTCTAACTGAATGAACGGGATGTGCTCTAATGCCTGACTCCAAGAAGAGGCGCGCAGATCTGTAATCTCATTTCCTTTTGCATCGATGCCATAAATTTTCCCTCCGTAGAAATAGAGAGTATCCCCAGGCTTTCCGATGAGTCTTTTCACCATTTGCTTTTTACCAGGGAAGAGATAAAAATATCGAATATCTGAATCAGGGATGTCCATATTTTCCGCTGTCCATACAACGATATCACCTCTTTGAACGAGATCTGGGTTGAATGTGAAATGGGAAGTGGTTAACGGGACATTGAGTCCAAATTCGTTTTTGGAGACGACGAGGAAGTCGCTCTCTTTCAATGTGGGGCGCATCGATCCTGTCGGAATCGTGTAGAGCTCAAACCACATCTGGCGCACTACGATCGCAATCAAAAGAGCTGTGGTGATCGAGCCTATAAACCCAAGCGTCCGATCCCACGAGCTGCGCACCATCCAAACATTGGCAAGACCTTGCAACTTCTGCGCGCTCTTCTTCGCTTTTTCCGGATTTTTCGCGAGAATGGCTTCTTGCAAGAGAGCGAGGTGCGTCACAACAAGATTTTTCGCATCCGTGGGTAGCGCCTTTGCTTTACGAGAGTAAAGACGCTCCACCGAATGAAAAACTTTTTTTGACTTTCTCAATGCATAGAAAGCTCGGACAGCAGCAAGGACCATATGTTCACCTGGGTTCCAGGATACACGTCCTTGCGGCTTCCCCGCAAGAAATTTATAAAATTTCTGCAGCTAAAGAAGCGAGCTCCGATCTCTCTGTCTTCTCTAGGAATATATGACCAAAAATCTTATGATTTTTAAATTTATTGACTGCATAGGTAAGCCCATTGGAGTCTTTATCTAGATAAGGGTTATCAATTTGCGTAGGATCTCCTGTCAAAATGACTTTTGTCCCCTTGCCCGCTCTCGAGATAATGGTTTTTACCTCATGGGGAGTCAAGTTCTGCGCCTCATCGATAATCATGTAAATTTTAGGAAGTGATCTTCCGCGGATATATGTGACCGCTTCCATTTCAATCTTCTTACTTTCCATGATGAATCCTAAAGCTGCAGCGCTATTGGCCTCTCCACTTGTGTTCGCACACAAAAACTCCAGGTTATCATAGATAGGCTGCATCCAATGATAGAGTTTTTCCTCTTTTGTCCCGGGTAAATAACCAATATCTTTCCCTAAAGGAACAATCGGGCGTGAAACCAAGATTCGAGAATAGACATTCTCATCAAATACCTTGCGCATACCGCAAGCAAGAGCCAGCAATGTTTTGCCCGTTCCCGCTTGTCCAATCAACGTCACAAGGTGAATATCATCGCGCAAGAGCAAGTCAATCGCGCACCTTTGCTCCACATTGAGCGGCTGGATGCCCCAAATATCTCGCTGCATGGGCAAAAGTTGTTCTAATTTTTTCGTCTTAAAGCTGTATTTACTCACAGAAGAACCCTTTTCTGAAGAGTTCAAAAGAGCGTACTCATTCGGACGAAACCCTTCTTCTGGAAGAATCAAAGATCCGTCTTTATTGAACAGATCGACATTCTCTTTCGTCGTAGTGACCTTCCGAAATCCTCGATACATCTCCTCATAAGAGGCTTTAAGATTCTCAAAGTCTTCCGCTTCCATGTTCATCGCTTCCGCTTTGACACGAGTCACAAAATCTTTCGAAACAATCACAACCGATTCGCCACGCTCTTTTAAGATATACGCAAGCAATAGGAACCTGTTGCTGCTTCGATCTAAAGGCAAAGGAAATCCTTGCACCCTTTCAGAGCGCAAATCCAAGTGAATTCTAACTTTAGGTCCTTCAGGAATCTCTACACCTACATGAAGATCTCCCGTCTTGCCCGCTTTTAACGAATCAATATAACGAATCACTTCCCGCGCATTTTTCCCTACTTCATCAGAATTGCGCTTCAATCCATCCAACTCTTCCAACACAGCCAAAGGAATGACCACATCGTTGGCTTTAAATTTCGTAATCGATGTAGGATCATGCACTAGGACGTTTGTATCAATAATAAAGGTTTTTCGACTCACTTGTTTACCCTCGTGGCAAGTTTCTTTGGACGTTGTTATCGGCTGGGAAGCCATTTTCATCAGATACCTCTTGTACGCGGTTTGGTTCTATTAGCCCCTTATAAGAATTCATAGAATGCCTGTCAACTAACATAGTAAAGCGCTTATTGTAAGTGTGTTATGTATTTTGGTCGAAAATCAAGCACTCTTTTGTCTCGAGTGCTAAATCCTCGTTGACAAATGAAATTCTTTGATTTATAATGGAAAGTAACTGCAAGAGGTATTCGATGAAAATCACACCTAAAATCCTTCATATCCCACCCTTTATTTCGACATCTTGGGACCAAATTTCCTCTCTGTACATCCAAGCCAAAAGTGGATTGCCTCATTTAGTGATTGCATTGCGGGATGGCGCGCTTGTCGAAGTGCCCCACCTTACACAAAGGGAGATCGACGAAATTTTCCAAGCGCACGCCCATTTCTCAGAAGGACATTCAGCGCCCACAACCCTCCCGAGCTTCCTCGATTCAGCATTTAGCGTGAGCATTCCAATGAAACTCGACGGCTCCATGCTCGATTCATTAGCGTCGCAGCTTCAACACAACCCAGACCAAGCAAATCTCCCTCAGATCCCAACCCATATCCTTTCGAAAATCCTCACCATTTTGCGCAGTTTAGGACAGAGCGACGAAATGCTTTTTGACAAGCCGCAACCAAACTGTCATTGCACCTATTGCCAATTATCAAGAGCAGCATCGGGCGAGGCAGAAGAAGTGGTGATCGATGCGGATCTCAAATTCCGTGATTGGGAAGTTTCACAAACAGATCAAAAGCTCTATCATGTCGCAAATCCTCTAGACAAAGGGGAATACTACACAGTCTTTTTAGGAGAGCCGATCGGCTGCACCTGTGGCTGCAAAAATTGCGAACACATCCGCGCTGTTCTCAATACATAATTTATTACTTGTAAGACACACCTCAAAAACAGTAGACTCCTTCCCCATTATATAAAAGGAGTCTACTCATGAGCGTTCTACTCGCAGGGACTGCTGCGCCTTCTGGTGCAAAGACAGAATATTCTATGCCCCAAGCCACTTTACAAACAGCCTATGAGATTGCAACCTGGATACAAGATCTGCACCTAGACTATACATATCAAACCGCATGTCGAGCCGAACTTAGAGTTGGGCCCGCTGCGAACTATTTACAAACGAAGCAAGGAATTATTCTGGAACAGGAACACAGCGGTTTATGCAGATCCTTGCATACCCCGTATGGACCCATCACAGTTTTGCTAAACAACGGAAAACCTGCGGACGTCTTTCGAAAAATCAAGAGTAATTTAAAACTCTCAACGCTGTCTGACGGTCCTTTTTGCACAAAGCGTTGGGCAGTGACTGAATGGAAGGGAACAGACCTCCCGAAACCTGAATACAAAAGATCAAGAAACGATGGCTGGGTGTCTTGTTCCTCAGCGCGCACAGCTTGGAAAGAGATCCAAAAATAAAGAAAAAAAATCCTTGGAGTTTAAAAGACGAGACACTACTATTCTAAATTATGCTTAAAATTAGGGTCAGAATATGAAACGTCTTCCACTTTTTATTCTCGGGATTTGTTCTGTTGGTTACGCCACTTCCTCGCCTATTGCTGCTGCGCCACCAAGTCAGCAAATAGTCAAAGCGAAACCATTCACAGGAAAAATCACAGCAAATAAAGTGCGTATGCGCGTGAAGCCTGATCTCGACAGTCACATTGTTTTGCAAATGCATAAGAACGATCTATTGCTTGTCGTGGGAGAAGAGGGTGATTTTTACGTTGTGGCTCCTCCTAAAGAGACAAAGGCATATGTATTTCGGAGTTATATTCTCGATGGTGTTGTGGAAGCAAGTCACGTCAATGTCCGCCTAGAACCTCATTCTGAAGCGCCAATTATCGGGCAGCTAGAGTCAGGAGCGAAAGTCAAATCTCAAATTTGCCCCGTCAATCACAAGTGGGTAGAGATCAGCATGCCAGAAGGAGTTCAGTTTTACGTATCTAAAGAGTTTCTCGTCTCTGCAGGCGGCCCTGAGTATTTAGCTACAATGGAAAAAAGAAAATCCCAAGCCCACGATCTACTCAATTCAGCCTGCCTAGTGGCCTCTTCCGAATGCAAAAAATCGTATGAAGACATGTCCATTTTTGGCGTGACAGAACAACTCCAATCGCTCATCCGAAGCTATTCCGATTTTCCAGAAGCCGTGACTCAAGCCAAAGAAACGCTCGCCCTTTTAAAAGACACCTATCTGCAAAAAAAGATCGCATTTCTTGAAGAGCGCGCCGAGCTTTCCCCAACCGCAAAAAAAGAGCTCCTCGCAAAGCATCGCGAAGAGACCCAAGATCTAGCTATCGACACAGCAGAACAATCACATCCTCACTTGATTGCAAAGAACCATGTCAAAAAACCCATTTCCGAAGACACTCTGTGGGATACTTTAGAAGAATCGCTCTATTTGAGTTGGACAGCTTTCCATTCAGGAAAGAAAATGGACGACTTTTATATAGAGCAAAAAGCAAATGCCATTGTCCTCTCTGGCACGCTTGAATGCTATCCCAATCCAGTCAAAGACAAACCAGGCAATTATATCCTTCGCGACGCTACAGGCCCTACCGCCTACTGCTATAGCACACACGTGGACCTAGAAAAGTATGTGGGCCAAAAGGTGACCGTGAACGCATCTCCACGGCCTAACAACCACTTTGCGTTCCCTGCTTATTTTGTGTTGTCTGTAGATCCTTAATTGTGTATCATATCCCGCGAACACGCTAGTTGATAGCAACAGGAAGCATTAAATTTTTTTTATTCCAAGTAAAAATATGTATTCAATCAAAACGACCCTCCCCCTGCCTATTCAAGGGCAGCAGACCTTAGATAAAGAGTCTCCTGCAAAAAAGGGCGTATCTACGGCAGGCGAGCTCATCCTCACAACAGCCACCTGGGCAAATCAAGACAAACGGGACAGAAATAAGAACATCAAACCCAGAGCGTATGCTTCTAAAAAAAAGTCTGAAAAGGCTTTGCATCGCTGGATTCCGCATAGCCATGATCTTTCCGAATAGAAACTTAAAAAAGAATATCTCCTCTCTTAATGACCTAAGAGCCGAATGACGACGCTCTACCCCCTCACAGAAACACGCCTTTCCAAGACGCTCCTCCTCGTTGATTATCAATGAGTTACGCCTACCAAAAGAAGAATGTTTTAATTAAAGAATAATTAGATGTCTGAAAAAACAATGTATATGTTACAATTATTTCCAAACTAAATCAGGAAACAAAAATATGACAAACCCAGTTACAGTAAATCAAAATTGCGCTATTTGCTTAGCAAGCGCCCCCTCCAATCCTTTAGAAGCAGTATGCAAACACATCTTTTGTCGCGACTGTTTTATCCAATCCCAAGCTTCTCAAGCAGATGATTCTTGTGCTCTCTGCGGAAGGGCTACTCAGATATCTTTGCACTCTCTATTAGATGCAGACATCGATACCATGGACATGCAGCAGACAGATCTTCAAACACGCATTGACGCTCTTTACGCGCAGAGCCACGCAAGGGCGCTTATGATGAATGATCATTTGGCCGTTCGAAGCGAGGACTCCCTTTTAGAGCAGACGGCAAAGGCGAACAAAAAGATTGTAGTAACGCTCCACTCACTCACAGCTCATCTACAGCTTATGGCGCTAGACACCCAGAATCGTCAGGTAGGATCCTGCATCGAAGCTCTGCGAAGAGCCTCACAAGCCCTATCAACAGGCCAGTCTACAAGGCCAATGATTGCCGACATGATTATCAACCAAGGACAACCGATCTTAATACTACAAAAGCGGATCCAAGATACGACGATAGCGGCACAAGCACTTTTCGGAGGACTCGCAGAAACAACGCAAAATATTGACACGAGCCCTAAAGACGCTGAGCTTGCCAAAAAGCAATAGAATCTTGAGATTTGTGAACAGGCGCTTGGGGCGCCTGTTCATGATACTTCCCCTCCTTGGGTATCAACAAGTTACGCCAATAAGAAGAAGAAATTTTCAATTAAAAAAATAATTACATATCTAAAAAAACAACATATATGTTATAATTATTTCCAAATTAAATAAGGAAATAAAAAAAATGACAACCCCAATTACAGTAAATCAACCATGCGTTATTTGTTCAACAAGCGCGCCCTCCAATCCTCTAGAAACGGCATGCCACCACATTTTTTGTCGCGACTGTTTTATCGTATCTCAAGCCTCTCAAGCAGATGATTCTTGTACTCTCTGCGGAAGGGCTACCCAGATATCTTTGCACTCTCTATTAGATGCAGACATCAATACTATGCGCATGCAGCATACAGATCTTCAAACAAGCATTAACGCTCTTTACGCGCAGAGCGCCTCAGCGGCGATTATGCTAGATAATAATTTGAGCGCTCCGTCTCGGCCCGAGGAAAATCGTCTAGAGCAGCAGAAAAGGACGTTAGACATGATTCAAGTAACGCTCTCCTTAGGCATAACTAATATACAGCTTGCCCATCTAGAAAACGCGCATCGTCAGGTAGGATCCGACATCGAAGCTCTGCAAACTCTGCAAAGAACCTCACAAGACCTATCAACATTCAGACCTGCAGGGCAAGTAGTTTCCTCCCTTATTATGAATCCAGGAAAAACGATCTCAAAAGAACAAAAGCGGATCCAAGACACGACGATGACGCTAGAAAAAGCTTTCAGAGACAACATAGAAACAATGAAATGAAATTCTGAAGACGCTAAAGCTTGCCGAAAAGCAATAGAATCTTGAGATATGTTATAATCGTTCCAAAATTAAACAAGGAAACAAAAACATGACAACCCCAATTACAGTAAGTCAAACATGCGCTATTTGTTTAAAAGCGCCTTCCAACCCGCTAGAAACGGCATGTTGCCACATCTTTTGTCGCGATTGTTTGACCCTATCCCAAGTCTTTCAAGCAGAGGATTCTTGTACTCTCTGCAGAAGAGTTACTCAGATGCCTTTTCCATTCCTACTCGACGAAGATGTCAATACCATGGTCAGGGAGCATACAGATCTTCAAACACGCATTAAAGATCTTAATGAAGATCTTGAAGCGAAGATACAAGATTTGGGAGCTCAGCCCCAGGAAACTCCTTCGGAGGAGACGGTGGGAAAGCGACTCTTAACAATGGCGTTATGCATCAACTTCAGGTTATCTATCTTACGTCTTGAGCAGCTAAAAAATCGGAATGATCAGATACACTCCAACATCGAAGATCTGCAAAGAACCTCACAGCAGCTATCCTCATTCTATTCTACAAGACAAACACCTCCAACAGTTAATCTCGCTCAGCAGCAGGAGCAACTGCTGCTAACGTTCTCTATCACTTCACTAAGGCAAGTAACTTCCCTCATGATGATCCAGAGAGGAAAGCTGATCTCAATTCAACAAAAGCAACTTCAAAATGACATAATGCAGGTCCAAACACATTTCAAAACAAACACAGAACTACAGGAATTTATTTAAAAGAACATCAGGGGAGTCACTGAGGTGCCTCCTCAACGATTATTAGACGAAACCATTAAAACTATAGAAATGAAAATTACAGAATAAAAATGACAATCCCAATTACAGGAAATCAAACATGCGCTATTTGTTCAACAACAGCGCCCTCCAATCCTCTAGAAACGCCATGCCAACACATCTTTTGTCGCACCTGTTTTATCCTATCCCAAGCCTCTCAAGCAGATGATTCTTGTACTCTCTGCGGAAGAGCTACTCAGATATCTTTTCAATCTCTATTAGATGCAGACATCCATACCATGGACACGCAGCAGATAGCTCTTCAAACACACTTTGCAGCTCTTCACGCGAAGATCATCTCAACGACGACTATGATGACTAATCATTTGGGCGATCGGATCGAGGAAAATCCTGTAGAGCAGGTGGAAAGGAGAGTCGAAAAGATTCAATTATTGTCCTGCTTAGACTTAGCTCTTACGCATCTTACCTCTCTAGAAAACGCGAATCTTCAGGTACGACCCGGCATCACAGTTCTGCAAAGAGCCTCACAAACCCTATCAACACTCCAGCCAGCTGCAAAGCAAGAGCTTTCTGGCGCGATGATCGATCAAGGAAAACCGCTCTCAGAAACCCAAAAGCAGATCCAAGATGCGACGATGCTGTTACAAACAGCTCTGACAGCAATCGCAGAAAAACTGGAAAATATTAGATGAGCCCTGAAGACGCTAAAGCTTGCGTTGCCCCCTTCCATGACGCTCCTACTCATTGAGTATCAATAAGTTACACTAATCAGGAGAAAGCGTTTCAATTAAAAAACAACAACCAAACTAAATAATTGCAAAAAAACATATGCATATGTTATAATTATTTCCAAAATAAACAAGGAAACAAAAACATGACAAGTCCAATTACAGTAAATCAAACATGCGTTGTTTGTTCAAAAACAGAGCCCTCCAATCCTCTAGAAACGGCATGCCATCACATCTTTTGTCGCGACTGTTTTATCCTATCCCAAGCTTCTCAAGCAGATGATTCTTGCACTCTCTGCGGAAGAGCTACCCAGATATCTTTGCATTCTCTATTAGATGCAGACATCAATACCATGGTCACGCAGCATACAGATCTTCAAACACGCATTGATGATCTTTACGCGCAGAACCTCTCAACGACAACTATGATACGTGATAATGTGGTTCGGAACGTGGGAAATCCTTTAAATCAGAGGAAAAGGACGCTCGACACGCTTCAAGCAATGAACTGCTTACTCACAGGTCTTACGCAGCTTGCCAATCTAGAAAACGTGCATCGTCAGGTACAATCCGACATCGAAGCTCTGCAAAGGATCTCACGAAAGCCATCACCGTTCGATTCTACACCCCCAATAGTTAATCTCCCTCCGCTGCAGCTGCTAACGGTCGCTTTCAATTCAACAAGGCTAATAGCTTCCCTCATTAGCAATGCTCTGCAAAGAACCCCACAACCTCT
>Ga0206854_1133_pt1 | contig 19805 bp, 18 predicted proteins | sample Alteio_BWOrgCont_50_FD_152870 | JGI IMG/M metagenome (GOLD analysis project Ga0206854, IMG submission 152870) | Enriched cells from forest soil in Barre Woods Harvard Forest LTER site, Petersham, Massachusetts, United States -... | ecosystem: Environmental > Terrestrial > Soil > Temperate forest >...
AGTCCTCGCGCTTGTCTATGCAGATTCGGCCATTTCAACCGGAGGACGAGGAGCAGTTGGTCGCGTTATGGAAGCGCTGTGAGCTTGTGCGTCCCTCCAACGATCCGCACCAGGACATCCAGCGTAAACTACGCGTGAATCCTGAGTGGTTTCTGGTCGGCGTGCTGAACGGACAAATCGTGGCGAGCGTCATGGCCGGCTACGAGGGCCGTCGCGGCTGGCTCAATTATGTCGCCGTGGACCCCGCGCATCGTCGGCGCGGTCTCGGCCGGCTTATCATCGCCGAGGCGGATCGCCTCCTGCGCGCGGCCGGTTGCCCGAAAATTAATTTGCAGGTGCGCGCCTCGAACAAAGAGGCCATCGAGTTTTACCGCAAGCTGGGCTATTCGGTGGACGATGTCATCAGCATGGGCAAACGGCTGGTCAATGATGAACCTGGCCAGTCGGCCAACTGTCGCTAATCATTCATCGAGTCTTGTTTCTCACTCCCCAATAATTTTCACCAGCACGCGCTTGTTCCGCTTGCCGTCAAATTCGCCATAAAAAATCTGCTCCCACGGCCCAAAGTCGATCTGCCCGTTCGTGATGGCGACGACCACTTCACGGCCCATTACGGTGCGCTTCAAGTGCGCGTCGGCATTGTCCTCGCCGGTGTCGTTGTGCCGGTATTGATTGTGCGGTTTTTCCGGCGCCAGTTTTTCCAGCCAGTTTTCCAAATCCTGATGCAAGCCCGATTCGTCGTCGTTAATAAATACACTCGCGGAAATATGCATTGCATTGACGAGGCACAAGCCCTCCTTGACCCCGCTTGCGCGCACGGCCTCGCGCACCTGGGCCGTGATGTTGACGTACGCCCGGCGCGTAGGGGTTTTAAAGTGAAGCTCAACGCGGTGGGATTTCATGGAAAGCGGCCATTTATTCTTAATAATTTCTTAATGCACAAGCCATTGCATTTTATTACCGGCTTGGTTCATGCTGTGGCAAACTAGAACGATGAGCGCCCATGCTTCGCCGCCCCTGGCCAATGTCGCTTCCTGCCGCGAAATTTCCGAAAATCGCGAGCAGGTGGACGCGTGGGAAAATATCGAGTTCCCGGCCGGCACGCTGCTCGATGGCCGCTTTTTGATTGGCGAGCCCCTGACCCAGGGCGGCATGGCGACAATTTACCAGGCCGAGGACATGAAAAACGGCGGCTGCCCGGTGGTCGTCAAAGTGCCCTTCGAGCGCTTCCAGCGCGATCCGGCCTTTGTCGCGCGCTTTTTGCGCGAGGAAGCCATCGGCCTCAAACTCCATCATCCCAGCCTGCTGAAGTTTTTCTCCGTCGAGGGCAAAAAAGGCCGCCTCTATCTGGTCACGGAGCGTTTGTCCGGTATCACTTTGGCGCAATTGATCCATCGGCAAAAACCGTTGCCCGAGGCTGATGCTCTGCGCATTGCCAGTCTGGTGGGCGAGGGGCTTCAATACATGCACGAGCACAACTTTGTCCATCGCGACATCAAGCCCGACAATATCATGCTCTGCACGGACCACACCATCCGCATCATGGATTTCGGCCTCGCTTCGCCCGTGGCCGGCAAGCTGGATTTGTTGGCGGATAAAACCCCCGTGTTTGGCACGCCCCAGTACATGGCGCCGGAGCAGGTCAAGCGCTCGCGCAGCGGCCCGCACACCGACATTTATAGCTTGGGCGTCATCCTATACGAAATGCTCACGGGCAAATTGCCCTTTATCCACGAAGACCCGTGGGTTTGCGCCCAATCGCGCGTGCAGGGCGACCCGCCTGCGCCGCGCTCGGTGAACCCCGCCATCTCGCCCCAAGCGGAGGAAATCGTCCTCCGCGCCCTGCGCCGCAAGCCCGCCGAGCGCTATCCCACCATGGCCGCTTTTCGCGCCGCTCTTGATGCGCCGGACAAAGTCGTCGTCACCGGCCTCAGCCAGCGCCTGCGCCCGCCACGCTGGGTGCTCAGCTTCGAACAGGCCCAGATTGTCTATGGTCTTGGTCTCACCGTCATCGTGCTGATCCTGCTCGTCATCGGGTTTTTCTTCTTCCTGCACCTGCCGACGAAGCATCATTAAATTCACTGGCTATTTCGTTGGAGCAGCTCGCTGCGCATACCGGACAATGCGAAAGGCCGGAGTCGTTTGCAGCGTTTCCGCTTCGGCAAACAGATTTTCATATTCCGGGAAAAACGCATCACCGGCAAAATTTCCGGCAACCTGGGTTAAATAAAGTTCCGCGCAGCGCGGCAACGCTTGCGCATAAATTTCCGCCCCGCCAATAATCCAAATATCGCCTTCCATCGGCAATGCGTCCACCTCATTCAAATTATTTACCACGATGGCCCCCGGCAGAGTATTTTCCCCCGGTGCCAACGTGCGCGACACTACCACATTGCGCCGACGGGGCAGGGGACGCCCCAGCGATTCCCAGGTCTTGCGCCCCATCACCACCGTGTGCCCGGTCGTCTGTTCGCGAAAGAATTTCATATCCTCCGGCAACCGCCAGGGGATTTTCCCGTCCACGCCGATGACGCGGTTCTCCGCCAAAGCGGCAATGGCTTTCCACGTCATTGCTTTATTCGTGTCCATTCGTGGATAAATCTTTGCGCTCTTTGCGTCTTTGCGGTGAACTTTTTTTCCTCACACCGCAATCGGCGCCTTAATCCCCGGGTGGGGATCGTATTCCAATAATTCAATATCCTCAAAGCGAAAGGCCTCCAGCGTGTGTACTTCCGGGTTCAACCGCACGCGCGGCAGTTGCTTCGGCGTGCGCGCCAGTTGCGTCTCTACTTGATCGAGGTGATTTAAATACAGATGCAGGTCGCCAAACGTGTGCACAAAGTCACCCGGCTTTAAGCCGCAAACCTGCGCGATCATCAGCGTGAGCAGCGAGTACGAGGCGATGTTGAAGGGCACGCCGAGGAACAGGTCCGCACTGCGCTGGTAGAGCTGGCAGCTCAATTCGCCCTTGCCCGACACATAAAATTGAAACAGCGCGTGGCAGGGCGGCAGCGCCATGCGGTCCACATCGGCCGGATTCCAGGCCGTGACGATATGCCGACGCGATTGCGGTGACTCTTGAATCGCCGCGACCACCTTGGCAATCTGGTCAATCGTCGTGCCATCGCGCGCGGGCCAGTGCCGCCATTGGTGGCCATAGACGGGCCCCAGGTCGCCCTTTTCATCCGCCCACTCATTCCAAATCGTCACCCCACGCTCCTGCAGCCATTTCACGTTCGTCTCCCCGCGCAGAAACCACAGCAGTTCGTAGACGACCGATTTCCAATGCACCTTCTTCGTCGTCAGCAACGGGAACCGCTCGCGCAGGTCAAACCTCGCCTGCGCGCCAAAGACGCTGCGCGTGCCCACGCCCGTGCGGTCCACGCGCTCTTCGCCGTGGTCGCGCACCAGCCGTAGCAGGTCCAGGTAGGTTTGCATAGTTTGATAAAAGCGGTTTCTGCACCAGACGGAAGTGCAAAATATCTACTTGGGGGATATAAGGGATTGGATGTAGCTAAAGTAAGGGTTTGCGACCCGGAAATGGACCGGCTATTCTTGTATGCGCTACTTCAGACATGTCACTGCGGAATATTCCTGCCTAAAATGCGGACAGCGGCGTTCCGTCATCGCACCAACTCTTTCTCCTTTTTTTCTCATTTTGGCGGCAGCGTTTACTTTGCCCACTTGGGTAATTGCTTTCATTATCTGGCGGCTGCCGTGGTATCATCTGCTTGGCATCTACGCAGGTGAACTGCTCATGATCTTTGCTGCGGGATTTTTAAGCAGTTTCTTTCTGTTGCTTGACTCCATGACTTGTCCGCGTTGTCGCAAGGCGATGTTGCTGAATGGGCGGCATTTTGACCCGCTTGGCTCAAAAAGGCCCCATTGGAAAGATATGCTGCTCCTGGTTGTTTTTATCGGCATGAATGTGCTGCTGTGGATCCAAATGCGCCGGATGTAATCAAATCAGTGGACGAGGTCGTTTGACCTGTTCGCCCATATCGCCTTGCCCGCCGGTCTTCCATCTGGCGGAAATCTCTTAAGGCACGCTCTCATTCCAGCGTTAATTTCCCGTATTGCCGCCCGTTAGTTTGGCTCGACGAGTGCGCCGATCTCCCTAATACTGGCTCACAATACCCCCTGCCACCCCTACTGAATCCCCTTCATGCATTATTCTGGCACACGGGCTAGTTTGCGGCTCTCGTTGCTCTTCTTGCTGTTTTTCATGCTGGTGGGTTTGGGGGTTGAACGCGCTCGCGGCGCGGCCGTGTCGCTGACTTCGCCCGAGGGGGTGGTTTATGTCGGCGACCAGCTCAAATTTTATCAAGTGGACGCGGATGGCATCATCACCGTGACCACCGATCGCGATTTGCAACTGCATGGGATGAAGGCCAAAAATTTTAAACTAAGCGGCCAGGTTTGGCTGGGTGGTCCTTCGCCGTCGGCAAGCCCTTCGGATAAGGCGCCGGATGGGTTTGCCGTGGTTGTCCGGCAAGTGGACGGCGATCATCGCTACGAACTCACTTCCCGTGCGCTCATTTTTAAGCCGCTTAAGCCAAATGGGCCCATAGACAAGAAATTTGATCATTTTGCCGATTTTCAGAAACCATCCCTGGGCGAATGGACGCCCTTTTCCGCCGAAGTTACATCCGGCCAAATTACTTTTATGTTTGGTGGCCAACAAGGAGTGATTCCGGGGCCCTTGGACACTGACGGCATAAACTATGTTTCGCTGTCTTCCGGCACCAAACTCCGGTACCTGCAATTGGAGGTGCTGGCTGACTCGGACAATACCACGACGGCTGCGTCGGCTTCCTCCACCAGCACCGCAAACTCGCCGCCTGCGCGTCGAAAGCCGCAGGCTACCGTGCAGGACTTCCTCAAGGCCATGGTTATCATTAAGGGTGAGCTTGGTCAGGGCTCCGGCTTCATTGTGCGGAAAAACGACCAGCTCTGCATTGTCACCAACCAGCATGTCCTTTCCGGTAACTCCAACTTCACCATCACCGGCGTGGACGGCACCAAGTATCCCACCAATGGCGCGCTCTTTGGGGCAGTGGGCTATGATGTCGCCATGCTGCGCATCCCGGAGGCCAAAAATTTTATTTCGGTGGACGACTATTCTGCCGCCGGCGCCGCGATTGACGACTCGGTCGTCGTCTTGGGCAATGCCGAGGGCGGCGGCGTAGTCACGAAAATTACCGGCAAATTACTCGGCGTTGGCCCGGAACTGATCGAAGTAAACGCCAAATTTGTCCAGGGCAACAGCGGCAGCCCTATCGTGGACAATTCCACGCACACGGTCGTTGGCATCGCCACTTATGCGATGAAGAATTACACCCCCGACGAACTGCAACGCGCCGCCAACACGCCGCCCCTGCGCTGGTTCGGCTATCGGTTGGACACCATCAAAGAATGGCAGGAACTGGATTGGAAGCGCTTTAACGCCGAAGGCGATCGTTTGGCCGCAGTGGAGCAGCGCACCGAGTCTTTCATTCAAATTTTTCCGCTCCTGCGTTCCCATTCTCCCACCCAGACGCATTTGCCCGATAGCAACATTGACGCCGCCTATGCCACCTACGTGCGCGAAACGCAAAAAGCCATCGCCGATGCCAGCACTGGCGACGCCCTCACCGCCCAGAAAAAGTTGCTGGCCACGCTGACCACTTACCTCGACAACGACACCAACGACCTCTCGGCGCAAAATCTTTACTCCTACCACGCCGACGAACTCAAGGCCCAGTTGCAGATCCGCGATGTCATCCGCGAAGGATTTCAGGAAATCATCATCCGGGTGCAGCACCTGAACTAAGGCGGCAGTTGACGGTTAGATTCGCTTCCCCGGAATCGCCTTGACCCCTGGCGCTTCGCCCGGCATTTTTATCGTTTCCCTTTTAGGATTCTGGGGCTGTAGCTCAGTTGGTAGAGCGCGACAATCGCACTGTCGAGGCCGTCGGTTCGAGCCCGATCAGCTCCACCACTTTTTCGCCATAGCGAAAAAGTGCCTCGAAGCGAGCATGGCGAGCGTAGATGGGGATATGCCAGTCCGCAGGGCGGGACATATCTCCACCTTCGTTCGTCTGCTCGACAGATCCTCCTCTCCACCACCACCATTTCCATGAGCCCGCCCGCACCGCAGTCCACCCGGCTGCACTTGGTCCGCGCCGGCTTCAACCGCTTCCTTGCCCGCGAATTGGCCGATGCCGGTTGCCCGCCCACCATTCAAGGGCCAACTTGGCTGCTTACTCCGCCGACCGATCAGGAGTTTTGCTTCTCCTACCTGACCCTCGTTGACCCCATCGAACTCACCCTCGCCACTGACTCCGTCAACGCCGCCGCCAAGCTGGTGTTGGACTACTTCCTCGGTTCTTGTCGTGACGAGAAATTTACCGCGCCCTGGCCCTGTCAATTTCGCGGCGATGAATCCGTCGCGGGCCTCTCCCGCCGCGCCACCGCCGTCGAGCGCACTTTCCTCGAAAGCCTGACCAAGCGTGTGGCCCGCGTCGCGCGCCTCGCCAAAGAAATACCCGAAAAGCCCCTGGGTCTCAGTCGCGGCCTGTTTGTCTTCTGGCGCGATTTTACCCATTGCTTCGTTTCGCGCGAGGCCATCCTTGGCGGCCAGCAACGCATGGCCGACGACCCCGGCGCGCCTTCCCGGTCCTATTTGAAGCTGGAGGAAGCCTATGGCGTCCTTGGCCGCGAACCGCGGTCTGGCGAAACCGTTACGGATCTTGGCGCGGCGCCTGGCGGCTGGAGTTTTAGCGCGGCCAAGCGCGGAGCTAAAGTTCTGGCTCTCGACAACGGCCCGCTCAAAGGCGCGGCGCTCGACCATCCGCTCATCCGCCATGAGCAAACGGATGCCTTTCGCTACGCCCCGCCGCCCGGCCAGCCGTGCGACTGGCTGCTCTGCGACGTGGTGGATGACCCAGCCAAAGTTTTGGCCCTGCTCAATCTTTGGGTCAAGAACCGCGCCTGCCGCCGCTTTGTAGTGAATCTCAAATTTGGCCGCACCGATCCGATTCCCTTGCTGCGCCTCGCCCTCGCGCCGACCTCACCCATTGCGCGGGCTTGCATCGGCCTGCGCGCCCGCCATCTTTTCCATGACCGCGAAGAATTCACCCTCGTGGGCGAATTGCGCGGATAAGCCCTTATATTTATGCCCGCTCCCGACGCCAAAGGTCCACCGCCCATGCGCCCCGTGACCCTCTGCGGCTTCAAGGCCGTGGCTGCGGCGTTTGCCAAGCGGCCCAAGTGCGTCCAGCGCCTTTTCTTCGACGCGCCCACCGCGCCCAAGACCGGCGAGTTTTGCAAATGGCTCGCGCTCGAGCGCCGCGTTTATCGCCAGGTCCCTCCCGAAGAACTGGCCAAAATCGCTGGCACTGTCCACCACGGCGGCATCGTCGCGGTAACGGAACGCCCGGCTTTGCGCGCGCCCAAGTTTGGCGAACTCGCCGAATGGCAGCGCGCGGGCGATCCTTTGCTCGTGCTCGACCGCATTGGCAACCCGCACAACCTCGGCGCCATTGCCCGCACCGCTGCGTTTTTCGGCATTCCGCGCATGTTGATCGCGAAGCACCCGCTTCAAGCCCAGCCCAATGACGCCGCCTACCGCGTGGCCGAGGGCGGCCTGGAACACGTGCAGATTTTCGAGGTGGTGGATCTCTTGCAAATCGTCAAGCAACTGCCCAAGCATTTTCTCGTCGTCGGCACCTCCGTTCATCGCGGCAAGAACCTCGAAACCGCGAAGCCGCCGCGCGCGCCGGGCCGCCCCGTGGCGCTTATCCTCGGCAACGAGGAAACCGGCCTCGATCCCAAGCTCGAAGGTCAGTGCGAATTGCTTGTGCGCATCCCCGGCAGCGGCTTGGTCGAATCGCTCAATGTCAGCGCCGCCTCGGCCATTTTGCTGCATTGGATGTCGGCGGGCCGTGTCGTGCAACCCTCGCGCAGCGAGGGTTGATCATAGCCGTGGTGCTTCAGCCCACGGAACTTTTTCATCAACACAGTCTGCGTCGCGTAGCGACGTTTGAAAATCTCCTTAAAACGTCATTCCCAGCGCTAGCGCGAGCAATTGTTCACTGCGTGTGCCATTCGTTCCGACAAGGGTGTTGTACGACTGGCTGAAGCGCAGTGAAAGCTCGAGATTGCGATCCAGCTTGTTGATCAGCGCGGTGCTCAGTTTCCAATTATAACTATTAAAGTCATTCGGTTCCGCCGCAGCACTGGCTTCCTGCTCCAGCCGCAACGTGTCGGAGATGTTCCACGTCAGAGTCTGCTTGCCCGTGCCAAGCGTGAACCACTTGTCCGCCACGCCGTCCGCATCCGTGTATTGCTCCGTCGGGCCGGCCTGAAAAGCCAGGTTTACGTTGCCGCTTTTCCACACCGTGTAGCCGAGGCCCAGGATGTCGCGCGCCTGTTCGTTGATGTTTGCCTGAAAGTCGCGGAGGTAGCCCGTTTGATTGTTCACAAAAAGGCGCGCGCTCAAGTCGCGGTTATAGGTCATGTCCGAGCCATAGCGGTCCGCGCTGCGGTTAACTACGCCGTTCATATCTGTTGTCGCGGTGTAATAATAAAAGCCTTTTAAATCGTAAGTGTCCGGCCCGTTTTTTAGCGTCAAGTTGCCCACCGACATGATTTGCGTCGTCACCGAACTCGTCCGCGAATCGTTCACGCCGGCATCGAGCCGCCCGCTTACTTGTCCCGGCACTACATCATTGACGAGGAGTTTAAACCGGTCGCCGTAGGTAAGCGGTGCCGCGGGGGCCGGAGTTTTTGAGTTGGTGGGGTGGCCTGTTACGGCGCTTGGCGCTCCGCTGGCGGCGACTTGGGTTTTTGCCGTTTCGACATGCGCCTGCGCCGTTGGCACTACGATGACGCCTAGCGTCGGATTACTGAAGTGGATGTTATCCGTATCCTGGCTGACGAGTTTGCCCGTCAATTTGTCGCCATTGTCGAACACCAAAACGTCCGCGCGCGCGCCGGTGGCCGTGCCCAAGAGTGCGGCAAACACCAGAACTTTTGTTAAGAATGCTTTCATATTCCATAGAGTGGGAGTGAAGCCAGATATTTCAAGGTTTCTTTTCGATTTTTTTAAAAAATGTAGGGGCGCAGTCTTGCTGCGCCCTTCTTCACCAAAGGAATCCAATTCGCACCAAGCTTGCGATTCGTTCGCTCGTTTGTCATATTCTCCCGATGTCTTTGCCCCTGGACTTCGACACCAACGCCCTGCACGAAGGCGACCGCCTGCACTCCGCCGAATGGCTGGAAACCAACGGCCTCGGCGGTTGGGCCAGCAGCACCATCGCCGGCGCGCACACCCGCCGCTACCATGGCCTGCTCGTCGCCGCGCTACGCCCGCCCGGCGCGCGCATGGTCATGTTGTCCAAGCTCGAGGAAACGCTCCTCTGCTCGGGCGCGAGCTACGACCTCGGCTGCAACCAATACCCCGGCTCCGTCTCGCCGTGTGGCCAGCAATACATCGAGCATTTTTCCCTGCGGCCTTTTCCGACGTGGCGTTACCGCGCCGGGCCCATCGCGCTCGAAAAACAAGTCGGCGCGCTCCATGGCGAAAACACCACTGTCGTTTCTTACCGCCTTACCGAAGCGCCTGCGCCGGTCGAGTTACTCCTGCGCCCGTTTGCCGCCGTGCGCGACTACCATACCCTCCAGCACGCCAATAACGATGTCCGCCGCGAGGCTCCGTTTGCCGACGGCCTCTTGACCTTGCAGTGCTACAACGGCACGCCGCCGATTTATATCAACGTCCCCGGCGCGCGCTTCGACTACGCGCCGTATTGGTATTACCATTTTCAATATAGCGAGGAACAAGCTCGCGGTCTCGACTTCGACGAAGACCTTTTTAGCCACGGTGTCTTGCGCGTGACGCTCGAACCGGGCCAAACCCTCGGCGTCATCGTTTCCCTCGATTCGCCCACGGGTCGAGACCCCGCCGCCTTGCTCGCGAAAGAATCCGCCCGCCGCGATGCCGTGGTGCTCGACGCCGGTTTCAAGGGCGAACTCGAGCAACAGCTCGTGCGCGCCGCCGACCAATTCATCGTGCGCCGGGGCGATTCCGGCCACACCATCATCGCGGGCTACCACTGGTTTACCGATTGGGGCCGCGATACCATGATCGCGCTGCCGGGCCTGTGCCTCGCCACCAAGCGTTTCGCCGAGGCCAAGGAAATCCTGCGCGCCTTTGCCAAGGTCGAGAGCGAGGGCATGTTGCCCAATAATTTCCCCGATGCCGGCGGCGCGCCCGCCTACAACTCCGCCGATTCCACGCTCTGGTTCTTTGTCGCCATCCGCGCCTATTTGAACGCCACGGGCGACGAAGCCTTCGTGCGCGACGAGCTTTTGCCCGTGCTCGAGGACATTCTCCTCTGGCACGACCGCGGCACGCGCTACCACATTCATTGCGGCGACGACGGCCTGCTCTTTGCCGGTGAGCCCGGCGTGCAACTGACGTGGATGGACGCCAAGGTCGGCGACTGGGTCGTCACCCCGCGTATCGGCCAGCCGGTCGAGATCAACGCGCTCTGGTACAACGCACTCGTCATCCTCTCCGAGCTCCGCGCGAAGTTTGGCCAGCCCGGCGGCGAAGCCCTCGCCAACCGCGCGCTGGCCGTCAAGGACCGCTTCGTCGAAACGTTTTGGAACAGCAAGCTCGGCTACCTCTTCGATGTCGTCAATGGCCGGGACCGCGACCCCTCGCTGCGGCCCAATCAACTCTTCGCGCTCAGCCTCCCGCACGAATTGCTCTCGCAGAGCCAGGCGCTGAGCGTCTTCAAGGCGATCGAGCAAAAGCTGCTCACCCCGGTCGGCCTGCGCTCGCTCGCGCCCAACCTGCCCGGCTACCGCCCGCATTACGAAGGCGGCGTCCACTCGCGCGACGGCGCGTACCACCAGGGCACCGTCTGGGGCTGGCTCCTCGGCCCGTACCTCACCGCGCTCGTCCGCCTGCGCGGCGCCTCGGGCAGGGAACGCGCCAAAGCCCTGGTGCAAAATTTATCGGCCAAACTCGGGCAAAACGGCCTCGGCACGCTCTCGGAAATCTACGACGGCGATTCCCCCTTCACCCCCCGCGGCTGTATCGCCCAAGCCTGGTCCGTCGGCGAAATTTTGCGGGTGTGCCGGGATGATTTGGGAGAGTGACATTGACCAATTTCATTCTATAAATTTGATAAATGGCTAAAAAAGCTGTCATCGAAGATATTTTGGAAATCCCTACAAAGAAGGGGTTGGCTTATGCTCAGTTTAGCCACTATCACGAACCACCGCCAACTTTTGGTCACATAATTAGGGTGCTACATGGGTTTTATCAAGAACGACCGAAGAGCTTTCAGCTTTTGGCGGATCAGAAAGAAATATACTACACACTTTATCCGCTTCAGGCCGTCTTGAATGGAGGTAACCTTAATATTGTCGGGCATGCAGAAATCCCAGAATTTGCCCGGAAATTTCCCTTGTTTCGCAGCGGCTGCGCGAATCAGCAAACAGGCAAAGTGGATGTATGGTGGCTTTGGGATGGTACCAAAGAGTGGAAGATAGGACAATTGACCGAGGAGCAGATGGATTTACCTCTTCGTGCGAGTTGGGGCACGCCTGTATTAATTTCGCGTATTGAAGAAGGTTGGACGCCGCGGTATGAGGAGGCATTTCGGCAAGCCAAAAGACTGCGCAATAAAGTCGAGAAAACACCTAGCATTAAAGCAGTCAGACATTTTTTGCTCTTTGAGGATAAGGGCATCGCCGAAAATGCACGGCAATTGGTTAACGATGCTGGATTTGAATCCAATCTGGTTGATCATGGGACTGGATTCATATTAGGGGTAAGGCAAGGAATGCCTCTGACGGAAGAATACATCGAAAATCTAACCATAAAACTGACGGAAATCGCCAGAAAAGCTGGCGGAAGATACGATGCTTGGGAAACTGAACTCTAAAGGATTTTCTATTCCTTTTCTTTCGCCGCCACTACCGCCAACCCCTCTGCCTTCACCTTCTCCCGCAACTCCACCTTCAGCTCGTCCAGCCCTTCACCGGTCAGGCAGGAGATTTTCCAAATTTTCACTTTCTTGAATTTCTTCTTAAAGCGTTTCAGGTTTTCCGCGGACACTTCCTCGTCCATTTTGTTTGCGGCAACCAAAATCGGCTTTTTTAACAACTCCGGCTGGTAGCGCTCCAGTTCGTCGAGCAGGTGCTTGTAGTCATCCAGCGGGTCGCGGGCGTCGGTGCCGGCCATGTCGAGCAGGATAAGCAGCAGCCGGCAGCGCTCCACGTGGCGCAGGAATTCGTGGCCCAGGCCGCGGTTTTCGCTCGCGCCTTCAATCAAGCCGGGGATGTCCGCCATCGAAATGCGGTCGTAGGTGTCCGGAAATTCGATGATGCCCACGTTCGCGTGCAGCGTGGTGAAAGGGTAGGGCGCCATCTTCGGGTGCGCATTGGTCAGCGCATTGGTCAGCGACGATTTCCCGGCGTTCGGGTAGCCGACGAGGCCCACGTCCGCAATCGTCTTGAGCACGAGGCGGAAGTGGCCAATCTCGCCCGGTTCACCGCCGGTGCTCTGTGTCGGCGTGCGGTTGGTCGAGCTTTTGAAGTGCACGTTGCCCAGGCCGCCCTTGCCGCCATGCAGCAAAATCGTGCGCTGCTTGTGCTCGGTGATCTCCGTCACCACGCGGTCCGTCTCGGCATCGTACACCACCGTGCCCAGCGGCAGGCGCACCTCGGCGTCCTCGCCGGCATGGCCAAACTGGTCGCGCCCCCGGCCCCCATCGCCGTTCTTGGCCTTGATGCTCGGGTTGAAGCGAAACTTCGTCAGGTCGCTCACGTTTTCGTCGCCGAGGAGCACGACATCGCCGCCCTTGCCGCCGTCTCCGCCGTCAGGTCCGCCCTCGGGGATGAACTTCTCGCGGCGAAAGCCGACGCAGCCGTCGCCTCCGCGCCCGGCTCGCATGTGTACTTCAGCTTCGTCAACAAACATAAGGCACGATGAAGGGACTTTGCGCCGCACGCAAGGCCGGAGGATGGAAAATAGGAGCAAAGGATCAGAGGATCAAAGCAGCAAAGGGAACTAGCGAAGACTCAAACGCGCAAACTTTAAGCAAACAAACGAAAAGCGGTAGAATTGGAAATTGCTTGGCCCCTTTGATCCTCTGATCCTTTGCTACTTTGATCCTTGACTCATTACTCCATCCAGCCAATCCGAAACAACGCGATACTGCTCGGGCGTCACGCGCGCGTCGTGGTGAATCAGCAAATAACTCGCAATCGGCATCCGCCCTTCCTGCATGTCCGTTTCCATGTCGCTCAAAATTTTACGTTTATATTCCACTGCGGTGTACGGCTGGCCATTGAGCTGCGTATCCTCCAGCCCCGGTTTCAAGTCCGCCCAATCCGACAAATTCAACCCCCTCCGCCCATCCTGCACATGATTCGCAATCCACCACGACACCGGCGCGACATACGAATACCACGGCCAGCGCGTCTCGTTCGAATGGCAATCGTAGCAGGCTTCGCGCAAAATCGCCTCGACCTCCGGCGGCGGCTGCAGCTTCTTCGCCGGGTCCACCGGCGGGTTCGTGCGATCCACCGGCACGAGCTGGATGACGACAAATACCGCCAGCAACGTCAGGAAAATCCGTTTAATCCACTTTTTCATTTTCCCATTTCAATCGAAATAATGAATTTTTACGGACTAGCGCTTTCACTCGGCTTCGCCCAATCCCCGCGCAGCCAGTCCGCCAGCACGCTGATTTCCTGCGCGCTCAGGCGGCCATCTTTGCCAAACGACGGCATGCGGTCGTTGTCCTTGCCGTAAAAGCGCGGGTTGGCCGGGTCGTTAAGGTAAGTGACGAGCCACTCCTTCGAGCCATAGCCCGTCAAATCCGGTGCGACCGCCGTTTTATCGGGTTGCTGAAACTGGTGGCAATCCACGCAGGCGATGTCGTTGCGTAGAATTTGCCGGCCTTCCACAATGGCGCCCGCATCGGCCTTGTCCAGGGCTTGTTGCGCGGGCAATTGCGCCTCGGCGGAAACCGCTGCGATGATCTTTTTCAACTCCGCCTGCTTGTCCGCCGCCAAATCCTTCAAATGATCCTGCACAAAGCCCACCATGTCGCCGTCCTTGAATTTCGTGCCGCCAAAGTAATGCACGCTCGCCACCGTCGCAGGGTTAAGCAACCCATTGAGCCATTCGCGGCTGGCAAAGCCTTTTAAATCGCTGGCCGTTTCCTTCGCGTCATCGAGCTTGTTGCCCAGGCCGTCGGTACCGCCATAGCGGTGGCAGCTCGCGCAATTCGCCGCAAACAGCTTGGGCCCTTGCGTAAGCGGATCATTCGCCAGCAGCGCCAGCGCACCATCAGGCGGGATGCCGCCATTGTTCTGCGCGAGGAACTTCACCCGTTCCGCCGCGGCGTCCGCCTGCTGCACGGCGATCTGGTATCGCTCGTTATGCCGGTCTTCATTCGCCGCGAGATACGTCAACATCCCCGCGCCCGCCAGCAACGCGCAGACGAAACCGATGTTAAATCGGTGCCCGAGTTTCCACCGGCCGACAAACGGCATCGCAAACATAAACACCACGATGACCACCGGGACAATAATCGCGCCGATGATTTCCGTCTCGCCGGGAAAGTATTTGAGGAATTGGTAGAGAAACAGGAAATACCATTCTGGCCGCGCGGCGTCGTAGGGCTCGGCCGAGTTGGCGGGTGCGCCGAGCTCCGCGCCATGGTAGTGAATTACAAAGAACAACACCGCCGCGAGCACCGCCAGGCACGCCACGGAGTCCATGAGTACCTGGTCGGGCCAGAAGGGCGCATCGGGCTTTTTCAGCGGCTTTTTCGCGGTGAGGCCATGGCGCCGGAGTAGATAAATATGTCCAACGAGCAAAATGACAATCAGCGCCGGCAGCACGCCCGCGTGAAAGGCCAGGAAGCGCGTCAGCGTCGGCGTGCCGAAATCGCTGCCACCCACGACGAGTTTTTGCACGTCTTGGCCAACCACCGGCGTAATGCCGACGATGTTCGCCACCACTCGCGAGGCCCAATAGCCCTTTTGGTCCCATGGCAGCAAGTAGCCCGTCAGCGCGAGCCCGAGCACCAGCAACAGCAAAATAATCCCCGTCCAGAAATTCACTTCGCGCGGTGCTTTGTACGCTCCATCAATGAGCACCTGCATCAAATGCAGCACCAGCAGCACGACCATCGCCTGCGCGGTGTAATGGTGCAGCCCGCGCACGAACCAGCCCAGAAACATATTGTTCTGGATATAATAGACGCTTTCCCACGACGTCTGCGTGCTCGCGCTATAGGCTAGCCACAGGAACGCGCCGGTGACGAACTGAATGACCAGCGCAAACGTCAGCGTGCTGCCCCAGACATAGCGCCAGCGCGCCCCACCCGGCACGTTTTCATACAGCGCTTCATGCGTGATTTTTTTGTAGCCCGTGCGTTGGTCGAGCCAGTGCAAAAAAGATTTGATCATGCGCCGAGGGGCACTTTCTCTGCGGTGCCGGCTTGAAATTTTTGATAGCGGACCCAGACTTCGTTTTCGTTTTGCACGAAGCACTCCAGTTCGTCCAGGCCGCGCGGGGCCGGGCTGCCGGCGCGGGCGATTTGCCCGTCCAGCTTGAACGAACTATTATGGCAGGGGCAAAAGTAGCCGGGTGTCTCCGGCGAGTAGTTCGGTATTTCCGCCACGTACGCCACAAAGCACCCGGCATGGGGACAGGCGACGTTGAAGGCGCGCACGGGCTTTTGCGCATCGGTGGTGCGCACGAGGTACACCGCGCCTATCGGTGTTTCCGGCGTCTTCATCCATGCATCCACCTGGCTGGCCAGAACTTTGAATTGGCGCGGCGTGCCGTCGGCTGGCAAATTGTCGAGCGTCGTCACGCGCACGTTGAGGCCCTCCTTGCTATTGGTTGCCTTCCGTAACAAAGGATCCAAATACAGCCCCACGCCTGCGGCCACCGGTACCGCGCCCAACGCGCCGCCAATGGCCACGCAACAGGCCTTTTTCAGAAATTCCCGCCGGTCGGGTTCTTTCGGTTTGGAGTGGTGGGGCATGGCGTTCTCGTAATTTCGGGGTGAAATAAAATCCTAGTGGTTGGATGGCGATTTATTTGGGTCGGGCAGGGGAGTGACCGTCGCGCGCGCGTGCTGGAGCGTGCCAATCATGCGCACCCCGAGGTTGCGGGCGTCCTTTTCCACAATGCGCCCTCGCACCACGAGCCACGTCCAGCCGCCTTCCCGCTGGAAGCGAAACCGCGTGGCAAAAAGCTGCGCTTGGTGGTGCAGGTGCTGGAGCATGTCGTGCTGGAACGTACGCCGGTCCTCCGGGTGGATGTTGTCCTGCCATACCGGCACGGGCACGCCTTCGCCGCGTTCGGGCAGGCCGGTCAGTTTGCTGAACACCGCATCATACCGGATCACCCCCGACGGAATGTGCCAGTCCCACAGGCCGACTTCGGCCACGGCCAGCGCCGCACGGACATGCTCCAGGGTATTGCGCGTTTCGCGCAGGCTCGCGCGGCCGCTCCCAATGTCGTCCGCGACGACCATTAATAACCGCTCACCGCGCTCTTCAAAATACGCCGCCTGCTTGGTCAGCAATAGCTCAAGGCGGTTGCCTTCAAAATCCGTGCTCTCAGTTTCTTCGCGCAGCACCTCGCCAATGTTTTGCAGCAAACTCAGTTCGCGTCCGCGCCAAAAGGCGTCCACCGATTTTTGGTGCTTCAATTGGTCTTCTTCGGTGCCGCCCGCTTTGCCGTAAAATTGGAACCACCGCCGGTTCACCAGCAGCGGCTTGTCGGTGATATCCTTCAGCAAAATGCCGCAGGGCAATTCGTCCAGCACTTGCCGCAAAAAGCGCGCCCGTTGCCGGTGATGGGTCAGTTCCATGCGGCGCTCATCCGTAAACGCCGCGAGTAGTAGTGCCACCAAGCCGTGGAAAATCAGAAACGTCCACGCCGGCAACATCACGAGCATTCCCCCATTCCCGGCAAACGGCCCTAGGCCCTCCTGCGCGCCCAAGGCGGTAATGATGCCCATCAGCAAATTCGCCAGCGCCGCGCCCGCCGTGCCAAAGCGCCACGAAGTCCAAAACAGGCACGGCAGCGCCAGATAGGCCAGTGGGTAGCGCAATTGGTCACCGGTATCCATGTATTGCATCATCACCAGTAGGCTGCCTACCAGCAGTAGATTCACCAGCAGCCACTCGCGCACCCGCGCCGGGTTCCAGCGCTGGAAATAATCGGCGTTCAACGAGAACAAAAACGGCGTCATCATCAGCACCCCCGTCCAGCCGCTCAACCAATCCGCTAAAAATGCGTTTAACAATTCCCCGCTCGGGTGCAGCAAAAACCCCATGTTCAGCCGCGAAATCAGCGAAGCCACCGGCCCGGCCAGCACGGCCAGCGTCATTACATCAGTGGCTGCCCGCATGCGCGAATTGAAGCCTGTCAGCGTCAGTAGCGCGCGGCCGCCCAGTGCGCCCAGCGTCAAACCAAACGCATGAATCAATATTCGGAGCCAGTCATAGTGCAGCAGCGCCCCACTGGCCAAACCCGCTACCAACACCGCTGGCCAGACCTTCCACCCCCGTTGCCATGTCACCGCCAGCGCCGCCGCCAGCCCCAGGTTGAGCAGGGGAAATTGCTGGTGGACCGGCACCGTGCACCTGACGCCGACCTGGTCGAGCACCAGCACGAGCAACATGCTCGATAGAATCCATACATAGGGCACCGGCCCGGCGGTTAAATCCGCGGGCTGCTTCAAAGGTGGTTGGCTGGGCTTGTCGGCCATGAGGCTGCGAAACCTCTAAAATCGCTCATTGCAAGCCGCTTGCCGATAAAAAAATTATCCCGCCCTGGGCAGGGCCAGCCCCAGCCGGGTGGATAAATACCGGTGCACCTGGCTAAGTTGCTGGGGGCTGCGGTTATGCAAAATCTCCTGCAACCGCTCCACAAAGTCCTTGGGCCGGTAATTTGCCGTCTCCAGTAAGAACAGCAGCACGGCCTCGCGATGGATTTGGTAGGTGCGCCGCCGTTCCTTGCCCTTGCGCGCCCGGCCATTGTTTTGGTGGCCCAGAATCTTCTGGTTGTCAAAGGCATCCCGCACAAACTGGTCCGTCCGTCCAATCATCGAGGCCACTTCCTTCGGCGAAAACCATTGCTTGCCCGGCGGTAATAGAAACGCGAAGTGATGCTGGTTCTCTTCTGGTAGCATGGACATGGCAGGGGTGGGGCTTGGGGGTGATAAGACAATTTTACGATTGTGAATAAAATGGGCTTGTCTCAACGGGTCACGCTTGCCATGTATTAAAAGTAATCATAAAAAATAATGTAGAATTATTCCATAAGTCAATGGAAATTTTCCATGAGTGAAACGCCCCAGTTCTCCGCGCAAACTTCTGTAGCCTTCGCCCGCCGCTTCCGCCTGCTCATGGCCTGGCACGACCTCACTCTGCGCGAAATTGCCTCCGCCACCGATAACGCGCTCTCCACTGTCGGCACCTGGAAGAATGGCCGTCTGCCGCCCTCCCGCGCGACCATCAAGCGTCTCGCGGAAATTTTCCATGTCCCCGTCGAATACCTTCTCTCCGGCCAACTACCCGAATCCCCATTCGAGTCCGACGACCCCGCCAGTCGCATTCTCCATGATTTGGACTTGCTCAACCGTGCGCTCGACCACGACCGCCCGGCGTCCAAGCCGCCAGCCGTAAAGACCAGGAAATAGGGAAAACGGGCCACGCTGGCAGATTAGCATAAAATCCGCCTGCGCGTTAGCGAACCGTTGGCTGCGTTGGCTAGGATTGATGCGTTGGAACGGTTGGCTGCGTTGGATAGGTTGGGTATTTTGGATCGGTTGGCTTCGCCGCCTCGCATGGCCTGGCGTGACCTCCGAAGCTTCAGCTGAGGAATAGCGTGGGGGGCGAAAGAAGGTCGGCTCACAGTTTCGTAAAACTTATTCTTTTTCCTGTGGTTGTTAATATCGTGTAGCTGGCTGCGGTACCCCTACGTTATGAACCCATTACGCATCCCCCTCTTTGTTTTAGCGGTTCTCTGGTCGTTGTCCGCGCCCTCGTTTGCCCTTGCTCAGGATTCCAACGCCCCTGCGCCATCCCCTTCGGCGTCCTCTTTGGATCTATTGCCGCCGCCTCCGCCCCCTCTGCCGCCTTCAGCTCCTGGGCAGGGCCGTCGTGCGGGCGGTGGTCTGGCTTATTCCCCTGAATCTCTGCCGCAGATATATTTGAACCAGAACGCCTCGCTCTCCATTTGGAACTCCGAGGAGCAAATGAACTATTTTTACGTCAACAAGTTCATTCAATCCGCCGGGTTTGGCGGCGTGCGCATGACGGTGCCCACCATGACGATTGACCCATCCATCTGGCTGGTGCTCGGCCAGGAAATTGAACTGGACGGCGCGAAAATTACCGCCGCCGAAACCTTTAAAATTGATCATCTCGAGTTGATCGGCATCGCCAAACACGACCCCCCGGTCGCCTTCTTCATCAATCGCCATTCGGCGTTTTTAATTAACCAGGCCCGGCAGACCACACCTTCCCGCTTTTCGAAGCCCCAAACCATCTCGAGCACGCGCCCATTGACCGATTTTGAGCAAACGGCCCTCGCCGCTATCAAGGCGGGCAAAGAAGTTGCCGACCAGCCCCAACCCGACGGCTCGCTCCTTGTCGTCGGTGCCGTGCGCGCCCAGGCCGCCTGTATCCAGTGCCACGACACCTATAAAGCCGGCGATGCCCTCGGCGCCTTTTCCTACCACCTCACCAAAATCAGCCTGCTTGAC
>Ga0206854_1134_pt1 | contig 19638 bp, 19 predicted proteins | sample Alteio_BWOrgCont_50_FD_152870 | JGI IMG/M metagenome (GOLD analysis project Ga0206854, IMG submission 152870) | Enriched cells from forest soil in Barre Woods Harvard Forest LTER site, Petersham, Massachusetts, United States -... | ecosystem: Environmental > Terrestrial > Soil > Temperate forest >...
ACCGTCTGCGAGCTCGTTGGCGTACGACGTATTACTCGCGTAGGTAGAGGAATCGATCACAAAGCCCGGTTTAGCCTTGGTCGCTTTGCTCACGCAACTACTAATTGTGACCTCAGAGACGGCAGTACAGCTAAGCGGCACCTGTGCAGGTGTTGAAGGCGTCACAAGAGTTATTCCAGAAAGTACGCGATACTGGCCAGACTCCTCTGGACCAAATTCAACCCAACTACCCGAACTCAACTGGAACCATCGCTTGGAATCCGCTGCGTCCAGCCTGAACCCTTCCTTTAGGTTCCACGAGTAAGAGTATGCGACTGGCAATGTCAGTTCGCCTGCCGGGTTAGAGGTGTTAGGTGGCGAAAATGCAAAATACACGTAGGTATCGCGGACCTGGCGCTGATACTGCGCCGAAGTCGTGCCTCCAAAGCGTGCGAGTTTCATAATGCCGAGATTGGTATGCGTGCTATCGCTGTGCAGTGGATAGGAATACTGAAGCAGAGGGCCGATGGCAAGATTATTGGCGCCGAAGGTCGCGTTCGCCGCAGCATTGTTCAAATTTCCCTGCGCCGACCGGTCATATTCCAAGTCGCTCTGAAAACCAAATCCCCAGTGTCTTAGCCATCCGCCCTTGTAAAGTTCACCCCACACCCACAAACCACGAAACTGGTACTCTGCATCGACCTCCCGCTGTGACGCAACTGAGGCCCTGCCATCTGTCACGCCCTGAAAATTCTGTGCAACGTACTGATCGCCTCCCGGGCCGGCGGTACTGCTCGTCAAACCAAAGAAAACCTTGCCTACGTCCCATTGGAAATGCAGCTTCTGTTGGTTTTGGATCTCGAGGGTGTTGCTGGTGACTTCGGCAGTGGGCATAGCCACAACCGGAAGGGCTCCTGCTTTAGAGCGCAAGGTGTCGGTAAGCGCTTCAGTCAGGAAACGCCGTTCCCTAGGTTGGGTTGTTGTATATAAGGGATCGGGATATGTGGCTGGGAGCGCAGCGAGGTTTGTATAGGTAGTCGTGTCAGTCGCAACATCGTCGCTGGTTACGATCCAGTAAGAGGCATCTGCCTGTATCGGATTGGACAGAAGGCAATAGGTAGTTCCACCGCTGCTGGTGCCTGTGGTTGGTATGCAATTGGCATCTTGAGGCACAGCAAACTTTGTCGAAGATTGCTGTGTCTTGACTGAGCTGCTTGTCACCGCTTTTTTGCCGCTCGTGCCAGTCGGCGCACTTACCAGGCCGAATGTTGTCAGCCATGTGCCGGCCGTGGCTGGTTCGGCGAGGGTCTGATACTGGTCACTTTGACTCTGTGAAGATGCCATCATGGCAGTAATGTCCGATCCCTTAACCATCACCTTCTCGATGTAATCGCCTTTCCATAGAACGCGATCCAATGCGACGTTCAACCGGCATTCATCAAACTTGTCCGCCGTCGCCCTGAGGCACATGTTGTAATCGATGTAATCTGCGGGCAGTAGCCCGAAAAAGAAGTCTCGCCGTTCCAGGAAGGCCGCGTCTGCTTGCGTGTCCTGCTTAACAGCCTTCATAGCTTCCAGTAGGTACTGAGTTCCTTCGGCATCGCATATGTCGATATCTCTCAACGACACTGGCGTACTGCTTATGCCGTAATAAAAATTTTGTTTGCTGCAACTCTTATCATTGCTCGTCGCCTGCTCTGCTGCGGCCGGGACTTTTTGTGGGGCTCTGGCAATTTCATCCAAAAGCAGGCTGTAGGTGGATCGTGCAGCCTGAGTTTTAGCGAGCTGCAAACCTGGCTCATACCCACTGACTAACCGGTATGTCGGTATGGGTTTGCCTTGGGCATCGAGCTTTTGCTTTCCGTCGGCATCGTGCAGCGAATGAGTAAGCTCCGCCGTTGAAAGCGGCTGAACCAGCGGATAAAGTTGGTGGTTGAAATTGCCGGTGTCATACGCAGGATGAGGCGTCAACACCGGGATTTGCGACAACATTATTTCCTTCGATGTGAGCTCGAAATTTTCACTCGATTGATCGGCATAGGCGCCGCTGAGCACCAGGGAGACTGTCTTCCGAACAAGAGACTCCTCCATGCCTTTCAGGCCCACCGTGTTTTCCACTTCTTCTTTGCTTGCTTTGTTTCCTTTGTTCTCGCTGCTCCCTGTCCCCGGAGCTCCGCCATTCTTCCTCACCGTCAAAATCTTCGCGGCCAATTGTTCTGCATCTCCGCGAGTCATCTCGGCCATCACGATCACTTGATCGAAATCGCAACCTTCCCGGCCTTGACAGTTGGCCTCAGCCGCGGCGACTGCTTCGATCACTGCATTCAACGGATCGGTCACAACTACCTTCAACTGGTTGGTCATCCCCTTGGTCAGACAGCTCCCAAACACGCCCGAAAGCTGCGCCGAATTCGTGCAGAAGGTCTTATTCTCCGTCGACACTGCATCCAGCAGGTCCTGTGACACCACTCCCACAATCAGAGTGTTCTTTTTGTCCGTGCGGCCCAGCTTGGTCAATGTGTAGGCGACATCTTTCATTCCCGCATATTCACTGAGAGCAAACGTCACTTTCGGCGTCGAGGCACCGGGTCCCTGAGAAGCGGTGCAATTGCTCGACTTCCCAAAGTTGTCCGCACTGCTGAAAAGTAGCGGGCAAGGGCTCCCTTTGCCGTCTTTCGAAGTGGTCATTATCCGCAGGTTGGCAGCCACAATATTCGTTTTACCTTCGGCATTTTTGACCGTCTCGCTCGGCGTCTGCATCAATAGCGCCAGCTTGCGCAGCCAAAGCGAGTTATAAATGAAGTCCTCTTTCCCGGGCACAACAGCACGATAGCCCGCCGCCATGAGGAAATCGGCAACGTTATCGCATTCCGCCTTGTCATAGGCGGTGTCCTGGGTCTTGTAGAGGGCGCGCGGGTATCTTGCAGATGGACTGAGTGTCAGACCGCACGGAGGTTCATGTACTGGAGGCGGCGTATTCGGCAATGGCAGCCACAACAACGCTGCGCCAAACTCCGGACCAAAGTTATCGCACATACCCAACAGCAAATAGTCGGGATGTTTATGGATGGCATCTTTCAACACCGCCGGCGCCGGCGACGTCGGTGAAAACGGATCGTCCGCCCCTGGAATGTCTTCGCGGTAGTACCCCATCAAGCCGCCCGTATAAGCCAGCTTCACATCCCCGAGAAGCGGGGAAGGCTGCTGTTGAACCGAAGGCATTTGAGCTTGGGACAAAAAAGCGGAGAAACAAAAAGCAACAGCGTAACTTGCACGTATCGCTGGACGCATAGTTTCCTCACATGCTTCGAAACTCGATTGAACTGCAATGGGAACCTCGCTATTAACAAGGAGCACCATCAGAATTGCAAGGAGATTCTGTGCCATCCGCAAAAAAACTGAGGAAGCTACGGACTATTTCCCAAAATGATAAAGAGTTGTTGTTGAACCCACGCCTTGCAGGCACAAATCGCGCGTTTGCCAGTGTCAACATAGGTCTCGCGGACCTTTCGCAACTAGAGCGGCACAGCCTTCCGCCGGAAGCACGTCTCTGCATGGTCATTCACCATGCCCACGGCCTGCATCCACGCATACACAATCACCGGTCCCACAAACTTAAATCCGCGCCGCTTCAGCTCCTTCGAGATCTTTTCCGAAAGCTCCGACTTCGCCGGCAGTGGGCCGCTGTTCTGGATAGCCTTGCCATCAACAAATCCCCAAACCCACTTTGAAAAATCTTCCCCACTCTTCTGCATTGCAAGAAAGATTTTCGCGCCTTCAATCGTCGCAACAATCTTTGCCCGCGCCCGCACAATCCCTTCGTCCTGCATTAGCCGCGCGATATCTTTCTCACCGAACTTCGCCACCTTCTTCGGGTCGAACCCTTTGAACGCCTTGCGAAACCCCTCGCGCTTGCGCAGAATGATGCTCCACGAAAGCCCCGCTTGAAAGCCTTCGAGCATCAGCATCTCCCACAGCGCGCGACTGTCGCGCATCGGCACACCCCACTCTTCATCGTGATACGCCCGCATCAACGCATCACTTTGTGCCCATGTGCAACGTTGTTTCTGTTTAGTCATGACAGATAGGAGAGCCCTTCAATGTTTAATGCCCAAATCGACCAATGACTGCGCCGATAACAGTTCCACCCACAGCTCCCATGCCAAGAATCGGCGCATAAGCCTTGGTAATGAGTGCATCGGGAATACTTAAGAGCAGTCCAAAGAACAGGCCCACTGCCCATCCTGGCCATGGCAATCGGGCTGCGCCGATAACGAACCCAATCCCAAAGCGCGCGATAAAAGCGGCGATGATGGCCGACCGTTTGTCGGCAAAGCTCATCGGAAGCATGATCCCAACATCAATGGCGCCAAAAATCAAACCACAGATAATGCCAAGAGTGATTCTGGACATGATTCACCTCACTGGACTGCTTCACGGGTTTCCTGAGTGCATCTATCATCTGCCAATCTCCTGCGAGCCGCAAACACGGTCGAACTTCAACCAAATACTACCCAGCACACACCTGTCGTAATCTAGCTGTGCGTTCTCCTCCTCCGGCCCCTCATACTTCCATCCATCATCGAGGCCTCATGCACATTCTTCGTCGCTGCTCGCTCGTCGCTCTTTCTGCCGCCATCACAATCTCTGGCATTTCCGCCCAGCAGACCTACAAGCCTGCCGCCACGCGCACGCTCATCCGTGCCGGCCATGTGCTTGACGTCCACACCGGCAAAGAGACACCCGCCGAAACCATCGTCGTCACCGGCGAAACCATCACCGCCATTGCGCCCACCAGCTCCACGCCCGCGCAGCCCGGCGACCGTGTCGTCGATCTCTCCGCCTACACCGTGCTCCCCGGCCTCATCGACGTGCACACCCACCTCACCATGGCGCCCAACTTCGATCCCTACTTCGAGCTCTCCATGACGCCCGGCAAAGAGGCCATCATCGGCGTCGAAAATGCCAGGACCACACTCGAAGCCGGCTTCACCAGCGTGCGCAATGTCGGCGCGAATGGATTTACCGATGTCGCACTTCGCGACGAAATTAACGAAGGCCACATCCCCGGCCCGCACATGCAGGTCTCCGGGCCGGCGCTTGGCATTACCGGCGGCCACATGGATGAGAACCTGCTCCCCGAGCAATACCACGTGCAGGGCGAAGGCGTCGCTGACGGCATCGCCGCCGTGCAGCAAATGGTGCGCAAGAACATCAAGTACGGTGCCGACCTCATCAAGATCGGCGCCTCCGGCGGCGTGCTTTCCAAAGGAGACGACCCGCAGGCCTCGCAGTACACCCTTGAAGAGATGCAGGCCATCGTTGCAGACGCCCACCGTCTCGGCCGCAAAGTCGCCGCGCATGCGCACGGCGCACAAGCCATCCTCTGGGCATCAGAAGCCGGCGTCGATTCCATCGAACACGGCAGCTACATCGACGATGCCGGCATCGCCATGATGAAGAAGCACGGCACCTACCTCGTTCCCACCAGCTACCTCTATGACTGGTACAAGGACAACGGCCACCTCCCCGACTTCTACGCGCAGAAGATGCGCGACGTCACCGCCGTTGCCCGCGCCAATCACAAACGAGCCATCGCCGCCGGTGTGAAGGTCGCGCTCGGCACCGATTCCGCCGTCTACCCACACGGCCTCAACGCGCATGAGCTTGAGGTTTACGTTCGCGAGTACAACATGACTCCACTCGCCGCGCTGCAGTCCGCCACCGTCAATGCCGCCGATCTCATGTCGTGGACCGCGAAAACCGGTTCACTCGATCCCGGCAAGTGGGCAGACATCATCGCCGTCCCCGGCGACCCGCTCGCCGACATCAAAATCCTGCAGCATGTTCCCTTCGTCATGAAGTCCGGCGTCATATACAAGAACGAAGCTCAGCCCGCGCAGGTCGATAAGCTCATCGCCGTCGCTCCATCAACGCAACCGCACATCTCGGAGAACGCGTTTTAATGCAAGCCTCACGCTTCGAATACAAATATCGTTTTCTCATCCACGCAGTCATCTACCTGCTCGCGTTTCAGGTGCCGTGGAACAACTCGCTCAATCTCACCGACGAAACCACCTGGCTCATCCTCTCCAACATGCTCTGGCGTCATCGCCTGCTCAGCTTCATGACTGCAGCCGATGTCATCCTCGTTGTAGCCATCGTCTTCATGGCTCTGGCTGCGTGGCTGCGCACCTGGGGATCGGCCTACGTTGGCGCCAGCGTCGTGCATTCTGATTCCATGCACGGCGACGCCATGCTCGCCGACGGCCCCTATCGCCACACTCGCAATCCGCTCTATCTCGGCACGCTGCTGCACACCATCGGGCTGGCAATTCTCATGACGCCCTCCGGCGCCATCTTCGCAATCACGCTCATCTGGATCTTCCAGATCCGTCTCGCGCTTGCGGAAGAACCCTTCCTCACCGCGCGCTTCGGTCAGCCGTACCTCAATTACAAAGCTGCAGTGCCGCGCTTTCTTCCTTCACTGCGCGCTCTTGTCCCCGCCGCTGGTCAACAACCGCGCTGGCTACAGGCAATCATCGGCGAGCTCTATTTCCTCGCCGCATTTGTTGTCGTCGCCGGCTTCGGCTGGAACTTCAATGCGCAGATTCTGCGCCGCGGCATTCTCATTTCACTCGGCGTCTGGCTTATCGTGCTGGCCTTCGTGCACCCGAAAAAATCCGACCCCACAACGCCCCAACCTGCCGCTTAAAAATCAAAAAAGAAGGACCGGAAGCTTGCGCTCCGGCCCTTCGCATAAAACCTATTTCCAAAAACTACTTCTTCGGCGGTGCGATCGCGTCCTTGGCAACCTTCGCCACGCGGAACTTCACAACCGTCTTCGCCTTGATCTTGATCGCTTCGCCGGTCTGCGGGTTGCGGCCCATGCGAGCCTTGCGCTCGGCCTTTACCAGCTTGCCGATACCAGGAATCGTGAACTCGCCGCTCTTCTTCGTTTCCTTCACAGCCGTATCCGCCAGCACTTCCAGGCCGGCAGCTGCCTGCTTGTTGGTGATCTCAAGCTTCTCCGCCATGTGGCGAATCAACTGTGTCTTTGTCATTCCCTTTGCCATAGTGTGTTCCTCTTTTCTCTACTTGAATTAATTGGACATGGGTTTTTGCCCATCTCCCGCACCGTGCACCTCAGCGAGCCCTAAGACTTTCGCCTGTGTTCATGCGGGTGCGGAAGAACCGCGCCGTGTTTCACCTTCTTCGTTTTCGCACCGAAAGTCAACGGAAATAATGCTGTTTCCACAGGTATTTTGCGGGTTTTATGCCTTTTTTATGGGTTTTCGCAGGAAATCACGCCAAAATCACCTTCGGCTTCGCTAATAGAACGCTTCAAAGCTCATCCCACCCGGCTTCTCAGCCTTCAAAATCGCCTCATTCAGAGCCTCAATCAGCGGCGCCACCAGCCGAAATCGCTTCACAATTTCGTTCGCAAAATTCGGCTTCAGTGCAGCCTCTGCCGGCAGGTATGAATGCACGCCCCAGTTGCGTGCGCGCAGCAACTCATCCGCGGGATGATCGCTCGCAAATCCCTTCGGCATTCGCGTCAGCTCTGAGCCGTCGATGCCCGTCATCCCCATGCCGCGTGTCTTCAAAATCTTCTTCACCATCGCGCGATATTCTTCGTGATTCTCCGCCATCCATTCACGAATCGCGCGCAGCTGCTCGCGCTCCGGCATGTACACGCCAATCGAGACCAGCACTTCCTTCGGACTCACATGAAAATAAAATCCGCCGCCGCTGGTCTTCTCCATCCCCCGCTTCGCCCACCACGCCGAGACCTGCCGCTTATACGGCCGCTTATCTTTCGCGAATCTTGTATCGCGATAAATGCGCATCATAATCTTCTTCGGATCGCGCAGGTGGTCCGGCGCAAATTCCGCCATCGCATGATTGATCTCGTCGATCAGCGCCAGCATCGGCATCTTCAGTTCGCGCTCATAAATCGGTTTGCGCGCGTTGAACCATTCGCGGTCATTGTTCTTGATCAGCCCGCGCAAAAACTTCATCGCTTCCGGTGTAAAGTGGGTTCCCATCTCCTTCAAATCATAGTCAACCGCGGCGATGAAAAACCTGTGCGTGACGGAACTATCCTCCGCGGCGCACAATACGTCTCATCTGTTAAGGAGGCTTCTCATGCGTCCAGCTCTCATCACCCTCGTACTTCTCCTCGCGACCACAGCCTTCGCTCAAACGGACAAGACCCAGCAGGCTCAAACCGATAAAGCTATGCAAGGCCTTCGCGCCATCGAACTCGCGGCTTGCCCGGTCGGCATCTTCGCGCGTCATCAAGGTTCGCCCGCTGCCCTCTGGACGACCTCGCTTGAAGACCAGCACAAATCCACAGCCGAACTAAAAACGCTGCACACCGGCGTGCACGTCGATCTCAACGCGCCGCATAAAGAAATCAAGCAGGCTGAGCTCGACGTTTTCTTCTTGCCTCCCGGCGTGCGAGCGCTTCCGGTCAAAGGCAGCCAGTTCGCTCCCTCACAAAATCCCGCGCCGGAAACCCACAAAAACTTTTCGCTCGCCGCAGGCTCTGCCTCACATCGTCTCGATGGTGACCTTCTCCTCGGCCCAGTCGCCTCCATCACGCACGTCAGCCTGATGCATGTTATTTATTCGGACGGCACCGAGTGGACCGCACCCACCGCCAGCTCCTGCAGCGTCAAGCCGAGCCTCTACATGCCGGTTCAGGCCAAGTAATCCGCGCAACGCAAAACGGCGGAGGCCTCAAGCCTCCGCCGTCTACTGTCTACTCACTACTGTTTACTGTCTGCCTTACTTCACCGCTCCCGGATACAGCCCCGGAATCGGCTCAGCCATCCTCTTCTCATCTTCCGGATGCGGATACGGCTTGCGTGGCATCATCTCTTCACGCTGGCTCGTGTTCCACAGGAAGATCGCTTCCACAATTGCACCTTGCTCCAGATCGGCCTGGTGCATGCGATCCATCGTGTCCATATCGCTGTGGTGCACGCGAGTCTCATAGTCCATTGGGTCCTGAATGAACTGGAAGCCCGGCAGACCGACCGCATCGTACGAGAGATGATCCGTCCCGCCCGTGTTGCGGTTGGTGATGGTCGTCACGCCGAGATCGTGCAGCGGTTCGATCCATTGCGCAAAGATCGGTGCAATCGCATAGTTGCCCTGCGTGTACACGCCGCGCACTTTGCCGGTGCCGTTGTCCAGGTTGTAGTAGGCATCAAACTTCTCCCACTCCTTCGTCACCTTCAGCGGAGTCGTCGGCGCAGGCGTTCCAAACCCACCTGCTCCGCCACACACGGGCGCCGATTGCCCTTCCTGCGAACCATAATGTTGGAAGACGTATCCGCGCGATCCGCACAGGCCTTCTTCTTCGCCGCTCCACAGCACAATGCGGATGGTCCGCTTCGGCTTCACGTTCAGCGCCTTCAGAATGCGCACCGCCTCCATCGCCATGATGGAGCCGGCGCCATTGTCGGTCGCGCCCGTGCCGGAAATCCAGCTATCCAGATGGCCGCCCACAGCCACCACCTGGTCCTTCAGCTTCGGATCGGTGCCGGGAATTTCTGCAACTGTATCGAACCCGTGCTCATGGTCTCCCGTGAACTTCGTCTCGATATTCAGCTCCACGCTCACCGGAACATGTGCGCTCACCATGCGAGCCAGCCGGTTGTAGTGCTCGATCATCATCACGCCATTCGGGATCGTCACCGCATTGGCCTTCAACTGCGCATTGCGCGCAATGTTGGCGCCGTTGTCATCGAAGATGATTCCGGTACCGCCGCCCAGCCCGCCATCGCGGCTCGGTGTGATGATTGCAGCCACGCCTTCCTCCGCCATCATCTTCAGCGCGGTCGTGCGTAGCTGTGCCAGCCGTGCACGCTCTGCCATCAGCGCCGCGAAGTTCGGCGGCGGCCCTTGTCCCGCACGCGGAGTCGGCGGCCCTTCCATCTCTTTCAACTCTTCATCGGTGTAGCGATGAAACAGTGGCTCAGTGATGTCCGGCGTAGGACGCATCGCGCCCAGCAGAACAATCTTGCCCTTCAATGTGCCCCTTAGTTTGTCGAGCTCGCTCGCATCGTTCAGCGGAACGTACACCACATCGCCCGTCACCGGCCCAGCCGTCGCCGGAGACCACGGCGCAGCCTGCATCCACAGCGGCGCAGTATCAGGTCCCACCATCCGCGCCCATGTATTGATCTGCTGCCAGCCCATACCGAAATCGCCCCAGTCTTCCAGGTGCGCATTCTCCAGGCCAATCTTCGTCAGCGTGTCGCGCGTCCAGGCATTCGCCTTCGCCATATTCGGCGAACCCGTCAGCCGCGGCCCAATGCCATCCATCAGCGCGTAACCAAAATCCATCACGCGACCATGCGTCAAACCTTCCGTGCGAATGCGCTGGTACATCGCATAGTCCAGGCTCTCAGTCGTCGGCTGTGCCGCGTAGTAGCTTCCTGCAGCCATACCCTTTTGTTCCGCCGTCTGCTCCGTCACCGGCATCGCTGCCGCAGGCTTCGGCTTCTGCGCATGCATCGCACCCACACCCATCATTGTCAGCATCACCGCCGCTGCACTGGAGCAGCGTACCCATCGCTTCGCGCACATCATCGTCATATAACCTCGCAAAAAATTAGAAGAAAAAATAAAGGTTGTCATCCTGAGCGGAGCAGATTTGCGCACACGCGCAAACTGCGAAGTCGAAGGATCCCGAAGGTGCCCGCGTCACTTCAGCCGCATGTCAATTTCCAACCACGATACACCACAAACACCACCGCAGCAGAGGCGTCGGGTGCTGCGCCGGTGTCTCAATTTGAGATTGAGGATGGCAGAGGACGAACAGACTCAAAGCCATCCTCAGTTGGGATAAATGAGTCGAAGCCAAACTCAGCTAAAGCGTCCTGAATCTCGGGTTCCAGCCCACATCCAAAAACACGGATCATCGTATAAGGTGGGTCTGCCGAATACTCGCCATGATGCAAGTCGATGGTTGCCATCTCACCTATCAGGATCTCTGTAGGTGTGCGATCTTTTTCTGTTTTGAATACCGTAATCCCGGTCAGATGGTTCGGGCCTGGCAACTCTGCCCATAATTTTCGTGCAACTTCAAGATTTACAGGCGAGTCAACCACCCAAATCGGACCATCTATCAAAACTTTGCGCAAACGCGAACCAAATTCGAAGTCAAGAACAATGGAGACGGAATAAGGTTTTGAATCCATAGGGTTACGCGTATTCAACTTGAGCTACGAAGCGCGTGGCGCTTCGCTCTACTCCTTACTCACTACTCATTGCTCTTACATGTTTTCAATCATGCGTGTAGCAAACTCGCTGGTCTTCGCCTTCGTAGCGCCCTGCATCTGGCGTTCAAAGTCGTACGTCACAAACTTCTGCTCAATCGTCTTTTCCATCGAGCTCTCAATCAACCGCGCCGCCTCCGGCCAGCCGATAAAGTCGAACAGCATCACGCCGCTCAGCATCACGCTGCCCGGATTGATAACGTCCTTGTCTGCATACTTCGGCGCAGTTCCATGCGTCGCTTCAAACACCGCATACCCGTCGCCGATATTTCCGCCCGGAGCAATGCCCAGCCCGCCAACCTGCGCGGCAGCCGCGTCACTGATGTAGTCGCCGTTCAGGTTGGTCGTCGCCAGCACGCTATAGTCGCTCGGACGAATGATGATCTGCTGGAAGATCGAGTCCGCAATGCGGTCGTTGACCAGGATCTTCTTCTTCCACTGCCCGTTGCCATGCGATTTCCCAATCGCCGCCAGCACGTCTTTCACTTCCTGCACCACGCCTTCGCCAAACTCTTTGGCGGCGAATTCAATGCCCGGCTCAATCAGCGCGGCATTTTCTTCCGGCGTAATCGACGAGTTCGCCTCGACATTGCCCAGGATCCAGCTCTCACGCTCCGTCACCGTCGCGTCGCGGAATTCCTGTGTCGCCACTTCGTAGCCCCACTCACGGAACGCGCCTTCAGTAAATTTCTGGATGTTGCCCTTGTGCACCAGCGTCACTGTCTTGCGCCCGTTGTCCAGCGCATACTTGATCGCCGCACGCACCAGCCGCTTCGATCCTGTAATCGAAATCGGCTTCACGCCCACGCCGGAATCCAGGCGCACTTTTTTCTTCGTGCCCTTCAGCATGTCGTCGTTCACAAACGCAATAAACTTCGCCGCCTCGGGTGTGCCTTCCTTGAACTCGATGCCGGCATAAATGTCTTCCGTGTTTTCGCGGAAGATCACAATGTCGACCAGCTCAGGATGCTTCACCGGGCTGGGCACGCCGGCGTAATACTTCACCGGCCGAATGCACTGGTACAAATCCATCAACTGCCGCAGCGCAACATTCAAGCTGCGAATGCCTCCGCCCACCGGAGTCGTCAGCGGTCCTTTAATAGACACGCGAAAATCCACGGTCGCCTTCACTGTGTCATCGGGCAGCCAGTTCTGTGTCTTGCGATAGCTTTTTTCGCCGGCCAGCACCTCATACCATTTCACGCTGCGCTTGCCGCCGTAAGCCTTCTCCACCGCTGCGTCGAACACGCGCTGCGACGCCTTCCAGATATCGCGCCCTGTTCCATCGCCCTCAATAAACGGAATGATCGGGTTGTCAGGAACAATAAATTTGCCGTCTTTGTATTCAATCGGCTGGCCATCTGTCGGCACAGGAATTCCGTTGTAGCTCGTCTGCATGGGCTTGTCTCCGGGGTTCACACTCGCATTAGCGCGCGGGCGGGGTCCCCAACGGGTGTTCTTTACCCGTTGGGGTAAGGAAGCGAAGGATAGCACCGCCGATTAATCACTTTCAACCAACAGCCGCGATAATCGCCATGAACTGCGCAGTTTTCGTCGCGTCCTCTGCGTCCACCGTGTTTGTCTTTCTTCGCGAAACTTGCCTTCCACCTTTGCGGCCTTTGCGTTCAGAGCTCTTGCTTCTGCCTTTGCTGTTGCTTTTTCTACTCCTTACTCCTTACTCTCTACTCCTTGCACGAGGAGGCCCCATGACCGCCCAGGAACTCAACGAAATCGTCGACCAGCGCCTCTCCGACCCCGCCGTCATCGGCCGCCTCGTCTCCAATCTCCGCAGCAGTGACGACATGCAGCAGCGTCACAACGATGTCCGTCAGTTCGCCGTTCGCTGGCAGGATTGCGGCGACTTCTGGCGCTGCACTATCACCGACGCCGAGAACCCCGCCCGCCGCCTCGCCCAGGTTGATCTGCATGAGAACTCCACCGTCCGCGCCGACGTCTTCGAACCTTGCCGCGTCACCGTCTCCCCCGAAGAAGGCTTCCTCTGCCTCACCCGCTACCGCGTCGGCTGAACGCTCAGCCATCCGATGAGCACAATTCGCTACACCTGTGGTCCCACGGCCACAGATCGAGACCTAACTAGCTAATTTTTCTATATTTTACAGTATAAAGGGGGAGGGGGCACCTCTACGCCTTCATGCTCCGGCGCTTCATCCGCTTCGACCACTGCACTCCCAGATACCCCAGCGCCAGCGCCATCACAACGACTCCGACGGGAAACCCTACCCTTCGGTACGCAATAGCGAAATCCGGCGAGTGGTGCGTTACGGACATATCGATAAGCAGCACAAAAATAGCCACAAAAGTCGCCAGGAAGAACGCAGTCATCCCCGTCGCTACGCCCATCAGCAGACTGGCAAACCAGCCCATATCGCCCAGAGGAATCCCAAAGAGCTGTCCATCCCGCCGCGCACGTTCCACATCATTCGCTGTCGTCATCTCATTTAGAATAAGCCAATGGCGGAGAGCTTGCAGAACGGTCTGGTGCTCGCCACGCAAGTTGCACGCGATACCCCGGTCCGCCGCTCGGCGAACGGCCTTAGTTTCGCCACCTTCGGCGAAACCGGCGTCACCGACCTCGACCTCGACCGTATGCTGGAGGCCGTACCCGCCCCCATCGTCGCCGCCCTCAAATCCAACACTTATTACTTCGTTCCGCTCGCTTTGCGCGAAAAGCCGGACGCCATCCGCCGCTCCGATCTATCCACCTCCGCCGTCGTCGCTGACGCCTGGACCGACGAGCTCTCCGACTCCGCCATCTGCCATCGCAATGTCGAGCTCGGCTCCGGCCATCGCGGTGTCTTTATTTCCACCCGCCTCATGGGCGACCGCTTCGCTCTCAGCTTTGAGTTCTTCATCAACGTCGCTCACGCCTTCGTCGATGAGACCGGTGTCCCCGAACAATTCTCCGCGCTCGCCTGGCAGCAGGCTCTCGACAATGTCCGCGGAGAAACTTCCTACGATGCCTGGGAGTCGCGCCATCTCGCGCTCGGACGTAACCCCACTGGCACGGAAGAGAATCGCCCCACCTCGCGGCGCAACCAGCGCAATACGCGCGCCTTCACCGCCATCGCGGAATCCGCACCGGCGACCGAAGGTCCTGCCGATCCTAAAGAACAGAAGATTTTCTTCGAGTCCTCTTTCGCTGACTCCGTCGCAATCTATCTGCTCTCGCTCGCGCTCGATTTCGATTACGGCGAACTCCGCGAGCGCGAATACCCCTTGCTCGCGCCCAACGCTCTTGCCGCGCGCCTGCGTCTGGTCAGCGAACTCTATCCACCCAATGCCGGCTACGACTTCACCGTAAAGTACCGGCGCCGCGCCTAGGCTTTCAGCCGCTCCGCTTCCAACTCCTCATACACCGGTTGTAAATACCGCGCCACCGCCGCGCGCAGCCTCTCCGTCTCCACGCGCTCTCCATCTTTCTCGAACTTTTGCATTGGCGACTTCGCATCGAACTGTGACTGGTGCTCTATCGCCGCCATATCTCTCGCCTCCAACCCAAAGTGCTGCGTCAGTTTTCCCCACATCGCCTGCGGAAGCTCGCTGTAGTTCACCAGCAACCCACGCGAATCCTCACGCACTGCCTTCAGCCCACCTGCGCAGATCTTCGCCAGCGCCCGCGCGCAATACACTTCCATCTCCGCCGGGTTCCAGTCAGCCATCTCCATCTCCAGCGCTCTAGGAGCCAGCATCGCCGGAATCGTCCACGCCGCCGGGGTCCGCGCATGCGACAGCATCACCGCCATCGGCTCGCGATACAGAAAAATCCACGGCGTCTCCGGAAACGCCTCGCGCAACAACTCCCGTTGATGCACATGCCAGCAGTCGAGCTTCACATACATCGCCTGCTCGCCATTCCTCGGCTGCCCCAGTGCCGCCACCATCGCCCGTACCCAGCGTATCTGCGTCTCGCGCGGCAAGCCCGGCATCTGCATGTGTGCGCGCAGCAGCGCATCCAGCGGCGCGGGCTCGGATGCCACAATATTCCGCTCCACCGCTGCCAGTGCCTGCGAGATCAGCGTCGACCCGCACCGCGACTCATGCAGAATAATCCCCCGCAACGGCGCTCCAGGATGCTCCTCAGTCCAGGCCACCATCTCTTCCACTGATGTCTGCCGGCGAAACAGCGTATGGAACGGCTTCCGCGCGACGCGATCAATCGTCTGCTCGAAAAATGGTTCCACGAATCTTTGCTGCCGCATCAGCAGCCACTCTATCTTTGGCTCGTCTCCCTGCCACACCACCCGCGCAGGCACCCATCCACTCAGGTTCACAGCCCCACCGATCGTTGCAGCCATTCCTTGCGTTGCTGCGTAAAGAACGATTCCACCACCTCAGGATTCAGCTCATAGCCTCGCTTCGCGCCGGCGGAAATTACTGTCCCCAGAAATTCTTCCTGCCCCACAAACACTCCCGGCGCCATCTCCAGCATCAACTCATCCTGCAACGCCGCATCCTCACACACCTGCTCGCAAAATTCCTTGAACCGCGCAACACCCGGAGCAGCCTCAGTCTCAGTCACTACTTCACGCACACCGCGCTCCAGCAGCTCTTGCGCCCACTCATTCACTCGTCCATCGATCACCAGATGCGTGCGATCGCTATCGCCGCCGTTGAATATCCGGTGCGGCTGCGAGAAGTCGATATACCACGCCTCACCTTCGCGCAGCACCAGCCGCCGGTTCGAGACCACAAACTCCAGCTTGTCGTTCGTTGCAATCGGAACATGAATGCGCAGCTCGCCATCCGCCAGTCCCAGATCGCGGTCGCAATGCTCCTTCACGCGAGACCCCGCCTGCAGCCGCAGCAACCGCACCGCCTTCTTCGGAAACGCGAACGCCTCCACCACCGCGCGCATGTGCGGACACTGCTGCATCATCGCTGTGTCCTGAAATTCCGCGACCTCACCATGCGCGACGCCGTCATCCACGCGTCCACTTCGCGAGCGCAGCGAAACACTGCTCCACTGCCCCTCGTAGTCCGCCCGGTTGAAGTGAATCTTCCATCTCTCCGGCGCAATCGCATCCAGCTCCGCACGCAGCGGTGCAGGATCAAAGCTCATGGGCAGCCTGGTCCATGGAATCATCAGCACGTTTTTCTCTGCGGTGCTCATCGTTCCTCTGCAGTTCTACAGTTCGAAAATCTTACCGCACCGCCGCCATGCTCGCGCGGAACAGCTTTTCAAAATCCCCACTCACACTTGCATCTTTCGCTGCTGCTTCTACGGCCTTCTGCGCCGCAGGCCGCGCATACCCAAGATTCACCAGAGCACTCAGCACATCGTCCGCAACAGCACCCAGGCTCACCGGCGCGCCCTCCGGAACAAACCCCGCCATATCATCGAGCTTGTCTTTCAGCTCCAGCACCACGCGCTCCGCCGTCTTTTTCCCAATGCCAGGAATCTTCGTCAGCGTTGCATGATCCCCCGCACGAATCGCGCCCACCAGCCGCTCCGCATTAATCCCGCTCAGCACTGTGATCGCCAGCTTCGGTCCAATACCGCTGATGGTCAGCAGCTTTTCAAACAGCCGCTTCTCCTGCACTTCGGCAAAGCCGTAGAGCGCCAGCGCGTCCTCGCGCACATGGGTATGCACGTGCAGTTGCGCCTCTTTACCCACCTCCGGCAACTCGGTAAAGGTCGCAACCGAGATCGACAGTTCATATCCCACACCGCCGCAGTCGATGACCACGTAGTGGGGAATCTTGTACAAAATCTTTCCGCGCAGGTGTGCAATCACAGAAGCGAGTTTACTTCACCCGTGATTTGCAATGTACGTCTCATGGATCACGCCACGCACTCGCTCCATCAACGCGTCGGCATCTTTCGTCGTCATGCCTGCCGTCGGAATCGGCTCACCCACAATCAGCTTCAACGGCCGAGGCCGCAGTATGTACACATGGATCGGCAGCAGCTCATACGTTCCCACCAGCGTCATGGGCACGATCGGCACTTGCGCGCGAATCGCCATCCACGCTGCGCCCGCCGCCATCGGCTGCAGCTCGCCTGTCGCCGCACGCCCACCCTCAGGAAAAATAACCAGCGGCATTCCTGCTTCGAGCGTCTTCGCTCCGCGTCCCAGGCTGGCCACACCCGCGCGCGCCGAGCTCTGATCGATCGGCACCTGCCCCGACCGCTCCAGATACCACCCGATAAACGGCACCTTCCACAGCGGAGCCTTCGCCAGAATCCGAAACTGAAACGGCAGCTTCGCAAACAGCACCGGCGTGTCGTAGTAGCTCAGATGGTTGCTCGCATATACCGCGGTCTCGTGCGCGCGCAGTCGCTCCGCGTGCTCCATTTTCACCGGTGCGAACGCAATCCGTAGCAGCACTCGCGCCCACACTCGCGCCAGTGCATGTTGCTCTCGTCCGTTTTTGTCCCACAGCCCTACCAGCAGCGAAATCGACCCGAAGAACGCCGTCGCTCCCGCAATCAGCGGCAGCAGGAGCAGATACGTCAGCCAGCGCACAGCCAGCGGGATCTTCGGCCGCAGCGTCTCCGTCGCCGCACGCTCTTCTTCGGGTGGTTGGATTTCTGTCTCAACGGGCATTAAACCTATGCTACCGCGCCACTCCACTTGAAAGCAGGATGCTTACACCTCAGCCTTAACCAACTCTCTCAACTCACCCACCAAATACAACGACCCCGTCGCCACAATCACACCATCCTTCGGTGTAACCGCCTCTGCCTGCGCCAGCGCTCCTGGCAAATGTGGTGCTGCATGCGCCGGCACCTGCAGCTTATGCGCTACTTCCAGCAAGTGTTCCACCGTCGCCGCACGCGCATTCTGTATCGGAGCCAGCACCACATGATCGTGCACCCGCGCAGGATCGCCAGAGCTCGAATCGAATAACGGCAGCAAAACCTGCGCCATCTCCTCAAGAGGTTTATCCGCCAGGCAAGAAAAGATCAGCGTCCGCGGCATCTCTTCCGGCAACTGCGCCAGCGCCGCTCGCAGCGCCCACGCCCCCGCTGGATTATGCGCCACATCCAGCAGCAGTGGAGCATGTCCATGCTGCGACGGAATCCACTCCAACCTTCCCGGCCATTCCGTCGCACGCACGCCACGCTCAATTGCATCATTCGTAATCTTGAATCCATGATTCGTTCGCAGCTCAATCGCCGTTGCAATTGCCAGCGCCAGATTTCTCTGCTGATGCTGTCCCGCCAGCGGCGAATCCACACGAATCACTCCACCATCAATCGCCAAATCGTATTCGTTCTTCCTAATTCCTAATCCCTGACCGGGGTCCCCAGCGAGCGTTCTCGGCTCGTTGGGGTGGTGTTCCCTAATCCCTTCTCTCATCGGAGGCAAGCACCTCGCCGCATCCACGCCTCTCACATTCAGCCGCACAGCAGCATCGCCAATCGCCGCATTCGCCTCCGGATGCTGGCTCAGCGTTACCAGCACGCCGTTCTCACGCAGAATCCCCGCCTTCTCCGTCGCAATCTTCCCCAGCGTATCGCCGAGATACTCCACATGGTCCATGCCGATATCCGTAATCACGCTCACAATCGGCTCCACGGAATTCGTCGCGTCCAGCCTTCCTCCCAGCCCCACTTCCAGCACGGCCAGCTCCACCTTCTGTTCCGCGAACCAGCAAAAAGCCATCGCCGTCAGCCGCTCAAAAAAACTCGGCGCATGCGGCAGCACTCCCTCTTCCACCAACTCATTCGCTACTTGATCCACGCGCCCATACAGCCGCCCAAAATCTTCATCGGAAATTTCGTGCAGCCGCGCACCATCTCCGCCGCCCGAAACCTTCATCCGCTCATTCACCCGCACCAGGTGCGGCGACGTATACAGTCCCGTCCGTATCCCGGCAGCCGCCGCAATTGCCGCCAGCGTCGCTGCTGTCGAGCCTTTGCCGTTCGTTCCCGCAATCAGCACGCTGGCAAAGGTGTTTTGCGGCTCGCCCAGCGCCACCAGCACTGCGCGGATGTGCTCCAGCGAAAATTTGCGCGGCTCTCCGCCCTTGCCGGTCCGCAGCTCTGGACCCAGCGATCGCAACGCCTCTAATGCATCGACATAATTCACGTTCTCAATTCCGTGTTGCGGACTTTAATACTGCGCACGTTACTAAAGTGTAGTTCGAACTTACTTTTTTTCTGCACGAAACAGGATTTATAGGCGTACAGTTTTTCAAGTCACACAAAAGTTGTACATAAAATAGTCTTTAGAAATCAGGCTCTCATTGAGTGATGCCGTCACTTTTGTTTCATTTGTCATGATTCTTGTCGGTCCTTGTTTGATCGCGCATTTTGCACGTACAGATCGCAACCAATAGCGTTCTGTGCAATCTACCGGACCTGAGCTCAACCGACGCGCGCGTGGCATAGTCTGCC
>Ga0206854_1135_pt1 | contig 19487 bp, 12 predicted proteins | sample Alteio_BWOrgCont_50_FD_152870 | JGI IMG/M metagenome (GOLD analysis project Ga0206854, IMG submission 152870) | Enriched cells from forest soil in Barre Woods Harvard Forest LTER site, Petersham, Massachusetts, United States -... | ecosystem: Environmental > Terrestrial > Soil > Temperate forest >...
CGCGACGCTGGGCGGAACGATTGAAGGCAGCGAGTATATGGAGTTGCCGCTACTCGTATCAGGCAATCAGCAGCGCGATATTACGCAGTTCTCCAACCTGCTTCCGGGTGCTCAGTTGAACCCTGGTGGACGGTCTTCGATCGTGGGTGGAACCGAGCAGCGTTTAGGTGAACTGTACCTTGATGGAATTGCATTGACGACCATCAGCCAGCAGGGCGACAACCGGCCGGTTCTCGAACGAAGGTATTTCCCACTGGCCAAAAATGATGCAGTCATTCCATCCTCCTACAGACACACGTGTACTACTTGTTTTTATCGACATGAGCACCCTACGAGCAGGACCTCTTACATGTCAATAGGAAAATTATTCCAAAATGACATATAAGCCTACCTTTGCTCATATTCACCGCAATCGAATTCCCAAAAAATATGCCCCCATACGAGCATTCTGGCTCGCATGAGGGGCATGAGAAAGGCGGACCGTACAGTGATTTACTGCTTACATTCTTAGAAGTTGAAGTGACCTGCCAATTCGAAATTACGCGGCTGGTAGGTGCCGGCCGTGCCGGTGATCGTGCCAAAGCTGGTTGAGCCGGCACTCCACGTTCCGCTCGGTGAGCCGAATACAACATGGTTCCACGTATTGAGAGCGTCGAATTCGAGCACCACATTCATGCGCTCGGTTATATCGATCCTCTTTCGCAAACCGGAATCGAGGTTTTGCGATGCCGGGTTGGTCAGGTTCAGCGGAGCTGTTCGCGGCGCGTTGCCGATCAGGTTGATGGGGGTTACGTTGCTCGGATTCACTGTTGCCGGAGCCGAGAATGCCGTGGAGGAGAAGTACTGCACTGGCTTGCATCCGGTTCCGGTTCCCAGATTGCAGGCCGTAACCGCGCCATTCGCCCCCTGGCCGTAACCGCCATTGATTCTGGCGTTGTTCGGTAATGCGCCTGCAGCCACATCAGGCATGCATTGTCCTTGCGCGGGCGTAGTGCAACCGCCATACGTCACTTGTACCGGAGTCCCTGCAGCATAGGTATAGATGCCCGAAAGTGACCATCCTCCCGTCACCGCTCTCAGCAAATAATTGCCGTGAGCAGAAGGCAGGTTCCACACGCCATAGGCATGGACCGCATGCGGTATATTCACCGTCGTCAACCCACGATCGATGCGGTTCATCTTCCAGGAATGCGTTCCACCGGAGATTGAAGCCGCCGGCAGATCGAAGCCTGTACGGAATGGACCGTCATCACCGATGTTGCGAGACCAGGTGTAGTTGAAGTTGAACGTCAGCCCTTTGCTCAAACGTTGCTGCACCGTAACCTGCAGAGCGTTGTAGCTGAAATTGCCGACATTGGCGAAAGTATCTCCAACACCGCTGTATTGCGGGAAGGCAACCAGGCCTTGCGCAATCGTCGCTGTCGACTTCAATGCCGCAGCCGCCTGGAAGTAAGCCGGGATATTGATACCCGGCATCGCTGCCTGCGCTTTGGCTACGTTGGCTGCCGTCGCCGGAGCGGACAACAGCGGCAACTTGTTCGTTGTATCGGTCTGATTGCCCAGGCCTACCAAGTAAATCGGATTCAGTTGATTGACCCAGTACCCGCGCGCATTGCCCGTACCTGTGTTGGTTGAATTGATCAGGTGATGGCTCTGGTTGCCCACATAGTTGATCGCCAGCGTCATGGAATTCGTCAGCGCTCTTTCCATGCCGGCGTTATAGAACATGAAGTTTGGAGCCCGTCCGGCGAAGTATGGATCTGCATAACCCGGTGCCGAAGAAGCAGTGACGAAGCTGCCGCCACCGTTGACATAGTTGCCCGTATTGAGAATGGTCGAAGCCGCGCCCAAAGTAGGCGCTGTGGGATAGTTGAAGCCCGACCCAAACAGCGACGTGTTCGCGATGCCGGCCGTAGTAAATGCAGCGCTGTTATTCAGGTAAAACGACGGGAACGACCCCGCTCCGGTTGTAACTTCTGCCGGTCCGGTCGCCGTCACATTGAAGCCCAGCTGGCCAGTACCGTTGAACGCGCCGCCACGGCCGCCGACACCACCGCCTTGCGAGAACACATGGCCGATTCCCACGCGCCATACAGTCTTGGGATCAGACTGGAACGTCACGCCGACGCGTGGTCCCCAGTTCTGCCAGTAAGTTGAGACCGGCGTGCGGCAGCCGCAGCTCGCTGCAGATCCACCGTAGTTGCCGGCGAACTCCAGTGCGCCCGGCGTGCCTGTCGCTGCATTTGTCGCCGTGGGATTCAGGAAGCTCCAACGGTCCTTCACTTCATGGTAGGGAGGCAGATAATCCCAACGCAGACCTGCATCGACCGTCACCTTGGAATTCACCTTCCAGGTGTCTTCGATATAGGGTGCAAGCGTAAAGTACCTTCCACCTACTTCACTCAGAGGCTGCAGACCAACGCTTGGAGTTCCGCCCACTGCGCCCAACAGGAAACTCGCGTAGGAATAACCGGTAGTGGATGTGCTCAACGCAGATCCGGTGAAATTCGCCGTGTCGTTGGCATTGAACGCCATCGTCAACACGCCGGTGAACGTCGCCGGATTAGCGTTATTGATTTCCTGCCACTGTGCCGTAATGCCCACTGTGATTGCGTGCTGGCCCTTCGTCCACTGGAAATTGTCCAGCAGCGTGTAGTTGTTCGGCGTGGTCAATTGGGTGGCGATGGAGTTTCCGTTGCCTGTCCACGTCGTCAGCGCCGTGCCGAACTTGGCCGTCGTTCCAAACGACATGCCCGGGAACTCCTGCCCCGCCTGTCCTGCCGGAAGATTGTTCACGCCCGCATTGGCAATCGAATACGGCGTGTTCTGCGTGAAGCTGTGGATGTTCTGGTAGAACCGCACAAACCCGAACTTAATCTGGTTCACCATCGAGTTGTTGATGGTGTACGCATCTTCCACATCAAACACCTTGGGAAAGATGTTCGCCAGATCGCCGCCGGTATAGGGCAGCGGCAAGTATGGTGCACTCACGTTATTGAGATAGTTCACATAGCCCAGCGCTCCCACCGCTGAAATGCGATGACGCGATGTCCAGTCGAAGTCCACCCGATAGTCGAGTGCCCAGTTATCAAATCCCGAGGGATAGCTGCCGGTGTAATTGTTGGTCAGAGTGGTAGGATTCGTCGGCGCCGGCATGAACTTCTGGAAGAACTGCGCCTGCGGCGAAATGTAGCTCGCGGGAATTACGTTGTACGTCGGAAAGCCGCCTTTCATGCCCACAAAGGGCTGACGCGTACAGGTTCCGCCTGAGCAGTTTGTCGTCGTCGGGTCATAAAGGAATGCAGGATTCTTTCCTCCTGCAGAAGGATCGCCGGAGACGCCGGTGAATCCACCCGATCCCACGTTCCCATTGAGTTCGGTGAAGTCACCCTGTGTCATCAGCGTAGATGGGATGTTGTAGGAGGCAGGTCCCTTTACCGTCCTCTGATGGTAGCGATCATAGCCCACAAAGAAGAACACGCGCTTGGTGCCCGGAACGTGTCCACCGAGTATGGCTGAGAGTTCATTTTGATGGTCGACAGGCTTGCTTGCCGGCACCTGCACGCCGAGCGCATTCGGAACTGTCTGCTCCTTCGTCAGGAACGGCCATGCATCCAAAGCGGTGTTGTGGATGAAGTCAGAAACCTGGCCGTGATACTTCAAGCCGCCCGATTTCATCGAGAAGTTTTCCGCGCCCGCACCCGAGTATTCTGCCGGCGGCGTGCTCGTCACTACCTGGATCTGATCCACCGCATCCACTGAGACTGCCTGCGAAACCAGACGGTTATCACCCTGCTGGCTGATCGTTTCTGCAGGCAATCCATCCAGATAAAGTTGCCCAAGGTAATTCGCTGTGCCTCCAATGATCGGCAGGCGTGCTCCACTCTGTGCGCCGGGTGCCAGATTGCCAAACGCGGTCGGGTCGCGCATCGCGCTGTTCGTGGCAATGGGCAGATTCGCATACGCTTCACTCTCAATCGTCAGTCCCAGCGTTGCATTCGTCGTCTCCAGTTGCGGAGGAGCTTCCGTCACTTCCACTGTCGTGTCTGCAGCGCCCACCTTCATGGCTATATTCAACGGCGTCAGCTTCAAGGCGTCGATCTCAAAGTTCTTTTGGACAAACTCGCTAAAGCCGGCTACCTTCACCCGCACCGTGTAGGTGCCCGGCAGAATGGGAGAAATCGTAAACAGGCCGGTGCCGCTGGTTTCGCGCGAAGTCGCAACGCCGGTTGCATTATCTGTCGCCGTTACAGTCGCGTGAGGAATCGCCGCTCCAGTTGCGTCCGTGACCGTACCGGTGATGCCCGCTTCGCCGCCGGTCTGTGCCCAGGCTGTTGCCCCACACAAGAACACCATCATCGCCGCCGCTGCGCCCCATCGACTAACTCTGCGCAAACCTTCTTTATTGGTGCGGAAGCAATTTCTCCAGCTGGCAATTAGTGAAGCAGTCATGGTTCCTCCTACAGACGCAGGTATGGTCGTGAATTGATAGACCACAGCACCCTACGAGCAGAGAGGCATTGATGTCAATAGGAAAATTATTCCAAATAGCAAAGTTTCTCCAATGAAATAACCCCGCTGCAAGCCTCATTTCAGCTCGCAGATTCAAGTCATCCTATGCCCATGTCTCTTCTGCGATAAACCGCATTTTTGCTAGGTCAGGACAGCATCCAGCCGGTAAATTCGCGCTGCCACTTCGCCTTCAATCAGCGCCTGCTCGCTCGCCGCCAGCCGGCTCGTCCACCGCTGCACCATCTCCCACCATTGCCCATACCCACACGCCACCGTCAACACCGGCCAGTCGCTTCCCACCATCAACCGCGACGGCCCAAACTCCTCCACTGCCACATCGAAGTAGCGCTTCAAATCCTCTTCGCGCCACTGCTCCCAATCGGCCTCCGTCACCATCCCCGAGACCTTACACACCACATTCTCCCGCCGTGCCAATTCGCGAAAATCTTTCGCCCACACCGCGAACCCGTCCTTAGCAATCGCCGGTTTGCCCAAGTGATCCAGCACAAACTGCTGCTCAGGATGCCGGTCCACGAACCGTGTCGCCTCCTCTATCTGCGGCGCAAACACCAGCACGTCGTACACCAGCCCCGTCCCGCGCATTGCCTCAATGCCCCGATTGAATTCCACTCCATCCAGAAATCCCGCCGGCTCCGCCTGCACCACATGCCGCAGCCCTTTCAGCAGCGACTCCTGTGCCAGCTCTTCAACCACAGCAGGAAAATCATCCGCGGCAATCGGCGCCCACCCCACCACTCCACGAATCACCCGCGAGCTTTTCGCCAACTCCAGCAGCCATCTTGTCTCTTCCATCGTCTGCCGAGCCTGCACGGCCACCGCCGCATCCACACCCGCAACCTGCATCTCGCGCTCCAGGTCAGCCGGAAGAAAATCCCGCCGCAAGGGGCGCATCGGCTCATCGATCCATCCATATTCCCCGGCGTCGTAGCGCCACAGATGATGATGAGCGTCGACTCGCATCCCTACGCAACCACCCGCGTCGTGTTGCGCAGCGTCCCGATCTTCTCAATCTCGATCACCATCTCCTCCGCGTCCTTTAACCAACGCTTCGGAGTGCGTCCCAGCCCCACGCCCGGAGGCGTCCCCGTAGAGATCACATCCCCCGGCTCCAGTTCCACAATGTTCGAGAGATACGCAATCAACTCCGGCACGCGAAAGATCAGGTCACGCGTATTCGCATGCTGCATCACTTCGCCGCTCAGCGTCAGTTTGATGTCCAGCTCATGCGGATCGCCCACCTCATCGCGCGTCACAATCCACGGCCCCATCGGCGTGAATGTCTTAAAGCTCTTGCCCAGCGTCCACTGCGAAGTTGCAAGCTGCACGCCGCGCGCACTCACATCATTCACAATCGTGTAGCCAAACACGTGCCGCTCCCAATCGCTCGCCGCAATCCGGTAGCCGCCTTCGCCAATCACCACGGCCAGCTCCGCCTCATAGTCAGGCTCCGTCGCCTGCGGCGGCAGCAGCACATCAGCATCCGGTCCGGTGATCGACGACGGCAGCTTCATAAACACCGTCGGCACACTCTGCACCACCATCTTCGATTCCACTGCATGCTCGCGGTAATTCAGCCCAATCCCGAAAATCCGTGGCGGATTCTGTAGCGGCGCCAGCAGTGTTACCTCTTCCAGCGCAACCGTCTCAACGCCCGGCCGCATCGCCGCTCCGCCATCCGCGATATACAGCAGCGCATCATCTCCGCCTCGGACCGGCAGCGGATGAATCTTGCCGTCTCCACGCATCACTCCAGCACGCACTGCTCCATCATTCCCGCGATACCGCAACAGCTTCATCACCACACCTCTTCTCGTATTCTCTCCGAACTATACCGCGCTCTGCACTTCGCTTCGACTATCCTCGTAATGAAGGAGTCAGCATGACCGCATTTCGTCTCGACAACCAGCGCGCCGTCGTCACCGGAGCCGCCAGCGGCATTGGCCGCGCCATCGCCGCTCTCTTCGCCGAATCCGGCGCACACGTCATTGGTGTCGACCTCAATGCAATTCCCGGCGATCCCGACAGCATCGCCTGCGATGTCTCCGACGAAGCTTCCGTCGACGCCGCCTTCGCTGCGGTCGGCCCCATCGATATTCTCGTCAACTCCGCCGGCGTCTCCCACATCGGCACCGTATTCTCCACCACTCCTGCCGACTTCGACCGCCTCTTCCGCATCAATGTTCGCGGCACTTATCTCTGCATGGCCGCCGCCGTTCGCACCATGGCGCAACAAAAATCCGGCATCATCCTCAACATGGCCTCCATCGCCGCCACCGCCGGCCTTGCCGACCGCTTCGCCTACTCCATGACCAAGGGCGCGGTCCTTTCCATGACGCTCTCCGCCGCGCGCGATCTTCTGCCTTACAAAATCCGCGTCAACTGCATCTCACCCGCGCGCGTGCACACACCATTTGTTGACGACTATGTTGCAAAAAATTATCCCGGCCGCGAAGCCGAAACCTACAAGGCTCTCTCCGACTCGCAACCGATTGGCCGCATGGGGACGCCTGAAGAAGTTGCCGCGCTGGCGCTCTATCTCTGTTCCCCCGCCGCCACCTTCCTCACCGGCGCGGACATCCCCCTCGACGGCGGCTTCCAGAACCTGCGCTAAAGCATCTTCAAGAGCGCCGCCTCATCGATCACCTTCACACCCAGCGACTGCGCCTTATCCAGCTTCGACCCCGCCTCTTCGCCGGCGACAACGTAATCCGTCTTCTTGCTCACGGATCCACTCACCTTCCCGCCGGCACTCTCAATCCGTGCCTTGGCGTCATCGCGAGTCAGCGTCGGCAGCGTGCCTGTCAACACAAACGTTAGCCCCGCCAGCGCCGTTCCCACCACGCGCTTCTCCGCCGTCATCTCCACACCACGTTTGCGCAGGTCTTCTACGAGCTTGCGATTCTTCTTCACGCCAAAGAATTCCAGAATCGCTTCAGCAACCTTCGGCCCAACTTCATTCACCGCTTCTAAATCTTCTTTGCTCGCCTCCATCAGCGCATTCACATCACCAAAGCGTTCAGCCAGCAGTTGCGCAGTGCGCTCACCCACAAACCGAATCCCCAGGCCCATCAGCACTCGCGCCAGTCCAGCCTTCTTCGACCGCTCAATCTGTGCCACCAGCGCATCGGCAGTTTTTTCACCCACGCGCTCCAGCCCTATCAATTGTTCTTTCTTGAGCGTGTAGAGATCGGCAATCGAGTGGATCAGCGGCTCGCGCACCGTAATCGGCTCGCCGCTCTCCGCAACCGCCTCACCCTCGTCTCCCATCAGCGACGCACTCTGCCCCAGCAGTTGCGCCACCATCGATTCGCCCAGCCCCTCAATATTCATCACACCGCGCGCCGACCAGAACAGCAGCTCGCCGCGCAACCGCGCCGGGCACGAATCATTCACGCAGCGCCAATCGACTTCGCCCTCTGCACGCACCAGCTTCGTGCCGCACACCGGGCAATCTTTCGGAAACACAATCTCCTTTTTGCCGCGCGGATGCTTCTTGTCTTCCACCACCTCAGTAATCTTCGGAATCACATCGCCGCCACGCTCGACCGAAACATAGTCGCCGATCTTCACGCCCAGCCGGGCGATCTCATCGCCGTTGTGCAGCGTCGCACGCGTCACCGTCGTTCCGCCAATGAACACCGCCGCCAGCGCCGCAACCGGCGTCACCTTCCCTGTACGTCCCACCTGGAACAGCACGTCTTCCAGCTGCGTCACCGCTGCACGCGCCGGAAATTTATACGCAATCGCCCACCGCGGAGCCTTGCCGGTAAATCCCAGTCGCCGCTGCTGCGCCACTGAATCCAGCTTGATCACCACACCGTCAATTTCATATGGCAGACCATCGCGCAGCTTCTCGGCTTCATCGATAAAATTCAGCACCGCATCGATCGACTCCACCGCGCGCGCATGCTTGTTCACCAAAAATCCTGCAGACTTCAGCGCCTCCAGCGCGATGCTCTGCTTTTCCAGCAGCGGCTCGCCATCCTTTAGTAGAAAGTATGCAAAGAACTCCAGCCGCCGCTGCGCCACAATATTCGGTTCCAGCGTGCGGATCGTTCCCGCCGCTGCATTGCGCGGGTTGGCCGCCGGGGCCATTCCTGCCGCCACCCGCTCCGCATTCATTTGCTCAAAAGCTTTCTGCGGCAGCACCACTTCGCCGCGCACCTCAAACGCCTGCGGCATTCCTGCCGTCTTCAGCTTCGCCGCACTCACCTGCAGCGGAACGCTGCGAATCGTCCGCACGTTGCTGGTCACATCTTCGCCAATGCTGCCATCGCCACGCGTCACGCCCGTCTTCAACACCGCCGCGCCCGCAACTCCTGCCTCGTACTGCAGCGCCAGCGAAAGTCCATCCAGCTTCAGCTCGCAACCAAATTTCGGTTTCTCGCCGACCGCTAATCCAGAAGCCACACGATCCGCCCACGCCCTCAACTCTTCTTCGTTGTAGGCATTGTCCAGCGACAGCATCGGTCGCGAGTGCGCTACCTTTGCAAAGCCTTCCTTCGGCTTTCCACCCACACGCTGGGTTGGAGAATCCGGCGTCACCAACTCCGGGTGCGCCGCCTCCAGCGCCTTCAACTCATTCATCCGCGCGTCGTATTGCGCATCCGTCCACTCCGGCGAATCCAGGACGTAATACAAATGCTCATGATGCCGCAGCTCTTCGCGCAGCGCCTCAATCTTCTGTTCCGCCGTCAGTTCTTTCTTCGCAGCCATCGCATCGATTCTAAAGCCGCTGGTGCCGTCTCAGTCTGAATCTTCCAGGCAAGGTTCATTCCAAATCCCTGGAACATTTTCGAGATAGTAAAGCTCATCTCCGCCGTGATATGAACTGATTGAAAGCACCGTTGCGGACTGACCCCCATACGCCAGCTGTGAGTCATCGAGAGGATGATGGAACTTCCATGTGCGCCTGAACTCTTCCAAGTATTCGCGCGGCTTGATGCGAACTTTTGTGCCCACGGGAAAATCTACTTGATATAGGCCTTTTCGCGATCCCATAATGCTCTCATTTTATGCCTGTAGCTAAACCGGAACGTCTCTCGCCTCACACATCCCACTTCGGCTAAACTAGATATTCAACGAGATCCAAGGAGTTTTCACATGCCGCACATGGTCTTCTGCACCAAGTACAAAGCTGAGATGGAAGGTCTCCCCGAGCCGCCCTTCGACTCCGATTTCGGCCAGAAGATCTACAAAAACGTCTCCCAAAAGGCCTGGACCGAGTGGCTGGAGCGCCAGAAGATGCTGCTCAACGAATACCGCCTGCAGCCCTGGACCCGCGAGGCCCAGGAATTCCTCGTCGAGCAGATGAATGAGTTCTTCTTTGGCTCCGGCGGCGAATTGCCCAAGGAATACGTCGCCCCCACGCACTAACCTGCAGGCGTCTTCACTCGTGTAAACTGAATCAGTACGAAAACCCCGCGTCAGGGCTTCAAATCCCGGCGCATCCGTAACAAGTCGGGACGTGGCTCAGCCTGGTAGAGCGCACCCTTGGGGTGGGTGAGGTCGCTAGTTCGAATCTAGTCGTCCCGACCATTTTCCTTCAATTGCTTAGCCATTCGATATAGCCGAAATGGGTCCGAGTCCGGGGCCATTAAGCAGCAATGCTTGTTTGAGCGTTTGCGGCTTGTGTACCTGCGATGAGAGGTGGGGATTGGACTGCCATACAAGTAAGACGGATTATTGCTACCTCATCAAGAGGCTAAGAATTGACCGCTGACACAAGGAACCCATCGACTACACCAACGGTTAGCCTGACCAGTACCAATCAGCTACATCTATTACCGCGTGCATTGCCACTTTTAGCTCCTAACCGAAGACCTTGACGGCATCTTTACCGATGCCTTAGTAATCCAAAGAGCAGTTGGTCGTGTCGCCCGTTGAGGCCGAAACTCAACGAAAGAGAAAGTATGATTTTCCTGCGATAGTGACTTGGGCAAGACCGCGACTTTGAGGAGGGTTATTCGTGTCGACCCAGTTACCAATGTCGGCTCCCACCCGGGGGCTGTTGACGATATAGGAATGACCCAACGCCTGATAGATAGAGTCTATTGCTGAAGCATCGACGGTCGTCCCTCCTGCGGGAACGGCGACAATTGGGGAGGCATCCCCCAATCTGGGAACTTGATGGACTATGTGAGAAAGCCGCAATGGCAAGTCGTGACTGGATGCGTAGAAGGTATACTGAACCCCACTCAGCTTCTGCATATCAGGCCAAGCATTCATAAACTCTACGGCTGAAATATCTGCCGCAGCGAAAACAACTTTCTTCAATTGAGGGAGGTTGACTTTCTGTCGTCCAAGTTCAGATAGCGCCGAAGTGACTTCGCGAGAACCCATACTGTGACAAACGATAATCACCTCGTACGGTGAGTTCAATACGAAATCTTTCAAGAATTGTACGAACCGCGGGAAAGAGGCTCTGATTTGGTCTTCATCGTGCCAATAACCTGTAAGCGTTCCATTTGATGGCCAATCATAGATGACTGGTATGACAGGAAATTGAACTTCCGTGGATAGGCGAGCAGCCGATGTTGCTGCCTCAGCAAATGAAACGTTGTAACCGTGCACAAAAAGGACTATCCGCTTCTTCTTACCGACACTTGCCGCATCGGTCGCCTTGATGGCGTTAAGAATTGAACCCGAGGCAATCGGCGCAATCGTCGGAACTGTGTCAGTCGTGGTCAAAGGCAATGTCGCCGCACCTGAAATCAAATCGGTGCGAACTCCGTAGGAGACACTCAGTGTGACCTTCGCACTACCGATTTCAAATCCTGAACTTCTCATATCACCACTGAAACCATTCGTAGAATTCCTTGCTCGGTCAGTGGCAAAATAGACTGGAATTGATAACCATGCCTGAATTCCTGCCGCTTTTGAGGCGGTCGGTATCTCCTGAAGTGCCGCGTCTTCTTGTCCCGTTGCCTCGAGAAGCTGTTTCTCAAGATTGACGGTGTCCGCATCATCCTCAGACGCCCCTGCTTTGCGCTTCGCATCGAGTTGCTGCTCAAGAGCTTCTTTCCTGCTTGTGAGTGAGGATATAGGGACAACTCCCTGCTGCGGCGAGTCTTGCCCCACTAACGGACAACAAATAAGCAGTAAAAACACTTGCACAAGTGCCAAAACAAACAGCGGGCTCTTCTTCATCTTCGCTCCAATATAAATTGACTGAACCCGGGGAGACAGAATTTTTACGTGTAGAGCACAATCATCGCGCAAAGCTGGCCGCATCGCAATAGAATTGTTGGCAAATCCGGAGAACTCATGAAAAGACTCGTACTTGTTTTTCTTGCAATGTTGTTGGGAGGTGCCTCTCATCTGAATGCAGCTACTGGAAAACGTAAAGCCCTTCTCATCGGAAATGATACGTACAGCGGTGTTGGATTTAAGCCCCTCAACGGCGCACCCAGTAACGACGTCGATGCTCTGAAGCTCGCCCTCGTCGGCAGTGGCTTTGATAAGAATGAAATTGTCGTTCGGAAAAATCTCAATAGCAGAACATTCCTGTCTGCAATTGTTGAATTTGCCCAAGGATTACAAACCGATGATTCGGTGCTTGTGTATTACTCCGGCCATGGATTTTCCTTAGACCAAGTGGACTATTTGGTCTCGACCGATTTTTCACTTGTCGATGGGCTAACAAAAGCAGATGCAATCAATCAGAACGTTTCGTTAGTTGATGTACTGGCTCAACTCACCAATGTGAAGACAAAAGCCATCATCCTCGATGCGTGCCGTTCACAACTTCCAGTTTATAAAAGCGCGAGCGACCCGAGATTGGCAAACCTCGAACAGCTTGCCGTACAGAAAGGAACAGGCAGCCTTATCGGTTACTCGACAAGCAACGGTAAAGTGGCCAGCGGTACCTCGCCGAAAGGGTTGAGTCTTTACACGCAATATCTTGTCAACAGCCTCAATCAAAGACCGTCTTCGATGTTGCTTGCTTTGGCTGTCGCGAAGAATATGACCTATGAGAACTCAAGTCCCCATCAGGTAGCGGCGTTTTATGATGAGATGGGCGGCGGAGATTTTCCGCTCCTCGGGGTTCCCCCGCCACCAACTCCTCCAAATCTTTCAACTTGGGATGAAATTCCGACCGGGCTTAGTTGGACTACAACAGACAACCATACCCCACTCACTTGGACCAGCGCTCGATACTATTGCTCTAGTCTTTCGATTGACGGCTATACCGATTGGAGATTGCCCACCTTGAATGAGCTGAGAGGCTTGCACGAATACCCCTCGCACACCAAATATCAATTGAACCCGGCATTTCAATTGAGCGACCGGTATATGTGGACGAGTACTCTCGCATACTCCAGCGCAACAACTGACGCTTACATGAGATGGGACTTCAAGAAAACTGAATCAAGCTTCGAGTCTAAAAATACGGCTAACGCTCTATGTGTGCGCGACAACTTTGACGTTGCCCTAAATCGGATATTTGAGCTTGCAAGGCGAGATGACCTTTCGACTCTTACTCGAATGCATGATAATGATGCCGACAACACGTGGTCTGCTTCTATCACGTTGCCGGGCTCGGCTGGAAACTGGGTGTGGGGTTGCCACTTGCGTCAACTTAATGACGGGCGAAAACAATACTACGACTTCGTTTATGAGAGCGTTTATCTGGAGCAAACTGATGCGGCACTACAAGAGAGAATAGATTCTTTGGGCACCCGCATTTCTACTCTAGGTGGGTTTGAGGATAAGGGAAAGCTCGGAAAGATGGAGTTTTACAAATCTGCTGACGGACTATCCTTCACCATCCACATAAATAGGGCAACCAGAAAACTGCTTTTCACGATATATCCTCGCGGAATTGAACCGAAAGCTGATGACTATAACGACTAGAAATGCTTTTCACATAAGTGTTTCGTGACAAACTTTGGCTCCTAGGATGGCGAGTTCACTATCCATGGATGCTTCTCCCGCATGAACGCTTGCAAACTATCCAATTTTTCCTGCGAGATTAGCGGGGCAGCGGATAAGACAACAGCCGCTGGAAGCGTCCGCACGTCCCTGAGGATGGCGTTGAACTCAAACTCCGGAATTCTCATATTTGGGCTATGCAATCTTCGAAGAAGTTGCTCTGCGCCAGAATGTGTTAACTCATTGAGCATTCTCCTGTAAGGTTCGACCTTCGCAAAGAGCGCGCCTATGCCGGAATAGGAATGCTCTTTCTGAAGGTCCGATATGACCTTTTGGAAGGAGCCATAGTTCTTGAGAAAGTACAGGCGTAGCGACTCCGTCTCAGGTACAGCCTGCTCGATCGCCCATCCCCATTGCGAATAGGCGCTTTGGATGACGGCGTAGTGGCGGTCAAGAAAAGGCTGCAATCGGCTATCGATTGCACTGCCCACTTTGAAGCGCGGACCCTGCAGCGAATACCCGTGATAGTAGACGACCAGCGAATGGTTCCAGTCACGCGGGATATCGATGCGATAGGGCGCGCCACTCAGAACGCCAACTTCTATCGTGCCGCCTTCTTTGTGTGAAATTTCCGGAGCCGGCCGTTGTGCGATGAATGCAGTCGAGACAAGAAAATTAAACAGCAACAGTTGAAAACCCACGCGCTGATGAGATGTAAGCCAACCGATCATTCCTGAACAGTAAAGGCAAATTCTGCCACTTTCGGAGGCTTCGTAGCTTTACAAGAAAGAATTGTAGAAACGCAATAATTGCGCCCGACGCGGCCTTCTACGATTGTGAACAAGACTGCATGGCATGCAAATTTTCGCGTACTTTGAAACCTGTTAGCAGGGGAAAACATGAAATTACACGTTCTCTGGATTGCGGCTCTTTTCATCTCGTCTTCACCGGCCTGGGCGCAGACTGTTTCCTCTCAACCTGGTCGCACCATTCAAGTTCCTTTGACGATTTCCGAGTGCGAGGGAGATCAATGTCCGTCAGGTGGTGACGGAAAAGGCATGTGGTCGTTCCACGGAATTATTGGCGATGCGCATTGGGCCAATGGCGCAGTAGCGAAGGTTGTCGTTGAGAAATTTGACGAGGACGGAGTTCTCATACGTCGCATTGACCAGCCGGGTAGCACCACATTCGGGGTGACAGCGGTCTACAAAGGAACAGTCCACGGCGATCGGATCGAAGGTACGGTTGTATGGTCGTGGAGCGGCCACTGGGACGACACACACCCGAGCGGCCAATGGTCAGGCACGATGCAAGGCGTAGCACGTCAACTGCCTGCTCTGAAAATGCCGGAAGCTCTGACCGAATGCGAGGCTTATCAGTGTGTTCCGGGACATGAAGGCGGATGTGTTTGGGTATTTCATGGAACTGAAGGCAAATCCGATTGCCACAACCACGCCACAGCAAAATTTGAGGTTTTGCAATTTGATGCCGAAGGAATTGCCATACGTAGGACCGACCTGCAGGGAGGTTCGTATGGATTGACGGGAATTTATACCGGCATCATGCGTGGCAACAAAATCAGCGGCTGGGGAACGTGGTCATGGCCCGGGCACTGGCACGAGAGGAACCCGGATGGTCCGTGGTCCGCGACGATACGCAAGACAGCGAGTACTGAATTGCCGCCCGCGCCGCCCAAGCTTGTTTCACCTGAGGTTCATAGCGATGGCAGTGTGACATTTCGCTTTGTCGATCCCTACTCGCTGGAAGTCATTCTGGAGATGGAAGGCGCCAAGCCCGTCATGATGGACGAAGATGAAAACGGCGTTTGGACTATCACTACTCCACCGCTGCAGCCGGATTATTACGGCTACGATTTTCTGGATGACAACACAACTTTGTCTGACCCGGCTAATCCTCTGATTCTGCCGAATATGCTGAATCCGCAAAAGAAAAGCATGGTGCATGTGCCGGGGCCGGCATCTTTGCCCTGGGAGGAGAGCGATGTCCCGCATGGCACGATCCACCACGAGTTCTATAAATCAGCCGTCATCGGCGAGCAGCGTGACATGTACGTCTATACGCCACCTGGATATGACCCCGGCGCCAAGACCGAGTACCCCGTCCTTTACCTTTTGCACGGATTTGGACAAGAATCGCGCGGGTGGGATGACGTCGGCTTCGCAAACCGTATTCTCGACCACCTGATAGCCGAGGGGAAAGCGAAACCAATGCTTGTCGTGATGCCGGTAGCGTATGGAAGCAAGGAAATCCTCGCAAATAATGGTAGTGATTTCTGGAATGATGCAGTGCGGAACAAGAGCTTCACGCAATTTACTGAATCGCTTCTGACGGAGGTGATTCCACATATCGAACGGGTCTATCGCGCCAAGAAAGATAGAAATTCACGTGCGATTGCGGGGCTGTCGATGGGAGGAGCAGAATCCTTGCTAACCGGATTGAACCATCTGGATGAGTTCGCCTGGGTTGGTTCCTTCAGCTCTGGCGGATTGCGCAATAACTTCGACGAAGAATTTCCGGGACTCCACTCAACTGAGAATGCGAAGCTGCGCTTGCTGTGGGTGGCGTGCGGCAAGGACGACTCATTGATAGCCATCAATCGAGAGTTCAACAAGTGGCTAGAGACGAAAGGGGTTGTTCATACAGAGGTTGAGACGCCAGGCGAGCATACATGGCCGGTTTGGCGCCGCAACCTGGCGACCTTTGCGCCGCTGCTATTTCACTAGGTCCATAGGTCAGTGCTGTTTCCCGTCTTCCAGCAAAGCTTCTGCGCGGTGAATATACATCGGTTGAAGAGCAACCTGCTTAGGATCCGGGTGCGCCGCATTCTGATGACTTTGTGCTTCGGTGATGGTGGCAATAGAGTCACCGATCGCTTTCACCGCAGCTACACTTTCCGCATATACACGCGAAAATCGGTCGATCTCCTGCCGAGCAGACTGAGGACGGTAGCTGAGGCGATCTCCTGTTTGCCAGGCATCGATAAGAACATTGGGCGACCAACTCACTGGTGATAATGCGTTCAGTGCGTCATAGGCGCCATGAAGACGCGTAATCGCCCCTGAAAACCCATCCAGCCTGGCGCGCGAAGCGATGGAGCCTGCACTTCGGCGAACCTCGATATGTGCATGCGCATGCACTGAATATCGCGGTGTCGTAATGATCGTCATCAACGTATTTCCCTCATAACGCCAGCCGATCGCATTTCCTTGCCTACCGCTAAAATTGAGGGTAATACCGTTCACTGTAACGGTCTCTGGCGGCCAATCTCCCGGCAGTTCAATTTGTAGAGCTCGAGAAGAAATCATGCCGGGATAGTTGCCTTCTACCGGAGCAACTTCAACCTTGAGGTCATCGCCACGCTGAGTTGCGCTGAGTGTCACCCAGGAACAAATGCCGCGCTTGTAGTCTTCCGATTTACTGGAGTCGGCATAAAGGCGGTAGCTAATGGTTTGGCCATCGTTGAGTGGATATATCCGTAGGATGAGCGGATCGACGGGTTTCTGTCCGGTGTAATCCATCGGCGGTTGTCGAGGAATGATTGCGCCGGCAGGAACATAAACCGGAATCTGATTAATTGAAAAATTTCGCTCTAATTTCATCGGCCCAGTGAAGTGTTTTCCAGTCGCAACTTCGAACCAGTCGCCGTTTGGAATCCAGACAGACTCTTTTGCCAATTGCGTTACAGTATCGACCGGTGACACAACGGGTGCGACGATCATCTGACTGCCGAAGACGTACTCATCTTTGTAGTTGTATGCAGCATCAGCTTCTGGCCAGTCATAGTAGAGAGGGTGCATGAAGGCGACGCCGGTGTCATACGTGCGTCGGCCCTCAGTGTAGAGATATGGTTGAAGATCATGCCGCTCCTTAAAGGTGCTGCGCATGATCGACGAATACGGTTCAGGAAATGCCCAGATGCGCCGCTCGGACTCGGGATTCTTGCTGGTGTGAGTACGAAGGATGGGACTATAGGCGCCGAACTGAATCCAGCGTGTGTAAAGTTCCGGATCGACCGTGCCAGGCTGATGTCCGCCGATATCATGGCTCCAATAGGCGTAGCCAACATTGGCCGCCGTTGCCGTAAACCAGGGCTGAAACTCCAGTGACGGCCACGCTGTAAACGTGTCGCCGGAAAATCCAATTTGATAGCGGTGATTGCCTAAGCCACCCCAGCGGTGGAAGAGCAAAGGGCGCTTCCCTTCACGTTCCTGATCTGTGAAGTGAACATAGTTGAGCCACCAGGTTGGGCTCACGCCTGGAGTTCTGGTATTAGCCTCCTGCTGCCAATCAAGCCACCAGAAATCAACGCCCTCGTGCTCCAGCGGATGGTGCAGGATATTCATATAGTTGACGGCGAATTTCTTGTTAGTGATGTCGAACGGCACATACTTCTTGGTGGCCGGATCTATACCCATAGCCCGTGCCATCGCAGGGTATGTGCTCTCCCATGGCTGCACGCCCGATGCAGGATGAAGGTTCAGCGATACCTTGAGGCCTTCGCTATGAAGATTCTTTAGAAACGTTTGCGGATCGGGGAAAAGCAATGGGTTCCATGTGTATCCGGACCAGCCAAGGTTGTGGCCGGATTGATCCGTTTCATGCATCGCTTCAAGCTGACTCTTATTCAGGTGCCAATCCATATCGATGACGAAGACGTCGAGCGGTACGCCATTGTTGTGGAACCCCTGCACCAGATCGTCGAGTTCCTGATCGCTATAGGCCCAGTAGCGCGACCACCATGTGCCAAATGCAAACTGCGGCGGAAGCGGAATGCGTCCCGCCACCTGAACATAATCAGAAAGCGCTTTCTTGTAGTCATGGCCGTAGCCGAAAAAATACCAGTCCTGCCGGTCGCCGGCTGCACGAAGCATCACCCAGGGCCAAGGGCTCTGTTCGCCGTGCGCAAAGCTAAAGTCGCTTGAGTCAAAGAGAGGACGTGACGAATCATCAACCAAGGCCCAGCCAGCGCGAGAAAGTAGCCCCTTCTCAATAGGCTCTTTGGTCTTGCCTCCGTAAGCCATATCGAGAGTTCGTGTCGTGCCCTGAAGATTGTCTGCATCTGAAGTGCCGGGATGCCAGACGACTTCCTTGCTATCGACAAGCAGGCGGACGCTGAGATTGTCTGGGGTAAATTTTCCGTTGTCGGCTCCAGAGGCGTCATACGCAATATGAAGTCCATCTGTATCCAAAGCGAGACGCTGCTCGTCTTTCTTCACGCTGAACTTAGGAACGGGAAGTCTACGGTTGAGAAACACCAGGGAGGAATGGTCTTCAAACTTTCCATCCGCTGACCACTCCATACGCACCAGCTGTGAAGTGAGAACCGTGAATCGCGCATGACCAATCAGTACGGTCGCCTTGGGATCGGCGACAGGATTGTAGACCCCGTCAGCCGACACGACTTCGTTGGCGGGGGGCTTGCCGGTCGCGCCATTCTGCGCCACTGCGGTAACAGGGACGACGAATAGTGGCATCGCAACAGCGACACGAATAGCCGACCACACATTTCTCATGACAGATGCCTTCGCCAAAGTTTACGTTTCGAGTGTTTCAATCTTCAGACTCCATGCGTGTTCGCAGGGTCTGTTCTCTTCCATCTGCAAATTCTCTGGGAAAGAAATCATCGTGCCACGGGCGGAGTCAAATTTCCATTGCAGCACTGCGTTCGATCCAAGCAAGGTGATCTTGGAATTCGGCCGTGGCCGAACCGACTTCAGAGTCGCTTCCCTGCCCGGCCACTGGAGCAGAATGGCATACACGAATCGTTTGTCTTTTGAGCGCGTGTAACGAACCGCTTCACCATCTGACCAGCGAGTGCCCTCACGCGGACGTGTCGCATAGATTGCTTCACCATTCACTTTCAACCAGGAACCGGCGCCTTTCATCTGCAGGACCGCCTCCGGATGAAACTCTCCGTGAGAGCTGGGTCCGACCCCGATCATCAGGCCCCCGCCTTTAGCGACTGTGTCCGCGAGATTCTGCACAATCCATTTCGTGCCTTTGTATTTCGCGGCATCCGGCTCGTAAGAGAAATCGGTTCCCAGAGGATTGATGCAAAA
>Ga0206854_1136_pt1 | contig 19413 bp, 13 predicted proteins | sample Alteio_BWOrgCont_50_FD_152870 | JGI IMG/M metagenome (GOLD analysis project Ga0206854, IMG submission 152870) | Enriched cells from forest soil in Barre Woods Harvard Forest LTER site, Petersham, Massachusetts, United States -... | ecosystem: Environmental > Terrestrial > Soil > Temperate forest >...
CGCCCATAAATCTTCACTTAGATGCCAACGGCAATTATACGGTAGTTGTAAGTGATGTGGCCGAAATTTCAGGCAATCCTATCTATACTTCGTTTTACCCAAAAAGCTTTGATTGTGACAATATAGGTGCGCAACAGGTATTTGTTACCACCAGTATGCAAAATGGCAGGAATGTAAGTTTCAACCATCCGTCGGGACTGGCAATAGATGCATCGGGCAATTTATATGTTTCTGATATTGACGGACAGGTTATCCGCAAAATAACTACGGCAGGTGTTGTTACCACATTTGCAGGCAGCGGCAGCAAGGGCTTTGCTAATGGTAACGGTACCGCAGCATCATTCAGCAGCCCTAATGGCTTAGCGGTTGATGGCGATGGAAATGTTTACGTAGCGGATATGGATAATCATGCTATCCGTAAAATTGGTTATGATGGTACGGTTTCCACTTTTGCAGGTAGTGGTAGCGTTGGTAGTTTAGACGGGCAAGGCACGGCAGCCAGCTTTTATGGGCCAGCCAATTTAGCTTTTGATAAAAACGGCAACTTGATTGTGGTTGATGAGTATAACGCCAATATTAGGAAGATAGACCCCGATGGTTTAGTAACCACTTTGGCAGGTAACGGCCCAGGATATGTAGATGGTTTGGGCACAGCCGCAAGATTTACCCTTCCCTATGGAATAGTTATTGATGCAGCAGGTAATTTATATATAACCGATCTGGAGAATTACCGCATTCGCAAAGTTACCCAGCAAGGGCTAGTAACTACATTGGCAGGCAATGGCGTACGGGATAATATAGATGGAACCGGAACAGCCGCCAGTTTTGGAAATGTGTACGGCATTGCCATTGACCAGGCCGGAAACCTTTATGCTTATAGTTCTTCGGTAATACGTAAGATAACACCTGCCGGAATTGTAACAACGCTTGCGGGCGGTTTTGATTCAAGTCTTCCGTTAGATGGAACAGGTGCACAAGCTGAAGTAAGTTCGCAGGTAGCAACTATTGTAACCGATGCCTCGGGTAATATGTATTTTACAGATACCTATAATAATTTGATAAGGATGCTAACCCCGGCCGGCCAGATCATTACCATAGCCGGTAATGGTACGCAAGCATCTGTAAATGGCACAATCGGCGACCTTGCAACTATCACCAACAGGCAACAATATATACGTGTAAATATACAGGCAAACCTGGCTATTGCCAGCAAACCGCCCGATGTTACCGAAAATTACTTTGGATGCCAGGCGGTACTTGGTAGTTATGGCTTAGCAATTAGTAGTCATTGCGCGGACCTAAATGCGCAACAATTAGTGAGGAAGCCTTATACAGTTAAGTATGTCCAAACCCCGGCTGCAGGCACATTGATGCCTAATAATGTACCTACCTTAATTAAAGTTGTAGCAACTGATAACTGGGGCGGAATTGACAGCGCAACGTTTATGTTTACGGCTTTAAACGGAACGATTGATAAACCGGCCTCAATTAGTATTAACGGACCCACAACTGCCATATGCTACGGTTCGGCAGTTACATTTACGGCAACAACTGTTAATCCGCCAGCCCGGCCTACATATGTGTGGACAATTAACGGGCAACTTCAAAGTAATGACGAAACTTTTACAACTACCCAATTAAAACAAGGCGACAAAGTGGTGTGCGTATTATCCAGCATTTACCCTACATGCAATACGCCTATAACAAGTGTGCCTTTTATAGCGTCCGTTATTGCGCCGCCCGTTATAAGTTTTCCCAATAGTCCGTTTATAGAGCCCGGTGCAAGCGTACAATTAAAACCTGTTATATCGGCCGGTAATGTAATTAAATATAGCTGGCAGCCATCAACGGGGTTAAGCGACCCTACTGTACAACAACCTATTGCCAGCCCACTATTGACAACTACTTATACATTGGATATAACTTTATCTAACGGCTGCACAGCAAGTCAAAGTGTAATTGTTAGGGTTGATCCTGACCTGCATATTCCAACAGTTTTTACGCCAAATGGCGATGGAATTAACGATACCTGGGCAATAAAGGCGTTGCTATTATACCCGCAGTGTACTGTAAATATATTTAACAGGAATGGGCAACAGATCTATTATAGTCGTGGTTATAGCGGCTGGGATGGCACCTACAACGGAAAGAAAGTGGCCGACGGCACGTATTATTATATTATAAAACCCACGCCTGATAGTCCGCCTTATTCGGGCAATGTGACTATTATCCGTTAATCAAAATTAATAAGCTAATTTTGCGGTTTAAATAAAGCAATATACATGTCTTATAATAACAGGGAACCCCGCGAAAGCAACCAGGTAGTTTTTGGTATCCGCGCGGTGGTTGAAGCTATACGGTCGGGTAAGGAAATTGAATCATTATATATTCAACGCGGGCTTGGTGGCAGTCTTTTAAATGAGTTAAAAGAACTATTGAACGAGTACCAAATTACAGCGCAACAAGTGCCCGTCGAAAAGCTAAACCGCATCACTCTAAAAAACCACCAGGGGGTTATTGCTTTTATATCACCCATTATTTATCAAAAGGTAGAAGACATTATTCCGCAGATATTTGAAAAAGGCGAAGTGCCGCTGATATTGGTATTAGATTCTATTACCGACGTACGCAATATGGGCGCTATTGCCCGTACTGCCGAGTGTGCTGGTGTACATGCCATTGTTGTACCCGCTAAAGGCTCGGCACAAATTAATCCTGACGCTATTAAAACATCGGCCGGGGCATTATATAAAATACCGGTTTGCCGCCATGATAACTTTATGCAAACCGTTAAATTTTTACAGGAGTCGGGCCTGCAACTGGTTTGCTGTACCGAAAAAACCCAGGAATTTATTTATAAACCCGATTATACCGCGCCAACCGCCATTATTATGGGGTCGGAAGAAGATGGTGTGCGCAACGATATTATCCGAATAGCGGACCATTTAGCTAAAATACCTATGTATGGCGAAATTGAATCGTTGAACGTATCGGTAGCTACAGGTGTCATTTTGTATGAAGCGATAAGGCAGCGGGTGGGGTAAGTGCTGTCTTTCTGAGCAATAGCGAAGAATCTTGTAAAATTTGACAGGTAAAAGCATTACAGGTCGCGCGTATAAGATTCTTCGCTATTGCTCAGAATGACAGGAAGTTTTACGCTGTTGGCCTATCTTCACCATGCAGGTTGTTGCTTACCTGGTGATGATGCAGTTTAGCATCAATTGCCGATGAGCTGTCATTAGAATAAGTACCATAGGCATTAATCAAAATCCCTTTCAAATTATATTTTGGTGATGATACCGCGTAGACTATTGATGTATCGTCTGGGTTGCTGGCTCCTTCAAAACGATAAAATTCATCTATTTCAAATTCGTCGGCAGTAAGCGTTATGTTTTTGTCTTTATCGGCTATAGTATCGCCTTCCAGGCTTAAGTTTGCTGTATATCCTCTTTTCATGAGGTCGTTAGTGGCGTCCACTAAGGTTTCGTAGTTTTTCATTGCAGGATGTAGATTAAGTGACAAAGGCAACCTTACGTTGCCTCTATCATTTTAACCTAAAATATCTGCTATTGTTTTAACTAATAAAATCTGTTAGATAGTACGGTCGGCTTCCCAGTTCTCTAAGTAATCGGCTACCCGACGTACAAACGAGCCGCCTAAAGAGCCGTCTACCACCCGGTGATCATATGATAATGATAAAAACATCATGTGGCGCACAGCAATCAGATCGCCTTCTGAAGTTTCAACAACAGCAGGTTTCTTTTTAATTGCGCCTACCGCCAAAATAGCCACCTGCGGCTGATTAATTATAGGCGTACCCATTACGTTGCCAAAGCTACCCACGTTTGTAAGGGTGAATGTACCATCCTTAACATCATCGGGTTGTAATTTACCAGTGCGGGCGCGCCTGGCCAGGTCATTAACCGCTTTGGTTAAGCCAAGCAGGTTCAGCTCGTCGGCGCGTTTAATAACCGGTACAATAAGGTTACCGTTAGGCAAAGCTGTTGCCATACCAATATTTATAGATGCCCTCTTAATGATCTGCGTACCGCTAACGGCAACATTTATCATTGGCATATCTTTTATGGCTTTTACAACCGCTTCAACAAATATGGGTGTAAATGTTATTTTTTCGTTTTCGCGTTTCTCAAAAGAACCTTTTACCTTTTCGCGCCATAGTACAAGGTTGGTAACATCAGCCTCAACAAACGAGGTAACATGCGGCGATGTATGCTTGCTCATTACCATATGATCGGCAATAAGACGGCGCATCCTGTCCATTTCTATTATCTCGTCCCCGGCTGATAATGATATGGCAGGTTTTGATTTAGTTGCTTCTGTAGGTTTATTCGCCGGTGCGGCTTGCTGCTGTGGTGCTGCTACCTGTTGTGGTGCAGGCTGTGACACAGGTGCCGGTTGTGCAGTCACTTGCGCGACAGGTTGTGGTGCAGGTGCAGCAGGTATTGGTGCAGGAGCAGGCGGCGGTGCAAATTGTTGTTGCGGCGGTGTAATAGTCTGTTTAACAGGCCTGGCTTTTACATAATTAAGCAGGTCATCTTTAGTTAAACGGCCTTCCATGCCGGTGCCGGGAATTTGATCCAGTTCGTTAACACTAATTCCTTCTTGCGTAGCAATATGTTTTACCAGCGGCGAATAAAAGCGCGATGCATTTTTAAATGCCGATTCGTTATATACGGCCGGCTTATTTGCTAATTGATCCATCCCAGGTATTGCTTGTGGCTGTGCCATAGGCTGTGATGATGGCGCAACAGGTTGCGGCGCAGGTGGTGCTTGTTGTTGTGGTGCAGGCGGGGGTATTACCGGCGCGGCTGCAACAGGTTGAGGTGCAGGCGCTTCGGCTGAACCGCCGCCTGTTTCTATTATAGCTATAACAGTGCCTACCTGTACAACATCATCTTCTTTACAAAGTTGTTCAACTAATCTTCCCGATACGGGAGACGGTACTTCTGAATCTACCTTGTCGGTAGCTATTTCCATTACCGCCTCATCTATATCAATATTATCACCTGGTTTTTTTAACCATTTAATAATAGTTGCTTCCGCAACACTTTCCCCCATCTTCGGTAATAACAGTTGGTATTTAGACATATAACAGGTATAGTTGGTCCCGCAAAATTAGCTATTTTTGCGAGCTATTTTTCAACATCTTTAAGTAAATTATTTAACATAAAAAGTGCCATCGTAGCGCTTCTTTCAATGTTTTGCTGCCTGCGGCTTCCAAATGTGAATTTTTTTGCCACTATTTTTTGGGCCGATGCAACCGCTATCCATACCGTGCCTACCGGTTTATCGGGCAAGCCACCATCTGGCCCGGCAATGCCGGTTACAGCTATGGCATAGTCCGATTTAAAGTTCAGCAATGCCCCTTCCACCATTTCGCGTGCTGTTTGCTCACTTACCGCACCGTATTTCAAAAGCGTATCGTGCTTTACACCCAATATACTTTCTTTTAACTCGTACGAATAAGATACAGCGCCTCCGAAGAATACTTTTGATGAACCCGGATGTTGCGTAAACAAATGCGATATATACCCCCCTGTACAACTCTCGGCAACTGATAAAGTTTCACCTCTTTGTTCCATCAGGTTAAGTATGCTTTTTTCGATGGATGTATCTTCATCGGCAACAACAAAGCTGCCTATTCTTTCCATCAGCAGGTTTGCATAAGTATTTATTTCTTTGTTTAACAAGGCTTCATCGTCGCCATATCCGCTTAAGCGCAAACGAACCTGGCCCGGTTTGGGCAGATATGCCAATTTGATGTATTCAGGAAGGCTGTCTTCAATATCCGCTATCCGTTCAGCTAAAAAAGATTCGCCTTCGCCAACGGTTAGTATAGTTTTATGGATAATATGTGGCAGTTTAAATAAGGTTTTGATCTTGGGAATCACCTCCTCTTCCATCATATACATCATTTCAAAAGGTACTCCCGGCATTGATACATACACCTTTCCCCCCTCATTAAACCACATACCGGGTGCGGTACCGTTTTTATTAGCAATGACTTCGCAATTCGCCGGAACTTCTGCCTGTAGCCTATTCACCTCTAATAAAGGGCGGTTATAGCGTTCAAAAATGCGCATTACGTTATTTAAGGCATCTGCATTTTCAACCATGCCTGTGCCAAAATATTCGGCCAATGTTTTTTTAGTGATGTCATCCTTTGTTGGCCCCAGGCCACCGGTAATAAAAATTATATCGGCGCGTTTGGCAGCTTCTGCAAGTGCAGTAAGAATATGTTCGCGATCATCCGATACGGACGATATTTGTTTCACTCGTATACCCGCGTTATTTAACTGCCCGGCCATCCATGCAGAATTAGTATCAACAATTTGTCCTATTAAAATCTCATCGCCTATGGTAATTATTTCTGCAAGCATAATGTTATTGTGTAAAGTATTGGCTGCTGGTGTAATCTGTTTTCTTAACTAGTTTAAGATCTTGTAGAATTTGTGATTTTACCCTGATGGTAAAATTATAAGATTTGTAATAACCGAAAGGAACCCACGAACCGGAAAGCGACCAGCAATGTAAGTCGCGGTAAATTGACAATGAGGTAGCACTTACAAACTGGCGCACCCTTAAATCATAATTTGTAGAGAACGACACCTTCCACTTTGGGGTTAAATTCATATCGCCCGATATACCTAATGTATTTGTATTAGAAGTACTGGTTATATTATTAACATAGCTAAACGAATAGTTGAGGCTAAGGTTATATGGGATATTAAAATCAACATAAGCGTTGGCATCCCTGTTTATGTCGGCTAACCTTTGGGCCTGCTGCGGGTTCATGTTCTGCAAAGTATTAGGGTTTGGCTGTGCCTGCGGATGAAAAGTAGCCGGATTTAAACTAATGCCTGCCGACATATTAAATGAAGTAAGTGTAGCCAATTTACCATCTAATATGGAGAAACGGTTAATTGGCCGTGCATATCGTATGATCTGCCCGTTAGAGATCGAATCTTTGACTACATTTGCATAAGGATTCAGAATTCCACCAAAACTAAAGCTAAGCCTGTCGTGAAGGAAAGAGGTATGGCCTGAAATTGATATAGGCTGAAGCCTGAACGAATCTGCGGCAAAATTGTAAAATGTAGAAAGTGTAAGATCCTGTAATATGGATATTTTTTTAGCCGTTTTTGCCGTATCGGTACTCTTACGTGCCACTTTCGCTTCTAACGAGTTACTTAAACTAAAGTTAAGGCCTGCTTGCTTTGTGCCGTTAGGTCCACCGTAAACCGCCTGGTCGAAAATTGAATATCGTTGATAAACAACCGGGTAAGGTATGGTTGCGGCACTTACTATTTGTTTGTTAAAAGAATAATCCAAACTAGTATAATCTGGCCGGTAGCTAAATGAAAGTGAAGGTGTCATTACCAGCCTTATTGCTTTAAGCCATTGGCTTTTAAAGGTAGCTGTACCGTATAATTTGGTTGAAAAGCCTGCGCTTACACTATATTCTCCGGCACGCTGAAAGCCCGGAACGGTGTCTGTAACCAATGAATCGGCACGTGCGTAGTGTTTACGTATGGTTTGAAAGTACCATTGTTCCGAGTAGTTTACACTGGTATTAAATTGAAAATACTTCAATACGTTTAAATTTAAACCAATAGGTATTTGGTGGTTAAGCCCGTTTTGCAGCTTCTTTGTTATATTGCCCTGAAACAGTTGCGATTCGGGAATATTGTTTATCTTATTTGTACCTGTTAAATTATATCCTATTGTTATTTTTTGATACCATTTGGCGTCGCCTACCCGGTTTTTTGAATCGAATGGGCTAATAGTAGCCATGCTAAAGTTAAATGTTGGCAGCTCAAGCGTAATGGTTTTATTAGTCAAATCCTGGCTATGCGAAAGACTGACCGTGAGGTTAAGCGGTATAGCGCCCGACCATGTGCGCCCGTAAGCAATACTTGACCGTAATGTATTTTGTGTAAGAGCCGCAGGATTATAACCCACAGTGGCAGGATTGTTTTGATAAAAGGTAGATGTACCCGCATTTACCGATGCGCTTAAAGTAGTGCCGGGGCTTGCGTTTGGATTTTGCGCGTGGGACCAGGTAATATTAAAATCGCGCGCGGGTTTATCGCCCGGCAAGCCATAATTATGCGAACCATAACTTAATGCCAGGTTACCACTATAACGGTAACGATCCATATAAGCTAAAGTGCCATTTATCTCGTACGAGTTGTTGGTATAATAAGTACCTAACATAGTTAAATCTGCATAGTCGCTTAATCCAAAGTAATAGCCAAATCCCCGTAAAAAAAAGCCTAATTTTTGGTCTTCTCCTGGTTCGGGAAGTATAAAGCCTGATGTGCGCGAATCTGTTTTTGGGAAAAAACCAAAAGGTATAGCCAATGGCAACGGTATCCCTTCAATTTCTAAATAAGCGGGACCAGAGATAATCTGTTTTTTTTCGCCGATACCACGGGTAATTACAATACCAAAATCCGGATCGGGTTTATCGCACGTAGTGAAAATAATATTCTGATAAGCAACTTCTTCATCATTTAAAACCTTTACCTGCCCATGTGTGATATAGTTTTCCTGCTGCTTTGTTTTGGGGTTCCAGATATGCCCTTTTTTTGTTTCGTAATTAAATATTAATGAGTCCGACTCTAATGGGTCATCTTTCCCTTGCTTTGAAATTGGCCGCCCTACATATTGTTTTGTTTTAGGGTCTATACGCCCGCTGGAATAAATAAGGTGTGTTCTTTTATTCACTTTAATATAGTCAGCATCCAGTTCAAAATCGGTATAGGTAACCCTGGCATTGCCATATAAATACACTATCTGATCGTCTTTTGTATCGTAGACGGTCGAATCTGCAGTGGTTTTGGCTTCACCACCAAGAGCGTTTGCGTCTTTTTTAGTGGTGTCTTTACCTATGATCGAATTTTTTGTGGCAGGATTTGCCGAAGATTTCTTACCTTTAAGGGGCTTTTTTGCTTTGGTGGTGTCCGGCCTTATCAAGGTATCGGTTACCGACTTTTTGCTGCTAACATTGCCCTGGGCATGAGCAGTAAAAACATTCACCATTAAAATAATTGCAAGCAGAAGAAATAAGCTTATGAATTTCAAGTTAATTATGAATATTATTATTGCAGATATTATTAACAGCGCTCAAAAATAATGAAAAATAAGGCATTGGAAAGATTGATTTGTGTAACGGCGGCATTATTGCTGTGCTTTTCTCTTTCATCATTTAAATTAATTCAGCAGACAAAAAACGATACCATTGTAAATAAGGGCTTTAAGCTTAAAACCATTATTGTTGATGCCGGCCACGGTGGTGATCGTCCCACCGCTAAAGGCAACTTTTCTCATGGTGCATCAGGTTCTTATTCTAACGAAAGAACTGTAACGCTCTCAATAGCTTTTAAATTGCAAGCCGCAATAGAAAAAGAGTTAGACGGTGTAAAAGCAGTTATGACCCGTACCAGCGACGAAGATGTTGACTGGCAAAAACGCGCTGATATAGCCAACCAAAATAAGGGCGACCTTTTTATTTCATTGCATTGCAATGCGCTACCCGATAGAAAAGTGAGAGAAAAAGTGGGCACAAAAAAGGGGAAACCGGTTTATAAAACGGTTTCGGTACCCGACCATTCGGGCAAGGGCGTGCTGATGCTGGTTTATGGTTTGCATCGTTCAAAAGAAGAAGAGAACGCCATTAAAAAGACACAGATAGCTGAGGAAGAGGAAACAGATGAATCTTTTAACCCGGATGACCCAGTTAATGTCATACTGATAAATGAATACAAAAAGAAATTTCGTAAACAAAGTATAAATATTGCAAACCTTATTAACGATGAGATTGTTGTGGGGGATGGCAGGCGCAGCGGTGGGGTTATAGAACAGGGAGTATTGGTGCTATGCCATACTGCAATGCCATCGGTATTGGTAGAAACAGGATTTATTGATAACCCGGACGACGAGGACTATTTAAACTCGGACAAAGGTCAAAACGAAATAGTGGCATCAATAATACGGGCCATAAAAAAATACAGGGACGGCGTTGAGCAGGTAGCTGAAAATTAAAAAAGGTGCGAGGTTTACATTTTGAACGCGTGTGTCCGTGAAAATTAACCGGACCATAAACTCAGAGAAAGTAAACTGCATCCTAATTCTTATTATGAAGATATCAAACGAAACTAAAATAGGCGCGCTTACCGCCATCGCAATTACGGTTCTTATATTAGGCTATAGCTTTTTAAGCGGCAATGATGTTTTTTCTGGCAGCAATAATTTTTACGCGATATATAAAAGTGTAGACGGTCTTTCTGTTTCCAAACCGGTGCTGGTTAACGGCTTCCAAATAGGCCGGGTATCAAAAATGGTATTGCGCGGTGACGGCCATACCGTTGTTGAGTTTAGGGTTGATAAAAAATACAACATCCCTGTAAATACGTTAGCTAAACTGGTAAGCACCGACCTGCTTGGCGGTAAAGCCATTGTTTTTGAACTGGGCACCAGTAAAGAATATGCCGATAATAAGGACACCTTAAGCGCCGATATACAGGGCAGTCTTGCTGAAAGCCTGCAACCGATACAAATGAAGGCCGAAAACCTAATATCGAAAGTAGATTCATCATTGGCGGCGATTAATAAAATTTTAAACCCAAACTTTCAAAAAAATGTTGACCGCAGCTTTGCCAGTATTGCCAACTCGTTGCAAACTTTAGAGGGTACTACCAAAAAGATTGACGCATTAGTTGGCGCGCAAACCGGGCATATCAATGGCATTTTAAGCAATGCCGAGGATGTATCGGCCAATTTAAAAACTACTACTGCCGGCCTGCACGGAATTACCGACAATATGCAAAAATTTAGCGGCGACCTGGCTAATAGCAATATTAAACAAACGCTTGATAACGCCAACAAAGCGGTTGCCGATCTGCAACAAACCATGAGCAATATAAACAGCAACAAAGGCTCGTTAGGCTTATTATTACATAATGATTCGTTATACCGCAACCTGCAAAGTGCATCGCAAAACCTTAATTTGTTGTTTATTGATTTGAAAGCTAACCCTAAACGCTATGTACACTTCTCGGTATTTGGCGGAGGCAATAAAAAGGACTAATTGGTTTACACCGTACCCGCATTAAGCCTTGCGAAACAATTACCTCATCATTGTGTTAATACAATGACACTATCCGGTTTTTAAAGACTACCTTTATCTAATTCTCTAGTACTACTCTTCTTAGGCATTGCCAACTTTCTTTTACAGGTAATATTTAAGCTTTACGCTATTAAGACTACAAACCCATTGAAAACTTTTTTATGGGTAATTATTACTCATAAATTGAACATTAAATAAATACGACTATGAAAGGAAAGAATGCGACTAAGGAGACAAAGAAAGCTCCGGCTGAAAATGTCAATAAAAAGGTATCTGACTACCAAAGCGGTAAAAAATCAGTATCGCAGCTTGACCTCACCTCTAACAAAAAGAAATAATGACAAAAAGTAACTCGACAGACCGCCAGGCAATGGTGTATGTATATGACCTGAATAATTGTGCAAATGAATTTGGCTTTACTGCCGATGAAGGCTGGGAACTGAACGCAGTTTCTGACGTTAGACGGATAGAAATAGAAAAGAAATATTACCCAACCGTATCGGTAAAAGTATTGCCGGAAATGTTAGGAGAGTTTTTTAGATTGGTAAAGGACCGTTCGGCACAATTGAAAACAGGTATTATAAATTCGGTACAGGCCGCAAACACCGACCGTGATTTATGCTATTTGGTGGCTTTTAATCCTAAAAGGCCATTGCGGTAATTACGTCTTTCGTTTACGCAGGGTCCTTTTCAAGAGACCCTGCGGGGACATATTTTTTACCTGTCGTGTAGAGATTGCTTCGTTCCTTGCAATGACGCTTTTATAATTAGTTGCTATTTAAACTGCCCGTCAGTTAAACCACTGTTGGCAACTGCGCCGCTTACTTTAAATTCAACGGGTTGGCCCAAAACGGTGGTTTTAATATCGTAAGGTATTTTAACGCCACCGTTTACTTCGCGGTAATCGCCGTATTCGCTTGCAGTACTGCCCGGGCTGTCGGTAATTTGCCTGATCTTTAAACCTGTTTTGCTGTCGAAATAATTTTTAACGCGCACACCATCGGGACGGGTTACCATAACCAAATAAGCCAGCTGACTACCTACAACCTGTAATGTTGGCGACAACATTAATATATAGCCAGGTTTGGCATAATCCAACTCAGGGAAAGGAATATACCTTGCTTTTAATTGCGCACGCACCAAATCGTTAACCGGTATATCCTGGTTTACCTGTGTGGCGTGTACGCTATCGGCATTAATGCTTACATGGTTTACCACCAGGTTATTGTAAGTTGGCGCTATAATATCCAACGTGAATTTATTGGGAACTTTATATTTAGATGTCGAGTTAATAGTAGCCCCCTGTACTGTTCCGCTTGATAAAATGGTAAGATCATTAATTGCTCTTAACTTATCGGCGCCGCCAACTGCATCAAAATAATTTTTAATTACCGCAGCGGCTGTGGTACCGGCAGGAACAGGCATACCACTAAACGAATTGTTTTCAGGATTTATATCCGGTAGCTGGTGGTCAGGGTCAAGCGTTACAATAACTACTTTTGAGGTTGATTTATACGGAAACGTCCATACCGGGCCACGTTGCCAAATTTCGGCAGGCAGGGTAATGCGGCCTGTTTTACCGTTCTCTTCGGTTATGGCGACGGTTACAGGCAACGCCATTTCTTCCAGGTTCTCGATAGTTATTAACGCGCCTTGTTTGGGGTCGTTTTGCTGGTAGTTTATGGCTTTAATACCCTGATCAAGTTTCCAGGTAGTTAGGAACCATTCGTTCCAGAACCAGCTCAGGTCCTCGCCTGCCGCGTTATCCATCGAGTGGAAAAAATCCCACGGGGTTGGATGTTTGAATGCCCAGCGTTTAATATAGGTTTGGAAAGCAAAATCAAAACGTTCTTCACCCAATATTTGCTCGCGTAATATTTTCAATCCCAAGGCAGGTTTCTCATAAGCCGCATTGCCTAAATAATCTTCCTGTATCACATCGGGCGTATTCATTATGGCATCAGCGTCGGGGTTAAACATATCGGACGCAATTTTTTGATAGTCGGTAGTTTGCCAGTATTCGCCTTTGTTAAATACTTTAGTATCTACTTTATTTATAAAGGTGTTAAAGCCTTCATCCATCCAGGCGTATTTCCGCTCGTTAGAACCTACTATCATTGGGAACCAGTTATGACCAAATTCGTGATTGGTCACTTCCCAAAGGTCGCCGCCTTGCGACTGACTTCCGCAGAAAACAATGCCGGGGTATTCCATGCCCCCAACAATTCCCGCCACATTAGTAGCTACAGGATAAGTGTATTCATACCATTTGCTTGAATATAACTCGATACAAGCCTTTACATATTCGGTAGATCGGCCCCATGCAGCCTGACCTTTAACTTCAGTTGGATAAACCGATTGCGCCAATGCTTTTTTTCCGCTTGGCAAATTAATACGTGCGGCATCCCAAATAAATGCTTTTGATGCCGCCCATGAAACATCGCGCGAGTTCTTACAGGCAAAATGCCAGGTTAAGCTTGCTTTTGCAGGATGACTGCTTGCCTTGCCAAATTCTGTTGAATCGCGGATGGTTAGGGTTTTGTCGCTTAATTTTGCAAGAGTCAAACGGTTAATAGCAGTTGGGGTTAGCACCTCCGCCGGGTTCAATAACTCGCCCGAGCCTACTACTACCATATCTGACGGTGCAGTGATGGTATAATCAAAATTACCATACTCCAAATAAAACTCAGACGAGCCCATATAAGGTATCACGTTCCAGCCGGTAACATCATCATAAACTTCCATACGCGGATACCATTGCGCAATTTCATATATCCAGCCGTTTTTGGTTAGTTGACGGCCCATACGGTCGGTTCCGTATTCGGGTATTTCAAAACCATAATCAATTTTTATTTGCAGCTTGCCGCCACCCGCGTGTAAAGTATCTTTCAGCTTTATCTGCATACGGGTATCGGCAACTATATAATCAACCTTTTCGGTTTTGCCGTTTTTAATTAAATACACGCCTTTTATTTCATCGCCATTAGTAAAAGTACGGTTGGCAAAACGGCCTCCTGCAACATTGGCAACGGCGGTACCTCTTGAATCTTCGCGGTAAATATTCTGATCCACCTGTAACCATAAAAAGGTTAAGCCATCGGGACTATTATTTGTATAGCTTATTTGTGCGGAACCCGTAATGTGGTGCTTGGCCGTATCCAAAGTTATATCCAGTTTATAATCGGCACGATTTTGCCAGTATTTTACACCAGGTGCGCCTGATGCAGTACGGTATTCGTTGCCGTGTTCGGGATAAAACAAGGGAGAGAAAACCTTATGCTGATCAAACTTATATTGTGGTTGATCGGCATTTTGGGCTTTTGCGCTATAAACTATAGTTGCCAGTAATAAGGCGGCGATGATTTTATGAAGCTTCATGTAAATGAATTTTATTTTCAACGTGAATAACGGTGTAATTTAGAAAAAATTTCAAGTCGGGCAATCGGAATTGCTATAATCGTTTATATTTGATTATTAAACTATAATCATCCCTATGGCAATACCAACCTATAACCTACCCTGGACAGAATCTCCTTTTTTTGAGCGTGAATTGGCAGCGGCAGATTTGTCGCCTGAAGATAAAGCATTTGTAAAGTTCTACGCCGAAAAGGGATATGCCATCATCGATCCTGAAATTGATGACGCGGTTATAGAAGGCGCCAAAACTGAGTTGGCAGACTGGCACGATGCCTATTTTAAAAAGAACCAACAAATACATACGTCGCCACACCGCATACAGGATGCATGGCAGTTTAGTGAAAGTGTAAAAAAGATAGTGTTGGCCCCGGCTGTACTCAAAAAACTAGAGTTGCTTTACCGTCGCCGCCCTATTCCGTTTCAAACACTCAATTTTGACCGCGGTACGCAGCAGTGCACACATTCGGATATGATCCATTTCAGCTCGATACCCGAGCGCTTTATGTGTGGTGTGTGGATGGCGCTGGAGGATATTACCGAAGATAACGGCCCGCTGCATTATTACCCCGGCAGCCAAAAGCTACCATTTTATGAGATGGCTGATATGGGCGTGAAAGCGTCGGACAGCATTCGGATGAAAAATGGCTACATGGATTATAACGATTACTATGAGAAGTTTATCCAGGATGTAGTAGACAGCCTGGGGCTGCAAAAAGAACAGTTATTGATCAAAAAAGGCCAGGCGTTAATATGGTCGGCTAACCTGCTGCATGGCGGCGACCCCATAACCCGCCCCAACACCAGCCGCCACAGCCAGGTATCGCATTATTATTTTGAAGATTGCACGTACTATACGCCACTGTTTACCGATATGCTGTTGAAAAAAATATACCTGCGCCAAATAGTTGATATTTCTACCGGCCAACAGGTACCTAACCGTTACTTTGGCGAAGAGATAAAGGAAAGCCTTCCTGCAAGGATAAAGCAAAAAGTTGCACAAGCGTTGCCTACGCCAATAGCTAAATTTTTAATGTCATTACGCGGAAAATAAGCTACTGTATATTAAAAACTATATCGAATTGGCCACCAAGCCCGTCCAGCCGGTTTGATGCGATGCGCCCAGGCCCTTGCCGGTGTCGCCGTCAAAGTATTCATAAAACAGGATGTGGTCTTTAAATTCGGCATCGGTTTGTATTTGCGGATAGGTGCCAAATACCGGGCGGTTGCCGTCATCATTACGCAGGAATATTTTTGACAAACGGTTATATAATTCATCGCCCACCTGTTTCAGATCCATAAAATTACCCGAGCCAGTTGGGCATTCTACTTTAAAATCGTTGCCATAGTATTCGTGGTAGCGGTAAAGGCTTTCTATGATCATATAATTTACCGGCACCCATATTGGGCCGCGCCAGTTGCTATTGCCGCCAAATAGTCCACTATCGCTTTCTCCCGGCAGGTATTTCATATTAAACTCCATGCCATTAACCGTTACGTGGCAGGGGTTATTTAAATGATATTTTGAAACTGAGCGAATACCATGCGGACTTAAAAACTCATTCTCGTCCAACATATATTTCAGCATCGATTTCATGCGGTAGCGGCGCAGCAGGCTTACCAGATGCTTATCATCGCAACCCTTTTCGTTCCATGATGATACCAGCGAAGCCAGATCTGGCCGGTTATCCTGGAACCATTGTAACCGTGTTTGAAAGATGGGATTGTTTTCAATGTCAGTATCATTCAATACCTCGATAGCAAATAAAGGCACAAAGCCAACAATGCTGCGCACTTTCATTTTTTGGGTGGTATTGTCGGCTAAACGTAGTTGATCATAAAAAAAGCCATCTTCCTCGTCCCAAAGGCCTTGAGCGCCAGTGCCCATGTTGGCCATAGCATCAGCTATATAAATGAAGTGTTCAAAAAATTTAGAGGCGATATCGGCATAGGCTTTATTGCCAATAGCCAGCTCAGCGGCAATAGCCATCATGTTAAGCGAATACATAGCCATCCATCCGGTACCATCCACCTGCTCCAAATGTTCGCCCAGGGGTAATTGGGTGTTCCTGTCGAATATGCCGATGTTATCCAAACCTAAAAAGCCCCCTTCAAAAACATTTTTACCAGATGCATCTTTACGGTTTACCCACCATGTAAAATTGAGCATTAGCTTATGGAAAACACGTTCTAAAAAGTAAGTATCGCCCTGTCCATTGTTATTGGCTTTATCTTGTTTATATATCTTCCATGTAGCCATAGCATGCACAGGCGGATTGGCGTCGCCAAATGACCATTCATAAGCGGGCAATTGCCCGTTTGGGTGCATATACCAATCGCGTACCAGCAACATTAATTGCCTTTTGGCAAATTCAATATCAATGTGTACAAAGGCCAATGTATGAAAGGCAAGGTCCCAAGCGGCAAACCACGGATATTCCCATTTATCGGGCATGGAAATTACATCGCGGTTATTAAGGTGCTGCCATTGCGTATTGCGCCCGTTTAAACGCTCGGCAGGTGGTTTTGGCTGAGCCGGGTCGCCGTTAAGCCATTGGTGTATATCGTAATAATAAAATTGCTTGTTCCACAGCATACCGGCAAAAGCCTGGCGTTTAATCATAGCACAGTCGGCATTTGTTTTATCTTTTTGCAGATCATTATAAAATGCATCAGCTTCCGCTTTACGGGCATCAAATAATTTATCAAAATCGACAAATCCATTTTCGGCGTCGGCAGATAATCGTAAACGCAGCGTGGCACTTTGCCCGGCTGGAACATTTATATCATAATTTACAGCCGCTTTGGTGCCTTTTTTCTGCGGATTTATGGTAGCCACACCTTTTATAATATGATCGTTTATGCCATCCTTTGGATAAGGGTTGCTGTCGGCATAGTTATATAATCGTTTGGTATTGGTTTCGTTATCGCAAAACAATAGGTCAGCCTGGCCTTCCGCCTTCAGCCAAAGCTGACCGAGATCTTTATGGAAGATGCCAAGCACTTCGCCTGATTCCGCGCATATTTCGGGTTTATAACCGTCATAACCCCACGCCCATGTATTTCTGAACCATACAGTAGGTAATACGTTTAAAGCAGCATCGCTGCCACTGCGGTTATATATCGTTATCTTTATTAAAATATCATCGGTAGCGTTTTTTGCATATTCGGTAAATACGTCAAAGTATTCGTTTTGGTCGAGTATACCTGTGTCAATTAATTCAAATTCAGGATCGTTCCGGGTGCGACGTTTGTTTTCATCAACCAATAAAGCATAAGGAAATTCCTGCTGCGGATATTTATACAGCATTTTCATATACGAATGTGTAGGCGTATTATCCAGGTAGTAATACAGTTCCTTTACATCCTCACCATGATTACCTTCGGGATTGCTTAAGCCAAAATAACGTTCTTTCAGGATCGGGTCTTTTTTATTCCACAAGGCTATCGAAAAACAAAGCAGTTGTTCCCTGTCACATATCCCCGCTATCCCCTCTTCACCCCAGCGATAGGCTTTGCTGCGCGCCATATCGTGTGTAATATAGCTCCAGGCATCGCCATCCGCGCTGTAATCTTCCCGTACAGTTCCCCATTGGCGATCGCTTATATAGGGTCCCCATTTTTTCCAGTCGGTATCTTTTAACCTTTCTTGTTCTTTATTCATTGTTGATGCTGTGTATTCGCTTCTAAACTTAATGAACAAAAATTTAATTGATGCAATGCTACCATCATAATTTATTTTCAATTTAAAATCATTATGTATTACATTAATTATTAGTTATTTAGTAGTTGTTTATTAGGTATAGCGGTATCTTTATACATCGGTTTAAAATGGCATTATGAATGATTTTATAGCTGCCCGTTCGCAAATGGCCCTATCACTGGGCTTTCATATCATCTATTCGTGTATTGGTATGGTTATGCCGGTGTTTATGGCCATATCGCACTATAAATACCTTAAAACACAAAACCCGGTTTATAAAAACATTACCCAGGCCTGGAGCAAAGGCGTAGCCATTTTTTTTGCTACCGGCGCGGTGTCTGGTACTATGTTGTCTTTCGAGCTTGGACTATTATGGCCCGAGTTTATGAAACATGCCGGCCCTATATTCGGCATGCCATTTTCGTTGGAAGGGGTGGCATTTTTTATTGAAGCTATTGCCCTTGGTTTTTTTCTGTACGGGTGGGATAAGTTTAATAAATGGTTCCACTGGCTTACAGGGGTATTGGTTGGTGTAAGCGGTATTATTTCGGGAATTTTAGTAGTTGCTGCCAACGCCTGGATGAACAGTCCTTCGGGGTTTGATTACGTAAACGGTCAATACCTGAATATTGACCCTATAAAGGCCATGTTTAACGATGCCTGGTTTCCTGAAGCGTTGCACATGACCATAGCTGCATTCTCTGCCACCGGGTTTGCTGTTGCTGGGATACATGCCTTAATGATCTATAAAAAACAAAATATTGAATTTCATACCCATGCATTTAAAATAGCTATTGCTTTTGCCGCGGTAGCTGCCATTTTACAACCGCTTAGCGGAGATATATCTGCCAAGAGTGCCGGCAAAAGACAGCCTGCCAAATTAGCAGCCATGGAAGCCTTGTTCCATACGCAACAATATGCGCCGCTGGTAATTGGCGGTATACCTGACACTGCCACCAAAAAGGTTAATTACGGTATTGAAATACCCGGACTGCTGAGTTTTTTAGAGAACGATAATTTTAAGCAGGAAGTAAAGGGGTTAGATGCTATCCCTATTAAAGACCAACCGCCGATTGCGGTTACGCACTATGCTTTCCAGGTAATGGTTGGCACGGGAATGGTAATGATGGCGGCAGGTATTTTA
>Ga0206854_1138_pt1 | contig 19020 bp, 19 predicted proteins | sample Alteio_BWOrgCont_50_FD_152870 | JGI IMG/M metagenome (GOLD analysis project Ga0206854, IMG submission 152870) | Enriched cells from forest soil in Barre Woods Harvard Forest LTER site, Petersham, Massachusetts, United States -... | ecosystem: Environmental > Terrestrial > Soil > Temperate forest >...
GCGCCAGGTACAGGCCCAGCAACCGCCACCGCTTGCGTTTTGGAATCCAGGCTGGCAAGGAAAAGGAGAGGGATGAAGCGAAGAGACGCTACGCGGTCAACCCGGGAATGGGAAGCCCGAAGAAAACTCGCGCCAAGCCGCCAAGGAACAATGGCCATTATTTTACGGCCGGAGCGCGCTGCACGGTTTTCCTTCTGGCGGATGTTTGTCGCGCTGGTGATTTCGAATCTCTTGTGGACGCCGTTGTTTGTTTTGACGGCCTCCTGGCTGGGGCAGGAGATGATCGCCATGGTGGAGCATTATGAAAAGGCCGCGTTGTTCATTGTCGTCGTCACCGTCGTAGTTGTTTTGACGGCTATCCATATTATCCAGCCACTGTGCACCTGGCGCGGTCGCCGCCTGTGGCGTTCGCGCTGGCGGCGGCTCACGAGTTGGGAGTTTTGGCCCGCTCCGGCGGTCCAATGGCGGCTGGTTCCTTGGCTTTGGAGCTTGGGTCGTCGCTCCGGGGGTTTTTTGGTTTTCACTTGCGCCAATCCCGATTTTCCCTCCGGCGGTTTTATCGGCGCCGCCAAAAGCATCTGGCTGCGCGCGTTGGTGGATGCGCAAGCTGCGTTGCCTCGCTGGACGTTGCTGCCCGCCGCTCCCGCCGCCTCCTTCGTCACCGCAGATTCCCGTGCCGCCACACTGGATGCCTGGATGACTGAAGCCGGCGTAACTTGGCCAGTCGTGCTTAAGCGCGATATCGGCGGACAGGGGCGGGGCGTCCAAATCTGTCATTCTCATCCCGAGGCCCTGCGCTATTTTGTGGATAATTTGTGTGCGGTGGTTGCGCAGGAATATGTCGCGGGCTTGGAATTCGCCGTTTGGTTTGCCCGCGAGCCCGGAGTGCGAACCGGTCGCATCCTTGCCGTGTCCGAGGCCCAGTTCCCCGCCGTCACCGGCGATGGCAAACATTCTTTAGATCGGCTGATCTTGTCTGACGATTGTGCGCTTTCCCGCGGGTCAATTTTTATCACCAAGTTTGCCGCCCGCATTGCGGATATTCCCGCCGCCGGCGAAGTCATCACCCTTTCCGATTTGGCCCAGCCCAGCGACGGCGCTTATGCCTTTGATGTCACCGCCGAGTTGTCCACCCCTGAACTAACTGACGCCATCAATAACCTGGCGCGGCATTTATCGGATTTTCATTTCGGCAAGTTTCAAGTGCGCTGTCCCTCGCGGGAAGATTTTCGTGTTGGCCAAAACCTGCGCGTCCTCGGCGTGGCGGGGGTCAAAGCCGCCGGCTCCGCCATTCGCGATCCGCGCCGGTCGGTGCACGACGCTTGCGCGCAAACCCAGCGCCAGTGGGAGGCCTGCTTTGCCATTGGCGCCGCCTTGCATCAACGCGGGGTCAAGGCAGCCCATTGGAAAACAGTTTTGCGCGGCTGGTTCCAGGCGCGCTTCGGGGGATAACCTATGCGTGTTCAACGCGAATAAATTAAGAAACACCGCTACCTTTTTCTTTCTTTGAACTCGCGGCGAATTGCGCGGTCTGTATCGTCGCTGAACCACTGCCACATGTCCGTTAGCCAGACCAACTCCTTGCCTGCCGGCGCGCATTCGCCGTTGATGACCACCTACCGGCCACCCGTGGTGCGCCGGACGGATTGGATTAACCCGCTCGTCATGCTTTCGCTCGCCGCCATCGGCGTGCTGTTTATTAAATCGGCGGAGCGTATTAGCGGCGGATCGGAATGGGAACAGCAGATCATTTGGCTGGTTGTGGGGGCGACGTTTTATTTTGCCCTCGCTTCCCTCGATTATCATATTTGGGTGAAATATGCTTGGGTCGTTTATTTGGGCAGCATTGTGTTATTATTGCTTTTATGGTCCCGTTTGGGCCAGGTTCGCGGTGGTGATCAAGTGGGTTCCGGCGCGCGACGCTGGTTAGGTTTTGGTTCATATACCATTCAGCCTTCGGAGTTTGCGAAAATTGGCACCATCATCATGCTCTCCTTTGTCCTCGCCAAATCATCGTTAGGAAATTTCCGCGATTCGCTGGCGATGTTGGGCAAAATCGCCGTTTTGGTGGCCGTACCAATGATGTTGATTTTTTTGCAGCCGGACTTAGGCTCAAGCTTGGCCCTGTTCCCGACGGTGTTCGCCCTTCTCTATGTTTCGAATTTGTCCGCGCGATTTTTCGTGACGGTCTTTGGACTATTTTTGCTGGGTGTCTCTCTGTTGTGGGTGGACGTCAAACACTACGAGAATTTTTTGCAAGTGAACCACCTCACCGCCCAGGAGGCCCATGGCCAGTATGAAAAACTGTCCTGGCTGCCCCTGAAAGATTACCAGCGAGACCGCGTCGCGTCTTTTTTAGACCCGACTTTGGTTGACCCGCAGGGCATCGGCGTGGGGTGGAACCAGAAGCAGTCGCTCATTGCGGTGGCTACGGGCGGCCTGACGGGCAAGGGTTACCAAAACGGTATCCAAGCGCGTCTCGGTTACCTGCCGCGTCGCGTGGCGACGAGTGATTTTATTATGGCCGTCTTCCTTGAGGAGACGGGTTTTATCGGCGGCCTGGCCGTTATTGGCCTTTACGCCATCCTGTTGGGTAACACTTTGCGCATTGCCTGGCTCGCGCGCGACCGGTTTGGACAACTGTTGTGCGTGGGCGTGGCGGTGCTCTTTATGGTGCATGTGTTCGTGAACATCGGGATGGTGCAAGGGTTGATGCCGGTCAAAGGCATTCCACTGCCGCTTATGAGCTACGGAGGTTCCTTCGTGCTCACTTGCTGCATTCTCATGGGCTTGGTGCAAAGCGTTTATCGCAACAGCCGCGAGGCGGTCTGATAATCGCATTACTCCCAGCCCTCCCTTCATTCATCAGATATTTCAACACTTACACCTTATGCCAGATCAAGACTCCCCCGCCGCGGATCACGCGGACGAAATTTACGAAGGCCACGAGGCCACCGAAACGCCCGAGCGCCCGATTGCGTCCGCCGTCCCGCTTTCCCCCGAGGAACAAATGCGCCAGCCTCCGCTCGAATCCGAGCCGGAGCTGATTCAAACGGACGACCTCCGCGACGAAGCTCGCCTGCGCGCCAAAAAATCCCGCCCACTGCTTCAACGCATTGTTCGCGCCTTCAAGGGCGAGGAAAACCGCGCCTACCGCGAGCTCATCATCAACGCCGAACCGCTCGAAAAGCGCGTCGCGCTCTTGGTGGATGGCGTCCTCGAAAAATACGAAGTCGAGCGCGCGGGTGAAAACCGCCTCGTCAGCGCCGTCTTCAAGGGCCGCATTCAAAATCTGGAAGCCGGCCTCAAAGCCGCCTTCGTGGACATCGGTCTGCCCAAAAACGCTTTCCTGCATTATTGGGACATCCTGCCCGCCGCCAACGACAGCGCCGTCGAAATCGTCCGCGAAAACCAGTCCGACGAGCAACGCCGCCGCGCGGAGAAAATTTCCCTCAAGGACATCCCGCGCCTCTACCCGATTGGCACCGACATCGTCGTGCAAATCACCAAGACGCAAATCGGCACCAAGGGCCCGCGCACCACCACCAACATCGCGCTGCCCGGCCGCTTCATCGTGCTCATGCCCTTTTCCGGCGGCTGCGGCATCTCCCGCAAAATTGAGGACCGCCGCGAGCGCGAACGCCTCAAGGTTATCCTGCGCGATCTGACTATCCCCGAAGGCATGGGCGTCATCATTCGCACCGCTGGCGAGGGCAAAAAAATCCGCTACTTCATCCGCGACTTGCACATGCTGCTCAAGCGCTGGGAGGAAATGCAGGAGAAGATGAAGTCGCCCAAGCCCGTCATGCTCTACCAGGAGCCCGACATTATCGAGCGCACCATCCGCGACTTTTTGACCGAAGACATTGACCGCGTCCTCGTGGACAACGACAAGGACTACGAGCTCATGCTGCAATTGGTGGAGGAGATTTCCCCGCGCTCGCGCTCCAAAATCCAGCGCTACAAGGAGACAGTGCCGATTTTCGAGCGCTACAACATCGAGCGCCAAATCGAGCAGACCTTCCAGCGCCGCGTCCCGCTGCCCAGCGGCGGCGAAATCGTCATCGAGGAAACTGAGGCGCTCGTGGCCATTGACGTCAACACCGGTGGCCACAAAGGCCCTCGCGATGGCCTCAACTTCATCACCCAGGCCAACCTCGAAGCCGCCAGCGAGGCCGCGCGCCAAATCCGCCTCCGCAATATCGGCGGCCTCATCATTCTCGACTTCATTGACATGAAGCGGCCGCGCGACCGTCAGGCCGTGTACCTGCGCATGAAGCAGGAAATGGAAAAGGACAAGGCCAAGAGCCACGTTCTGCCCATCTCCGCGCTCGGCATTATGCAGATGTCGCGCCAGCGCCACGAGCAATCCATGACCTCTGGCATTTACACCGGATGCCCCTATTGCCATGGCCGCGGCATCGTCAAGAGCCCGCGCTCGATGAGCGTTGAAATCCAGCGCAAGCTCCTCTCGCACGTCCGCCGCCTGCGCACGCTGCCAGGCAACGCTGGTCGTGAACTCCGTTTCCGCGTGCTCCTGCACCCAACCAATCTTGAACGCCTGCGCACCGAGGACGAACGCCATCTGCTCGACTTCGAGCAGGCCTACCACGTCAGCCTCGCCTTCCGCGCCGACCCCACCTACCACGTCGAGAATTTCAAGATTGTGGATGCCGACACCGGCTCGGAACTGCGGTAGGAGGGCGTTTGCCAGGGGACGGGAACTCCCCCTGGCCGCGTGCTGGGCCGACCTTGACAAATAATAAAACGTCACGTAACGTTTTATCATGTCAGGCATTTCGCGTGACTTGATCATGCGGGCGTTGCGGCGGTTGGGCGAACTCGCCCTCGCCGAGGGCCTCACCTTGGAAATCTGCCTCTATGGCGGCACGGCTTTCATGCTCGCCTACGGTAACCGCACCGCGACGCAAGACGTAGATGCTTCCATCAACCCGCGCGAACACGGCCTGCGTCTCTCCAAACAAGTGGCCAGGGATTTGGGTCTCGAGGAAAAATGGCTGAATGACGAAGTGGGGAAATTCTTTGCCCCGGTCGGCGCGCGCCGAAAACTACCCTTGGAAATCCCCGGGCTCCGGCTTTACGTCGCCACCCCCAGTTACCTGCTCGCCATGAAGGCGCTGGCCTGCCGGCGACCGGGCCCCGGGCGGCGCGGCGATCTGCAGGACTTGAAATTTCTCATTCATAAAATGGAAATTAAATCGCTGGACGAGATCCAGGCCCACATTGACCGATTTTATCCGGAAGACCTGCCCACGTCGGATCAACAAGAAATCCTTAAAGGCATTATTCAGGAGGTGGCCCATGAACCTAAAAAATAGCTATCTCTATCGGCCCCGGTTCAAGGCGGAGAAGGACCGTGAGCACCGCTGGCCGTACACCGTGAAGGAAGTGGCCGCATGGTCGAAGACGCCGGACGAATTCGGTTACAATCTGGGCAACTGGGAACACACGATTGAACGCAAACTCACCAGCCGCCGCGAGCTCGCCGCACGCCTGGCCGAGCCGCCGCCGCGCTTGGCGGGCAAGCTCCCCAAGGGCGATGTTTATGATGCCTACCTCACTGCGCTGGCGGAGTGGCTGTCGGATCGGAACAAAATTCCGCGCCCTGCTTGGGTGTATGACCAGCGGCGCATCGCCAAGGAACCATGGTTTTCCACACCGACATACGCCACGCTCTTGGTCCATACCCCCGCCTCCTTCAAACAGCGCAATATCTTCACCAATCCTGAGCCATTATTCCGCCCCCGGGCTGGCCGGCCCAAATCCCCGGAGTGGATCAAGCGCGAAAAAGCCGCTTTGCGCCAAAAACGTTATCGCGACCGCGTCAAGGCCTTGTTAAGAAAGGCGCGCGCAAAGAAATAGCGACCTTTGGTCCGCAGACGGGGTTTTACCTCCATCCTTCGGCCTTCCTCCCTCATCTTTTCTCCTGACCCATGAAGCCCAAGGAAGACATCTCGATAAAATGCGCCTTGGGCGGGGGCGTGGCCGGGTTGGTGCTTGGCTTGATTGATGCCCTGATCACGGTCAATCAGCAGGGCGCGGGCTTCACCAACCTCCTGGACGCGGCCTTGCAGATCATTTGGTGGATTTTTTTACTCGCGCTGGCGGGCGGCGGCATATCTTTTCTCGTCGTTTGGTTCGCTGAGCGCCGCCTGGGGCCGCCGGTTAACGACACCGGTCCCGATGCCATTATCCAAAAGGCGAGCTACCTGCGCGGCCTCCATGCCGAAACGCACAAGGCCTATCTCGACATCAGCAACCACGTCGCTTCTGCCAACCAGCACCTCGCCGCCGCCGAAAGGGAATTCGACGCCGGTGCCTTTGCTCCGTTTTGGGACGAAATTGAGCACGCCGCCAACGAACTCGCCGCCTACAAGAACGAGGTCGAGCACATGCGCCGCAGCGTGGAGGTCTACAAAAACGAGGCCTTGGAATTGGAGCGCCTGTCCGTGCCCGCGCCGCCGCTGGACCTCGCTGGCCGCCGCTTGCCCGATGCTCGTCCTGCCGCCGCCCGCTTTTCCGCCGTGGTCCGCAAAGCCCAGACCAATTTCCAGTTCGCCGTTATTTTTGAGCAGCGCAAGACGAACCAGCTTCTGCACACCGGCTTTGGCAACCTCGGCGCAGCCATCTATTCCCTCGGCGATTCCATCAACAGCTCAATCAATACCCTGTCCAAATCCCTCAATTCTAAAATGGACAAAGTGCTTTTGGAAAAACTGCTGACCACCAAGGCTGACACAACTGAAAAAACCGACAAAGAAGAAATCGCCCAAATCCGTCACGAGCGGCAAAAAGAACAAGCCAACGCCCTCGACCGCATCCAGCACAACGACAACGTGCTTTGAGAAAGGGCTTTCGTTCTCGCTCCTTACTACTTAGTTTGACCCGATGCATCCCAAGCTTGCCCTGGGCAGTAGGGGCTGCTTTCCTAAGTACTAGAACACTAAGCACTAGAGCACCAAAACACTTTTTTATCCATGCCCCAGCGCGTCCTCATCCTCGGCGTCAACGGTTTCATCGGCAGCAGCCTCACCTGGCACATTCTCAACACCCATGACTGGGAAGTCTTCGGCATGGACATGGCGGCCAACAAGCTCGAGCACTGCATGGGCCACCCGCGCTTCAAGTTCTTCGAGGGCGACATCACCATCAACAAGGAATGGATCGAGTACCACGTCCGCAAGTGCGACACCGTCGTGCCCCTCGTCGCCATCGCCACGCCCGCGCTCTACGTCAAGGACCCCATCCGCGTTTACGAACTCGATTTCGAGGCGAACATGGAAATCGTCCGCAAGTGCGTGAAATACAAAAAGCGCCTCGTCTTCCCCTCCACCTCTGAGCTCTACGGCATGTGCCCGGACAAGGAGTTCGACGAATACACCAGCAACCTCGTCCTCGGCCCCATTCCCAAGCAACGCTGGATTTATTCGTGCATCAAGCAATTGCTCGACCGCGTCATCTACGCCTATGGCGAGACTGCCGGGCTCGACTATACGCTTTTCCGCCCCTTCAATTTCGTCGGCCCCAAGCTCGACGACATCAACGAACCCAAGGAAGGCTCCTCGCGCGTCGTCACCCAGTTCCTGCACAACATCATCCACGGTCGGCCCATCAAGCTCGTGGATGGCGGCAAGCAGCGGCGCTCCTTCACTTTTATTGACGATGGCGTGGACGCCATCACCCGCATCATCGAGAACAAAAACGGCTGCGCCTCGAAACGCATTTTCAACATCGGCAACCCCAAGATGGATTTCTCCGTGCGCGAACTCGCCGAGATGCTCCTTGACCTCGTCTCGAAATACCCCGGCTACAAGGACATCAAGAAACGCATCAAAATCGAGGAAGTCACCAGCGCGGAGTACTACGGCGCCGCCTACCAGGACGTCACCCACCGCGTCCCCTCTGTCAAGGAAGCCGAAAAGCACCTCGGCTGGAAACCCACCACCGACCTGCGCACCTCGCTCAAACTCACCCTCGATTACCACCTGCTCCACAAAGATTACGAATTGAACAAAATGCAGACGCGGTGAGGAACCTCCTCTAGTTGATAGTGAGGTGGGGTTTTCGCTATATGTTTCGGCTTACCTAGGAATTTTGAGATACCAAAGGCCGCCCTCTTTTTTCAAAATGATTCGCACTTCCCCAGCGTCTGCCGTGGATGTGTCATAGGTTGCTGTGTTTCCGTCGGCACTCATGGTAGGCGTCTGACCCTGCGTAGATCGTAGGACGGATAGGATTCTTCCAAAACCTTGCATCATTTGCGTGTTTTGTTGCGTCCTTTGGGCTATCACTTCAACAGCGCCCGGAGGCAGTTGCTTCAATGTGTTTGGTGTATAAAAATCCCTCCAAAAGCCGACCATATCGTTTGTTTCAAGCACACGAATATATTCAGTAATGGCGGTATCCAGATTGGTGCGGGGGTCGGTGACTATTGGTGCATCCACGTTCAGCGCAGCTTCGGTGGTTTCGGCACTGGGTGTGACTGGTGGCAGTTTGGGCGATTCGACTTGGGCTACCTGTGCGACCAGCTTGGGCGCAGTGGCATTGACTGACGTTGGTGCTGCTACGGGCTTTCCTGTGGCTGTCGCCATTGGCCGCATAAACCACCAGATGCCGGCGCCCGCGATGGCGACGAAGGAGGCAATTAAGAGGAAATTTTTAGGCTTCATTGGAATTAAGTCAGCCTACGAGCATCTTTTGCCGTCATTCCATTATCGCCTGGTCGAGATTAAACATAGGCTGCGGCTATCTTGGGTTGAGACCTTTCGCCTCGGAATATTTGCCAGACGAACCAAACTAACCAGGCATTCACCATGAAACTCGCCCCAATGAAAATCAATACGGTCGCAGCGCCGATAGTGGTGCTGATCGCGGAAATGGGCCATCTGCCTGCCGTGGTCAAATTGTAAGTCACCACCCCGAGAAAAAGCTTCATGATCATAATTCGCATGTAGACCTCCACTACTCCCCAGCAGCCGAATAGAAACAACACCGAGGCGCGCAGAACTTGCAAGGACGCCGCCAGCAGTCTTCGGCTGAAGCTGATGCTTTGGTCCGAAAGCGGAGTCCTCGAAAAGGCAAAAAATTTCACCAGCCATGATTTATGCGCACCGTCAGTCTTTTCCGCCTCGCTGCTCCCCAGTCCATAAAGCCCAATCAATGGACCCCAGGGCCACGCCAAGAACAGCGCCCAATTAAGCATCTGGCTCGGCCGAGGACCGTATTTGGGTAGATATCGCCGGGCCACCAGGACGGCAATCATGGCCGCCGCGAAAATGAAATTAAACAGGTTAAGCCACAGTACAGTCCATCCGGGCGGATCTTGGTAGTAGCCAAATGACAGCGTCAGAATGTTTTCTACCCCAACCCAACATTCAGTTATCGGACCTCCCGAACCTTGCTCATGAATCGTCTCGATTGTGCCCAATATGACATACAACGCGAACGCCGCCAGGGCCCGGTTATAGATTTGGCTGCTACTCCGTGCCAGCGAGCCATTTTTCCTGAACTCCTTGTGCAGTGGTCTAGCCGCACCAATACATTGCACTGCCTTATCAAACGCCTCTTCCGCCTTCATCCCCGCCCGCACCTGTCTTTCCATCTCCTCGCGCAAATGCGACTCCAGTTCCTCCAGCGGAATGGGCGACTCAATTCCGGCGGCCTGCATCTTTTGCCGCCAGTCGGCGATGGCTTGTTCGAGGTTAAACATGGAATGGGTAATCTTTTGCCAGACGCTTTTCCTAGTTGACGGGAGAGGTAGGGGACCGATCTTTGGACGGCTTGAAGCAGTTTATCAGGGCAGTAAGCAATACGCCCAAGAAGGTTACGGCCACAATTACGCCGAATAGCAAAATCGCGCGAGAAGGATTGGCCAGGTGGGCAATCTTGGCCAGATTCGGCACCAGGAATGTCATGAGGATGAGGCCAAATGCGATTACCGAAGCCCCAAGCACGATTTTGGCAATGAAGGTCATAGACTTGAGCGAACGCCCCGCGCGCCAAATTAACCACGCGCCAAAAACAAAACTTCCCAGCCCCATGATCAAATTGGCGAGCGGCCCAACCAATAGATTCTCCAACGAGAAACTCCCGCCAATGGTGGCAAAACTAAAATCAGTATCGATGAGTTGCACTAAGGCATGAAGGCATATTAACCAGCCCACTAACCCCACAGACATGGCGCAGAAAATTTGAAACAGCTTTTTCTGGGGCTTCGCCGGGATTTTTTTGAACTCCGCCTCTAGGATTTGTGCTTCGCCAACGCGCTTAGCTGCCATTTCAAACGCCTTCTCCTCACTCAATCCACTTCGCATCTGCCGCTCCATTTCCTCGCGCAAATGCAACTCCAGTTCCTCCAACGGAACGGGCGTCTCAATCCCGGTGGCCAGCATCTTTTGCCGCCAGTCCTCTATCGCTTGTTCGAGGTTAAACATACTTCTCCTTCCGCAGCCCGGCCAGCACCGCGCTGACGAGCGACCATTGCTCCTCGTGCTTGGCCAGCGCCTTGTGGCCGTCTTTTTTCAATGAGTAGTATTTTCGTTTGCGCCCGGTTTCGCTTTCGCCCCAGCGCGCTTTGATCAACCCCTTGTGCTCCAGCCGGTGCAGCACCGGGTAGAGCATCCCGTCCGTCCACTGCATTTGGTTGTCCGAGCGGGCTTTGATGTCCTGGATAATCGCGTACCCATAGCTTTCGCCCCGCGCCAGCAACGCCAGGATCAACGGTTCCGCCGACGCCGCCACCAGTTCTCGTTTGAGCATAGCCGCACTATACATTGCCTATCTATGTATGTCAAGGGTGTGGCCTCTTTTTTCTTTTACCTAAAATTCGTGCCCATTCGTGGATAAAATTTTTCCGTCTTCCCCGCTTTCCTTAGTGCCTCAGTGCCTTAGTGTCTCTGTGCCTCACTTTCCTAATTCGTCATTTCCGCGGACACATCAAAATTCTCAAACGCAAACCCCAGAAAATAAATCGCCACCGCCGCCTCGCCCAAAATCACCGCCGCCCCGGCCACCGCCGCGATGAGCATCGCCGGCATGGGGCCCAGCAGCCAACTGCCCAGCGCATAAAATCCCACCATTGCCAGCCCGGCCGGCAGCATCACCACCATCATTGTCACCATCACCCCGATGGCCTGGATGAGGTTCTGCCCGACATTCTCGATGCCCCGTGGCGCATTTTTGTCAAAGCGGACCCAGCTGGGCAACACCAGCGCCACCGCGTTGGGAATAAGCGCCAGGATTTCCCCCAGCACGATTTGCCAGCCCGGCAGTGGGTACAGCATGAGTGACTCGGCATTCGGTAAATCCGCCCGGAAGTCCGCCCGCAGGATCAGCGGCCCAAGCAACACGCTAAAGCCCAGGAAGACGAGGCACAGTATGCCAACAATGCTTGGTCCCATACTATGGTGCGGCGCAGAATTCGCGATGGCCCCGCCCACAAAAACCAACCACCCCAAGATCCACCAGGTTCGCAGCGAGAAAAAATTACCCGCGAGAATTAAATTCTTCCACAAAAATGCCATGTACGGCGCCCCGGTTGGCCGCAGGGTAAACGGATCCTTGCGCGGTTTGCTTGGGGCCATCAACCCGCCCCCCTGACGCTGGCGCATGGTTTCGACCCGGGTGACCAGCTTCCGGGAATATTCGATGGAGGCCTCCTCGAAGGCAACATCCGCATGGATAACGAAAAGGTAGTGCAGCCCCATCACCACCAGCGCTGGTCCGAGGGCTTTTAAAAACGACCAACCTTCCGCCGCCAAATACGGCCGCACCACCAGGCGAAAGGGATACAGAATATACGGCGTCAAACCGGTCGAAAGCCCCGCCTTCAGCCAGTTCACCAATTCGGGCGGAACCATTTGCGAGTGATCATCGTTCCAATAGGGGAGGCTGGGCCAGCCATGGATGGCGTAGGCACCCACGGCGATGACTGCGAGCAATATCAGTATTCGCCTGGCCCAGTTAGTCAGCCCCTTGTCCAGCAACATCGTCCGGACAAATGACCCGGCTAGTAGGTTCAGGTTTAACGTCGAAAGAATTACCCACCAGCCCAGCAGGGAAATCCATACGTGTCCCCCCTGTCGCCAGCGTCCCCAAATTAAGGTCAGGAAAAAAATTGAAAACAAAATGCCCAGTTGCGAGCGGATTAACTTGTACTGGATCAGCCCGCGCCGGGTGATGGGCGCCGGAAACAGGAAGGCGATCTCCGCTTCCGAAAACGCCAAGGCCGCGCGTTGGTTCGGCAGGATCCAGCCAATCAGCACTACGAGGAGAAATAACAGGAATGCGCCTAAATTTTCCGCCCCAATCACCCCCATGCCACCCGGCAGGCCGGGCGCGTTGCCATCCCCACCGGCGCCGGCCACCTTTCGAATCAAAAACGAAAAATAAAACAGGAAATAGAGTGCGCCAAAAATTGCGCCAAACATGTATTTGGGCCGCTTCAGCCGCCGCAGCCGGGCGTGCAGCCGGTTGCGCACCGTGTGGTACTGCAAATACAGCAGCGCGCGGATCATGGCAGGTTGGGGGGCGGGGGCGGCGGCAAAGTGGCCGCGGCATCATCGGTGGCGCGGAAAAAGATGTCTTCCAGGCTTGAATCAGGCTGCGCCGAAAACTGCCGCGTTATTTCCGCCATCGAGCCATAGGCAATCATTTTGCCGCCCTTCAGGATGAGCAGATGCGTGCAGATTTCCTCGACCAAATGCAATAGATGCGAGCTCAGGATGACCGCGCCGCCATCGTGCGCGCGCTGGATGATGGTCGTCTTCATTTTGCGGATCCCCATCGGGTCCAGGCCGGTCAGCGGCTCGTCAAAATACATCGCCTTGGGTGAGTGGATGAGCCCGCAGGCGATCGCCAGCTTCTGCTTCATGCCGCGGGAAAGCTCGGCGGGCAGGGAGTTGCGTTTGTCCGCCAATTCCAACTCCTCCAGCAACGCCGTGCCGCGCGCCGCGTAGTCCTCCACTTGGTAGATGCGCGCGATGAACACGAGGTGTTGCCACACCGTCAGGTAGTCAAACAGCTTCGGCTCATCGGGAAAAAACGCCAGTTGCGCTTTGGCCCCGAGCGGTTTGTGCAGCAAGTCGCAGCCATTGATCAGGATGCTTCCTCGTGTCGGCGGGATAATTCCCGCGATGCAGCGCAATGTCGTCGTTTTCCCCGCGCCATTGGGCCCGACCAAGCCGAGGACCTCGCCCGGCTGCACCGTGAACGACAAATCATTCACGGCGACAAAATTCCCATAAAGTTTGGCCAGGCCGGCGATGTCAATCATGGGAGTAAAAATTTCAATTGTTCACCTGGCATTTGCCGGCGCGCCAGGCAAGTCCTGCGCCCCGGAGAAGGGCGAGCCATCGGGAATTACCAGTGGCGGGGCTCCTGCTTGAACCGGAGCGGTTGGCGGCGATGCCGGCTGCGGGGCTGACACTGCTGGCGGATTGTCGGTTGCTGGCGTGGTGGTTTTGGGTAGAGCGTGAAAATTGGGTCCGGCAGGTCGCAGCACGGGCGCGGAACTCATCCCGGGTGGCAACGGCGCTACTTCCGGGATGGGCGGGGCGGAAGCCAATGCGGCTGCTGGCTTGCCCCCGCCGCCGAGCACATAATGAACTTCCTGATCAATCATAAAGCGCACTTCCATATCCGTTTCAGACATGCCGATGGCGATGTCACCAGTGTACCCGGCATGGTGAATATTCACGCTCGATTTCAGGTCATATTGCCCGGACCCATGTGCTGCCGGGGCGGTGGCCACGATTTCAAAATACACTTCGGACGGGCTGGCAATCTCGTCATCGGGAAAGGGCGGTCGCACATCGCCCAGCCGGTAGGTGCTGGTGACGGTTGTGCGCATGGCCCCAGCTGAGTCCGGTTCCGCCGAGCGCAGCACCACGCTGCCTGCCACGCGATCCACGCCGGGAAATACCTGCCGCAGGTCTGAATTAAGCATGGCCTTTTCATTGACGGCCCAACTGGTGCCCACCGGAATTGCCCCCGGAGCACCCAGCAGGTCATTCGCGGTGGCATGTTCGTCTCCCATCGGGATAAGGATGCTCAGATGCGTGGCCAGGTCTGCATCCGGCGCTTTGCCATTGATGGCAAACGCCACCTGCCCGTCCGCTTGCTTCCGGGCGCCGATGATCGTACCGGGCGCCAGCAATTCCACCGTGTTGTCCTTGTCGTCGCTCAAGACGCATTGTTTCACGAGAAATTCCGCTTCCTGCAGGGAACCGTTTTTGAAAACGGCCTTGGCCAGCGCGCTGTCCGCGACGAGCTTGGCCGAAAAATTTGATTGATCGTTGTGGAGAATATTGTCCGTGCGGACGGTTTTGGTTTTGCCGGTGGCATCCTTCTGGGGCTTTTTCGTGGATTTGGTGATGCGCAGCAGCCCTTGGTAATCAGCGACGGCTTTATAGGTGAATGTTTCTCCCGCGCTAAATACCGGCGCCAGTTGCGGCTGATATTTCGCGCCGGGGTCGGCGGCGCTCAGTACTCCCGCCATGGCCAGCACGGTGGTGAGATAAAGCAACGGGTACCGGAGGTGGGGCTTCATCGGTGGTTCGGGTTGGTTTACCCAACTGGATTAATGAAAGGTCACTTCAATGTTCTTTTTTTGCTTTCCGGCGGAATCAATTTTTATCTCAATCCCGTTGCCGCTGCCATGGGCGATCATTTGCATGGAAGCCTCCATGGTTTCGCGCTCCACTCCCTTGGCGCTGGCCGGCACGGCACCGGATATTCCGCCGGACATTACCATCGAATCAACGGTCACGCCTGCCGGCAGGTTGGGTTTGGCGCCCTGAACGGTAAAGACGCTCGAGAAGCTGGCCACTTGATCGGCTCCGCTGCCTTTGATGGCGTCGAGTTTGACCGTGCCTTTGGCGCCATCCATCTGCATATTGCCATCTTCCTTCAGTTCCGTGATTAGCGCGGTGGAATTCACCGGCCAGGTTGCGTCCACTGCCACCGGGCTGGTTGGCCCAAAAATATCCTGGTCGGTGTGCTTGTCATTGCCCAGCCCGAGAATGTCATCCAGCAATTTGGCTACATTGGCCGAGGCGGGCTGGTCATCAACTGTATAGGACTTTTTTTCGCCGGTGTTTTCCGCCGCGATTTTGACGCCGGCGGCGGGTAGCCCGGGCAACGGCTCGCCATCGTTCGTCGCGATAAAAGTTTTCACAATCACGGTCATTTTCTGGATGCTGTCATTCGGGAAGATGGCGAGCACCTCCGCTTCGCCTTCAAAATGGGCGATCACTTCCTGGTTTTGCGACTGTTTTTGCGGGGTCGTGGCGCCCGGCATCGTCATCGCAATATCGGTTTGGCTTTCCTTCGTGATATCCGTCACCAAGCTGAATTTTGTCCCGACTTTATTGGCCGGCGCCAGGTTCACCGTATAGGTAGCCGGGGTGTCGGCGGCATTCGCCATGGACAGCAAAAACGCCATCAAAGTCAGACTCGCAAGAAGGGGTTGCCGGGGTAGGGACATGGCGTTCACCAGCGTGCGCGTGCCTCCCGCCACTGTCAACCGCAGAGCGAATGTTTGGGCGTGCGCCTATTGAAAGGTCAGCACCTCGGTCTTTTTTTGGTCTTCCGTAGCGTCAACTTTGATTTCTGCACCGTTGCTGGCTCCACGGACATGGACATCGTTTGGTTTTCCACTCCTTTGGTCGTGGCGGGCACCGAGCCGGAGATATTGCCGGCCATGGTTGCCGAATCAATGGTCATTCCCGGTGGCATCGGTGGTTTTACGCCTGAAAGGCTGAAGTTGCCTGATACCGTGGCTACTTGGTCGTCGCCGCTGCCGGCGATGGATTCGAGCTTCATGGTGCCGGAAGCCCCGCTGATCTCTGCGCCCATTTCCTCTTTCAATCCTGCGATCATGGACTCGGAATTAACCGGCCAACTGGCGCCCACCGTGACGGGGTTCTTTGGCCCGAAGACATCCTGGTCCGTCCGCTTTTCATCACCAAACTCGAACACGATGCCCAGAACTTTGGCGGTGCTGGCTGGGGCAGGCTGGCCGTCCACGGTGTAGCTTTTGCTGGTCGGCGTTCTCTCGCCGATAATTTTTGCCCCTGCGGCTGGCAGGCCCGGCATCGTCTGGCCATTAAGGGTGGCTTGCAACGTCTTTACCGTTATGGCGATTTTTTGAATGCTCCCATTAGGGTAAATTGCCAGGACTTCGGCCGTGCCTTCCAGATGTGCCACAACCTCCTCGTTCTGGTTTTGGCTTTGCGGGGCGGGTGCGCCGGGAATGGTCAAAAGAAGACTATTTTGCTGTTTATCCGAAGCATCCACCGCCAGGGTAAATTTGGTGCCGACCTTATTAGCCGGGGCCAGGTTGATGGTGTAGGTTGGCGCGCTATCTGCGGCGTTTGCGGTGGGAATGGCTGACAGAGCCATGGTCAAGGCACACAGGGGTAGAAGACGAGTGTTCATGGGAATGCCCCAAGCTTGGGTTTACTCTTTCCCGCTTTCAACCAAAAACCGTTGGTTGCTATCACGCTGTCTGTTTTACGCTCCCGCCGGGAGCATCGCTGCTTGTGCGTGGATATGTTCCAAGTGCCGGCGCGCCGCTTGCAATTCTTCGGTGATCTGCCGGTGCCACTCGTTCATCGTTTCGCGGGTCACTTCGATTTTCCCGCGGGCTGTCGCCTGCATTTCATTGATGCGCACATGCAGCCGTTGGGAAATTTCCTGCACCGATTCAATCGAATGGGCCACGAGCGCCCGCGCCTGATTCGAAAGCTTCGTCGTGGACTTTTCCAAATTGGCATCCAACTGGCGGTGGGCTTCCGTCACTTCCGCCAGCAAGATCTTCGACTCTGGCACGCGGCGCAAATCCGTCGCCAGCCCGAACTTGCTCAGTGTCCAGATGGACCATTTCGTCGGGTCAAACTGCCAAAACTTCACGCCATTGCGGTAGTCGTGTTGAAATTCGTGGTGAAAATTGTGATAGCCCTCGCCAAATGTCACGAGCGCGACCAGGCCGCTGTCCCGCGCACTGCACCGGGTGGAATAAGGCCGGCTGCCGAGGGTGTGGCAGACCGAATTGATGCAAAACGTGCTGTGTTGCACGCAGACAATGCGCAGCACGCCCGCCAGCAAAAATCCTCCCAACGCTTGCACTTCCATGCCATGCATCGTGCCAAAGTGTTCCCAGCCATAGGCCGCACCCAGCAATGCCGGCAATATAAAGCCAGCCGCCAACCCAATCAAGTGCGTGTACTGGTGCTGCCACATGACCAAGCGGTCCTTCGCCAGGTCCGCCACATTGTCCTGCGGCGGCTCCGGCTTCAGCTTGAACATCAGCCAGCCCATGTGCGCGTGAAAAAAGCCCTTGGTGATGTCATACGGATCCTCGTCTTCATCCACATGCTTGTGGTGGCGCCGGTGGTCGCTCACCCAGTCATAGGTCGAGTTCTCAAACGCTGCCGACCCAAATACCAGCACAAAAAGCTTCACCGGCCACTTCGCCTTAAAGGCCAAATGCGAAAACAGGCGATGATACCCCAGCGTGATGGACAGCCCCGTCGCGATGTAAAACACGAGAAACAGGAACGCCTGAAACCAGTTCAGCCCAAAGTGCCAGATATACCACGGGACCACCGTTAAGGAGACGAGCAGCGTGCCCATTAAAAAGCCGCTGGTAATCCAAATAACTCGATTGAAAGGGATGCGTTGGAACATAATGGGAATTATCGGCAGCAAAGGCCGCCAGCTAAATAGCTGAATAGGGCGTTCGGCCAAGTTTGCCGCCAATCTGCGGTGAAGACCTTACTTAACCATATAGCGCCTGCAAGGACAATGTTTATCGCCCGCTTCCCTGTAGCTCGCCGTCAATCAACGCGGCCTTATGGTCTGCGCAGGTTGTTTCTTGAAATTGGCCGTCAGCATCCGGAAAATAAATCTATATCTGTTTTACCAAAAACAACTTATGGATTAAAAACCATTTTTTAATGCTCGATTGAACGAAAATGCGCCGCTTGCGTCTATCTTAACAGAACGCGAACGCTCATATCGCTCGTGTTTTGGTTTCAGTTCAGTTTGTAGTTCGATTTAGGTTCAGGCACGGCCCCTCGTCTGAGGGGCCGTGTTTGTTTTTAGAGGGCTTGCGTGGGGGCCGGATCCAATCGGCTGAAAAAGCGGTTCACCCGCGGCTTGGCCCAATTATTCAGATCCACCGAGGCCACCACCACTTTGGTCTGGCCCACAATTTGGTCCCGCGGCACGAAGCCAAAGTAGCGCGAATCAAAGCTGTTATCGCGGTTGTCTCCCATCACAAAGTACTCGCCCGCTGGCACTTGCACCGGCCCAAACGACCGCAGCGCCACCCGCCCGGGCAGCGCCATTATCGCATGGTTATGCCCCGCCAGCTTTTCCGAGGCCAGGATCGCCGTGCCCTTTTCTGCCATCGAAAGGTCGGTGGTTGCCGTCTCCAGCGGCGCATACGCCACCGGGCTGCCATTCAGGTATAGGCGTTCGTCGCGCAGTTCCACCGTATCGCCCGGCCCACCTACCACGCGCTTTACCAGCCTCGTGCCATCTTGGGGCGAAAAGCACACCACGATGTCGCCGGACTGCGGATTCGCCCACGTCGCCACCCGCCAAGTCGTAAACGGCACCTTCAGGTCATAGGCCAGTTTGTTCACGAACAGGAAATCGCCCTCCATAATCGTCGGCTTCATCGAGCCGGTCGGCACAAAACTGCATTCCGCCACCGCCGACTTGAACGGGAAAACCACCGCCGCCGTCAGCAGTGCCGACCCCATCCACGTCCGGCTAAACGCGCGCAAGCGCTGTTTGAAAGTCAACGGAAGAGCAGAAGCGGGAGGCTTTTTCATTTGGAGATAGATAGGGGATGAAGGGGATTGCTCGGGTGCAGCTTGGGTGCAGGTTGGAAAGTTGCAAGTTGCAGGTAGAAGCCCATCGGTGTTGTTGAATTTCCGGTCGTTTAACCAAGAACCAAGAACCAAGAACGAAGAACCCTAACCCGTAACT